>ERZ791618.272-NODE-272-length-29237-cov-2.651600_pt1 | contig 29237 bp, 32 predicted proteins | sample MGYA00510059_ERZ791618 | MGnify/ENA primary metagenome ERZ791618 (study PRJEB30046, sample SAMN00715159) | human gut metagenome | study: EMG produced TPA metagenomics assembly of the A metagenome-wide association study of gut microbiota in type 2...
ATTTACTTTTAGACCTTTTGGGATAGCCCTTATTAATACTTCAGATAAAATTCCTAAGGTTATATTTTCAATCCTTTGGACCGGGTTTCCTCCTTGGCATACAGCCCCGGATGCCCAGTTATGGTGTGATTGGCGATAATACTTTCCGATGGATTGCGTATTTGCGGTGATGTATCTTCGGGATATTGCCTGATACCGTTTCGCACACCTTTCGCTTCCGGTTTGACCTGTTGCCCTTCAGCTCCTTTAGATGCTGTGAAACAGTGGCTTTGGCTATCGGAAGTTCCTCATGTATATCACCGAAATAACAAGTCTCCTGCTTGGCAAGAAACTGCAGGATGGCAATGCGTGCGGGATGTCCCATTGCCTTGGCGAATCTCGCCAACTGTTCCTGTCTGATACTATAATCCTTATTTGCCATATCTCGAAATTTGTTCGCAAAGTTACGAACATATTTTCAATCCACCAAAATTTCTCTTGAATTTTGGTGATTGTAGTACATAATTTAATGTTAGTTAACTAAAAAAGCGTCATATTACGTTGTTTTTAAGTTGTGGGACAGAGATATTCTATCTAAAATTACATGAAATCGGGTATCATATTCACTGCTTCTCGTTTCTTTTTGTCAACGATGTTGCCGTAAATCTGTGTAGTGGTTACTCTGCGATGCCCCAATAGTTTGCTCACGGTGTATAGGTCAACACCCAAAGTGAGCATCATTGTGGCACAGGTGTGTCGTGCGCTGTGAAACGACAGATGTTTGTGGATTCCTGCTTCCTTGGCTATCTCCCTTATCTTGTCGTTCACGTATTGTTCAGCTACAAGAGGGAAGACAATATCAGAAGACGAAGCTTCATCGGAACGTTCGGGGAGCCAGTGGAGGATTTCAGGCGACAAGGGATTGGACAGCCTGTCACGAGTCTTCTTTTGACGGATTTCAATCTTGTAGTCGTCGCCCACCTTCTTTATATCTCCCCAAGTGAGTTTGCGGACATCGCTGACACGCAGACCGCAAATGCAACTGAAAACGAAAGCCTGCTTCTCCAACAGATGCCGAGTCTCAACGGCTGCAAACTTTTTCAACTCTTCCAATTCCAAGTAGGCACGCTCTGTTTCTGTACCCTTTACATAATCGGAGACTTTGAACTCTTCTGTTGGATTGCTTGGCAATATCCCATCCCTGTATGCCTTGCCAATCACGGAGCGCAGCACTGAATAGACTGCCACTATGGTATTGTTGCCCAGTCGCTTACCCTCTTTACTCTTGTAATGATAGACAGGTGTATAGTCTATCAGTCTAAGTATGAAGTCTTTGAGAAAATTTCTGTCTATCTTTCGGAAGGTCATGCGGTCGGTGTAGAACTCTTTTACGAAGCGTGCCATGTTGCGGTATGCTTTCTTGGTCTTCTCCGTGATGTTTTCTTTCTCGCATAACTGCTCCACATACTCACAGAATCTTACTGACGAACCTTGTGGAGCAGACAACTCAGACATACGTACGTCATCCTGCAAGTCCTGCAGCCGTTGTCCCTTCCTTGCCTGTGCCATCAGCATCACATTGTCATTGTGAGCCTTTACTTCTTTTCCCTTGCCAGGCAAAAGGTAAAGCTTCAGAAACTCAAACTTCCTCTTTCCGTTGAGGGTGTAGTCGAGGAATATGGACTTGCCTCCGTCTTTCGTGTTGCGGAAACGTATCTTTACTGGGTCTGTTATCTGTGTTCTCATGCAGTCTCTGTTGTAGTTAATGATGGAATCCGTTTCACGGCATCCTCCTTCTTCTTGTCTATCAGTCGTGCATATACCAGTGTCTGCTCCACACTTGAATGTCCGAGCAGTTTGCTCACGGTGTAGATGTCCACTCCGAGCGTGAGCATCATAGTGGCAAAAGTATGGCGGCTGCAGTGGAAGGTGATGTGCTTGTCAATGCCCAATTGCTTGGTCATGATTTTCAGCTTGCGGTTTACAAGTCCTTCATAATAAAGCGGAAAAACTGGGTCAGAACCTTTGGCACTACCTCTTTCAGGCAACCATTTCATGGCATTGGCTGAGATGGGAAGATACAGGGGCTTTTCTGTCTTCTCCATAGTGATGCTCACCGACACGCCCTCCTCTGTATATATAAAGGTGTCCCATGTCAGTTGGCGGATGTCGCTGCTTCGCAGCCCGCAGAGACAGGCGAAGATAAAGGCACGCTTCTCCAACTCATATTTTGTTTCGAGCCTCATGAACGCTTGGAGTTCGGGAATTTCGAGGAATGCCCTTTCGTGTTCCTCAATCGTCAGTTTGCTTTGCAGCGAAAACTCCTTGGTCGGATTTCTAATAATGAGTCCATCCTTGTAGGCATGGTTAATCATCAGTCTCAGATAGGTGTAAAGGGTGCGGATGGTCGTGCCAGCCAACTTGCGAGGGGTTTTGAAAGGATAGTTATGACCGGCTTCAACGGTTTTCAAGAAATCGATGAAGCCTCCAAGGAAATCCACATCAAGTTCTGCGAATAGGATTTCAGAGGAAGCATATTCAACCAACCTCTTGAGCATCTTGCCCAAAGCGTTTGCAAAGTCTGTCCTGCCGTCAGCCATAGCTTTCTCTTTCTTTGCTGAAACATAATCCACGAAGTTACCCTTAGAGGCACGACGGCTGATGACGCCAAGCCTCTCCCGACTGTACTTCTCTGTCATTTGCCTCACCATGTCTTCGACAAGTTGAAGTGTTTGCTTATTAGACTGTGCATCAAATGGTGTGCTTTCTGGGACAAGAAACAAGCCGAGGAACTTATACGTGTGCCTTTCACTTTTGTTCTCTTCCCCAGTCGCAAGGTTGTAAACAGTCGAGTCGAGAAAGATGCTTTGTCTTCCATCGCTCAGTTTTCGGAATCTGATTTTTATCGGGCTGTTTGCCGATGTCGTTTTCTTCTTTTTCGCTTTCATATCGTGTTTCTTTAATATATCTGCCTGCAAAGTTACGAAATCTTCTTGAAAACGAGTCACGGAATAGTCACAGCAACAGTCAAACTATATGGTTGCCAAATCAAAACAAGAAAGCCAAAAGAAATGAAAGGAAAATACTTTGAATGCGCTGTAACACAATTATTTATGTAAGTTTAAATTATAAATTCTGCGAATATCGTTTGATTAGGCTGACATAGGGTAATCTTCTTCCAAACATATTGCTTCACTAATGAATATATCTCCTAAAAGTGTTGAAATGAGTCGTTACCGACTGCGAAATAAACTCGCATTGGATCATGATCAAAAATTAATTACCTACATAAGAAATATATAAACAATAAAATCATTTAAATTCTTATTATCATGAAAAAGATTTTAATTGCAATTACTATTGCTATGCCCTTCCTATGTCTTTCTGCTCAGGAAGAGGCCGATTCTACGCGCTATAACCAGTATGGTATAGCTGTGACCCGTCTACCGGTGATAGCCGAAGCAAGAGATGGATTTCTTGTTTTTGAGTCTCTGAATAAAAATTACAAATTTTGGTTTGATGTTCGCGTTCAAATGGACGCAGCTACTTTTTTTGGAGCTAAAGACTATATGGATCCTATCGGGAATGGCGTGACTAACCGCCGTAGTCGCTTTGCCATTAAAGCACAGATTAATGAAGATTGGTATGGCGAAATTGATACTGACTTCGCAAACGGAGAATTTGAGCTAAAGGATGCTATTATTCGCTATACTGGATTTAAAGATTGGGAAATCAGTGCAGGTAATTTTAAAGAAGATTTCTCTATAGAACAAACCTCTTCTTCACGTTATTTGGCGTTCATGGAACGTCCGATGGTGGTTCAGACATTTGCTCCTTCCCGTCATATAGGAGTGGATGCACGCTTTGCACGGAATTGGTTCTACGGATCAGCTGGAGTGTTTTTTCAAACAATGGATAACATTGAAACATCTACTTATGTGAATGACAATAATAAAGATTATGGGCGTAATCAAGGTATGTCATACACTGGTAAAGTCGTTTTTACTCCTTTGTATAAATATCTCGATAAAGGTGTGCATATTGGTTTTGGGGCTTCTTACCGCACTCCTAAAACGGATGTGGATGTGACTGAGTTTGGCGGTGCTCGCTATAGTGTACGTAATTCTACTTCTATTAATCGTAAAAAGTATCTTGATACTGATATTATCCCGAATGTTGATCATGAGTTGCTCGGTAATGTGGAGCTAGCAGGACATTATAAAGGATTCCGCTTTCAGGGTGAATATATAGTAAACAAAACATATATTAAAGATGATGCCCCTGTAACTGTAAATAAAGATACCAAAACATTTGATGGTTGGTATGCTCAAGCCGGTTATATTTTATTTGGCGGACGACAGCGCTATAATGCTAATGATGCTAAATTTACTCAACCTACCCGTGGACGTAAATGGGGAGATATAGAGCTCTTGTTTCGTTATGACTACCTCAATCTTAACAGTAAGAACGTTTATGGTGGCTCGGGACAGAACTATACAGTAGGGTTGAACTATTATATCAATAACTCAGTGAAAGTGGTTGTTAACTATCAGTACTCTGATAATGATCGTTATGCCAATGGTAGAGGAAAACTTTTTGTTGGACGTGATGCTGATGGCAATCCAACCAGTAACTTCAAAGACGTCGTTGCGAAAAAAGGAGATGCTGGTATTAAATACAGTATGCTCGGCTTGCGCCTTGAAATTGACTTTTAATGAGATATCTGTAAGTAGAGTATAAAATAATAATAAAACTAATCATATGAAAAAGTTATTCTTGACAACACTGATACTTCTAGCCATTGGAGTAACATCTTGCGTAAAGGACGATCCTTATGTAGAGCCTGAAGTACCTGAAATTCCAGACTCGCCTTTGAAGGGAAGTTTGGTGTTGAATGAAATAAATGGGTGTGGTGATGATGCGGAGAAGTATATCGAATTATACAATAATTCTGATGCCGAAATAGATTTAGCAGGAGTGGTTATTTATTATAATAACGTAAGTTCGGAACCGGCAGTAACTTGGATAGGTACTACCCAGAAAATTTCAGCTAAAGGGTTCTTACTTCTGAAAGGAACAAAGAGCGGAACAAATCCGGGACATGATTTGAGTACGGGATTATCGGGAACACAAAGTATTAATGTTGAAATCCGGGATGAGAACAATGAACGTGTAGATGTTTTCCAAGTACCGGCTGATGCAAATCGTGTAAAATCATATGCTCGAATTCCTGATGGTACAGGAAGTTGGTATTATGATGCTCCAGCCGGAACTCCGGGCACGACAAACGGAAATGTAACTACGGGGAAAATGCCTATTGTAAGCGTTCCTGTTATAACTGATCTGGTTCGTTCGATAGCCCTTCCTACTCCCACTGATGATGTGGTAATAAGTGCTAAAGTGCTAGCTGAAGAAGGGACTAGTCTTACGAAAGTAGTTCTTGAATGGACAAAGGACGCGTTAGCTCAAACAGCTATAACAATGGTTAAAGATGGTGATATCTATAGTGCTACAATTCCGATGCAAACTAATGGGACGACAGTGTCTTATTTAGTGGTTGCTACCAATAATAAAGGTGGTAATTCTGTTTTAGGTGACGGATATACTGTAAGCGATGGTAGTACGGCTTTAAAAGGGAAAGTATATATCAATGAGTGTGATCCGGAAAAGAAACAATGGGAAATATATAATTCGGAAGATTTTGATATTAATCTAACAGGTTGGAAAATGTCAAAAGACAATGATGCTCCAACGTTTACTTTCGGGGCAGGTACGGTTATTGCTGCCAAAGGGTTTCTGGTATTGACTCAAAACGAGGATAATAGCCCTACATTCGGTATGTCGGCAACTAAAGGTTTTAAATACGATTTATTCAATTCTGATGATGAAGAGGTTGACTCGTTTGATAACTTTGAAACTAATCAATTCAATGATAATATTATCGCTGGGTATACTGTAGGTCGTCGGATTGATGGAGATTCTCAACTCGTAACCTTCAGCAAGGGATCGATGGGGAAAACAAATAGTGACGGCATTATTGACGCAGCTGTATCTGCACTTGTAATCAATGAAATTGATGGCAACGGAAAGTTTGTAGAAATTTATAATAATAGTGATAAGGAACTTTCTTTGGAAGGTGTGACATTGCATAAAAATGAGAAAGGAACTTGGTGGACAGGCCAGACGGGTACCAAGATTGCCGCAAAAGGATATTATACCATTGTACAGACAGGGCAAACAACAGTAGGAGCTGACGAGTATACAGGTGACAGTGGGATATCTCCCAAACAATGTCTGAAGTTTGAATTGAAAGGGACAACTGGAGAACTTTTGGATGAGTTCGTTCGCGCTAAAGCAGGTGTGACGTTGGGAGACGGCTGTACTCCGGATTACGGATCAGGAACACAATATTCATTCTCACGCTGTCCAGATGGGACAGGTGAATTTGGACTTGCTGTTCCATCCTGTAATGAAGCCAATCCTGCCACTTCAACAGGACCAATCCTTGTTGATTAAATGTATAAAACAAATATCACTTATTTATTAACCTTTTAAATAATAAACAATTATGAGTAAAGAAAAAATGGAAATTGGTGCAATCTCTAAACCAAGATTTGAATTCCGTACGTTTGGACAGTGTTTCTGTGATGAACATAAACGTATGGCACGCCTTTCGATTCCTGTTCCGGAAAAAGTATGGGAGCGCAGCAGTGATGAAATTTATATTCTGTCCCGCACAAATGATATCAATAATACCAAAATACGTGATGGGAAAATGGATATTAAGACTTATGTACAAACAATTGATGGTTTGGAACAATGGAATCCACTGATGAAAGGCGAATTTCCTATTGCAAAAGAGGTATTGGAAAAAGAAGTATTTCCGGCTTTCATGGTGGAAATGCCTGCGTTAACTAAGGATACTTATACCTATGACGAATTTATCGACATGGTAGAAGCTCATCCAGACCTGGCAGCTGTACGCGTACATAAACAACGCTTTGGGTATATGGTGAATGATACGATTTGTGAAGTAGGTAACGTGTTGATAAACGGAGCTAAGGTGGTAACAATCAATTCGGAGTCTACAGAGGTGGAGGACATCAAGAAAACTATGAAAGATGTTGGTCTTGAAGGAGTAGAAAACATCAACTATCTCCAAGCTATTAAGCGTGTAATTGGGATGATAAATAAACCGTTAGCTAATTAATCTTTAAAAAATAATTATTATGGCACAAGAAATAGAACGTAAGTTTTTGGTAAAAGGTGATTTTAAATCACAGTCAACCAAGAGTACTCGTATCACGCAGGGATATCTTTCTTCTATCCCTGAAAGAACAGTACGTGTTAGAATTAAAGGGGATAAAGGGTATATTACGATTAAAGGTATTGGTGATGCAAGCGGAGCCAGTCGCTTTGAATGGGAGAAAGAAATTCCTGTATGTGAAGTGGAAGATCTTTTGAAGATCTGTGAACCGGGAGTTATTGATAAGACCCGCTATTTGGTTCCTGTTGGCAAACATACCTATGAGGTAGATGAATTTTATGGTGATAACGAAGGGCTTACCGTAGCTGAAGTGGAACTTGCTTCTACAGATGAGGCATTCGATAAACCCAGTTGGCTGGGTGAAGAGGTGACAGGAGATTCTAGATTTTATAACTCCATGTTGATGAAGAATCCTTTTAAAAAATGGTAAAAAACCATGTTTTAAATTGTGTATTGGTGATCGTTGGAACGGTGTCTGCCTCGTGCGGCACCGGTACCACCGGTTATGAGGCTGACAGCCCGACACCTTACTCCGTTTATACTACTGGGGTTAAAGAGTTTTCAGGTGTTTGTTACAATCAAGCCAAAACGGCTTTGCTTGCAGTAAGCGATTTGGGTAAAATTTATGAGATAAACTTTGACGGAACCACTCGTCAAGAATTACCGTATAATGGTAATAATGACTTTGAAGCGATTACAGTGAACCACCAAACTGGCGAGATTTATCTTGCAGATGAAAGGGTGAACAAAATATATAAAATGACTTCCGCTGATGCTACCACATTGACAGAAGTTGCAACGATAAAAATATCAGGAGCAATAGCCAACAAAGGCTTGGAAGGGGTGAGCTACGGTGTGGATACCTTGTATATTACCAACCAGACATCTCCAGCAATACTGATTAAATATGCCCTGAAAACTGGTGTCGAAATTAGGATACCCATTCATTTCGCCACTTTTCTTTCGGATATATGTTATGATGGAACAGATCATTCTCTTTGGATACTCGATAGTAAAAGGAAGCGGGTTACTCATTGTAGTGTAGATGGTGAGGAGATAGCCTCACAATTTGTGGATATGATAAAGAAACCGGAAGCTTTGTTGGTAGATAGGACTAAAGGAGGTATGTGGATAGGTTGTGACGGAACTGGTAAATTGTATAAAATTACTCTCGAAATTTAGAATAATATATTATAATTATAGTTGAACTTGAATCATGGAAGAAAAGAAAGATGTCTATTTTGATCCACTGGATATGAACAATTACCGTGTGGAGAAATTACCAAAGATGGAGAAATCGGGATTTGAAAAGTGGCTTGCCCGTCTAGGCGGTCCTTTAGCAATTATCGCTTTTATCTTACTTTATTATTTTATTAATATCTCCTTCTTGGATAATCTGAATCCTGATACGCTCACAGGGGGAGCGGTAAAGCGGTTAGCGGAATTAGGCCTTGATAATTTCACACGTATTAATTATGCCATGGTTGCTATTTTTGTAGCAGCCATCATACTTTGGATCACTGAAGCAGTTCCCAATTATCTAACTTCGCTTCTTTTGATTCTGGGCATGGTATTGCTTCATGTTACTACCGATAAAGTTGCCTATGCACAACTGGGACATCCTGTGATGTGGCTTAATATCCTCTCGTTTGTTTTGGCCAGCATGCTCGTCAAGACCAGGGTAGCGAAACGTTTTGCGCTATGGTTTGTCATCCAGTTTGGAAAGAATTCTACTTGGGTAATCTTTAGTTTTATCATTATCAACGTGGTACTTTCGGCTTTTATATCTGCTACAACAGCCAAAGCAACTATCCTGCTGCCAATATTTATGGTAATTGCTGCTATATATGGTGCGCGTGGTGGGGAACATAGGAACAATTTTGGGCGAAACCTGGTATTGCAAAACCTTTTTCAAATTAATGTTGGAGCCAGTGGTTTTCTCACCGGTTCGGGTGCCAACCTGCTTGCGGCATCATTGATTGCCGGGTCTATTGGGCAAGAGCTATTCAGTTATCAAGATTGGTTTGTGGCTGCATTTCCGCTCGCAATGATTATTATCCTGATAGGATGGTTTGTGGGCTCCAAAATTATTTTCCCATTGAAACCTGGCGAAGAAGTTCCCCAAATTGCCGGAGGGATGGAATATCTAAAAAAAGAACTTGCGTCAATGGGGAAAATGCAATTTCAGGAGTATAAGGCTATTGCTATTTTTGTTGGCGTACTTGCTCTGTGGGCTACAGACAAGCAACATGGTATTGACCAAACGGCTGTCGCCTTTATTGGAGCAGTTATTGCATTATTACCTGGTATTGGTATTGTGAGATGGAATGATGTGGACATACCTTGGCATCTAATGATCTTCTCTGCCGGGGCTTACACGCTTGGAGCAGGACTTGACGCTACGGGATTACCTGTGACTATGGTAGATGCTGTCTTCAATCATTTGGGACTGGATGCTGCTACTCCTTTCTGGGTGGTATATCTAATTCTCACCGCTATGATGCTTTTCAGCGCACTTTTGTTTCAATCAAAAACAATGAGAGCACTTATTTTTATACCTATCGCCATAGGGGTATCGCAAAAATTCGGTTATCCCATTATGAGCCTCTCCTTTCCATTAGCATTACTTATTGAACATGTATATGTATTGCCTTTTAATAGTAAACCTGCTGCACTGCTTTATACGACTAATCAGTACAGTATTTTAGATGCATTCAAATTTGGCTTTACTATGATGTTGATTACTTGGGTGATGATAATTATATGGGGAGAAACTGTGCTAAAATGGTTAGGATATACCGATGGTTTATTTTTTTAATAAGTATATCATAATAAAAGGAGTTACTGATGATTGAAATTACAGCAAAGGTGCATGATAAATTTTCTATTGAGTTTAAAGTTGGCTTTATTGTACGACGTAAGCTTAAACTGAATGATTTCGCAATAAATACATGGATATTTATTCCTAATAGTTTGGATATAAACCCGCTGACATATAGTAAGAACCAGTTTTATCGGGATGTAAAATCAAATATCAGGCTCATTACACCTGTTTTTTTACTAAGAGAAATATCGATAGGCAGTGCTATACCTTTGCATAATTTAGAAAAAATATTTCATACAGTAGCTTCAAATCCAACACGTACTAATATTCGTGAGTATGAATATCAAATTAGAATGTTTACGGCTATCTTTAAGAGCGCTATTCGAAATGAAGTCATACATCTTTTGAATAATACTATTGAGGAGGATATGGAATATTTGGTGAGTTCTTATCTGGAGAGCATTAAAGACATAACCACTAAATACCGTGATTTACGCAGGATAATCAATGTACCTACAATATCACCGGAGATACTGGATTATTACTTTTTCGGCGATGAATTTATAAGTGATTCTGCTGAACAAAGTACCTGTCGCATTATAAGATTTCTTGAAATTCGAAATAAAAAGAAATATGGTAAGTCTATTGGGATGCTAGCTGATTTCTGGCGGAAAGAGATTGTCTATAAGAGAGAAAAGGGATACATTGTAGTAGATAAAAATAGCCCGACACGAAACAGAGAGTTTATTTTCAGAAGAGGAGTGCTAAAAAAATATGTAGAAAGTGATCTTTTCTTGCAAGCACGTAAAAAAAAGGATGGAGTTTTAGTAGAACAAATTTATTATAGCATAGCAGCCGGTCTTTCTATGATTTTTGCTACAGCCGTGGCTTTTTCGGTTCAAATGAAATATGGTAACTTCACTATGCCATTATTTGTGGCTTTGGTAGTTAGCTATATGCTTAAAGACCGGATAAAGGAATTGATGCGGTTTTATTTCGCACATCAATTAGGTACACGTTATTTTGACCATAAAACGATAATTTGTATAAAGGATACTCCCATTGGCTGGAGCAAAGAAGCGATGGACTTCATTACCGATGATAGAGTGCCACGCGAAGTAATGGATATCAGAAGCCGTTCACCATTGCTTGAAGCCGAAAACCGAACTATGGATGAGAAGATACTGCTTTATCGCAAATTGGTTCATATAGACAGAGAGGAAATCGGTAAGAATAGGGATTATCCAATAGCAGGGATTAATGATATCATGCGACTGCATCTTACCCGGTTTATGCAAAAAATGGATAACCCAGGTGAATCGTTATATTTACTGGATGAAAATGATTCAGCTTCTGTTATCCAAGGAGAAAAAGTGTACTATCTAAACATTGTTATGAAATTTCAATTCGATGACCAGATTGATTATAAACGTTTTAGAGTAGTTCTTACCCAATCGGGTATTACTGAATTGGAAGAGCTTGAGTAACCAATTTGAGTCATAATGTAAATTGTAGTAGGTATAGATATAACATTAACGTTGTTGATTGTCTTTATATGTTGCTATGGCAATACGAATAAAAGCAATTAAACCTATAAGAGCAGTTACGAATATTGTACGTATTGTTAAACTCATATCAAAGGATTGTAGAATAATACCGATAATGATACAACCAACTATTGATAATATAATTATTTTTTTGTTCATCTTTATTTGAATAGTATATTACCGAATACCGCTATCTGGAGCCAATGATCGGCATCGTCTGGTGTACAGGCATGCATTTGAACTCGATGTTTAAAATCATTGTCGGATTCTAATATGGATAACGATTTTTCTAACTTCCATTCCCATATGGGCACAGTATCTTTATTTTCCGCCACTAGGTTACCTATCCGGAATTTGATGTAAAGGGCCTTTGGCTTCTTTTTATTATATCTGCTATATTGATACTCTTTATTTGGATACAGGTTGTTTTCTACGATAGCCCATTGGCAATGATTGTTGATAAGTTCTATTAATTCCTTATAAATATCGATATTCATACTTGTATTCTGGTTTAACTGTTATACAAATCATTTTGAGAAGGTAGTTTTCATGATATCAATGTTAGAAAAATATGATAGGTATCTTCAAAATCGAAATTGAAACGTTCTATCATTCGTTTTTTTTCATTTGATATTTCGCTAAACATAATTTCTAATGAACTAAAAATGGTTAAGTAAATTGTATCACAAAGCCCTTGTTTGCCCGTTGTTGCTGAAATCCTCACCATGCGTTCCATTTCAGGATTAGAAATACTACAGCAGGTACAGGGGGATAAGCCAATTTTGGAAGGGGAGAAGTTATATAAAATAAGCATATCGGTTTGTTCTTCTAAAATATCCAAAACTTGATTTAACGTTAATGGCACATCAAGATGATATGCGTATTTTTCCCATTCTTCAAGATGTTCTATTTCTATTACACTTTTCGTATCGAAGAATTCTGGCATTGTTAGTTTGGCAATACTTTCAAATTTTGCTCTTTTCAATGTAATCATCATATCCTTTTTTATCATCGTTTCTATAAAAATTATTGATTTTTTTCTGTGTATGCAGATTGATATTTTTGTAGTGTATATAGAGGAATTAGTTAGGGAAAATAGCTTCCCATTAGGTGATATTCCTTATAGTTTGTAAGGTGAGTACAGGGATTCCCTACTTTTATACCTATTATCAACAAAGCATTTAATGGATAGTATTGAATACCTTGAAGAGGTGTAGGCTGTCTTTTGACAAATTTAAATGTGTTGGCAACGTATTGTATATAAATAATAAGATTCATATTTTATTTGATTGATAATGATAAATGTAGGATTTTGTATTCTTTGAATACTGTTTCTCTTAGTAAAAGTATGAATTATGAATTTTAATATAATATTGATTGCAGGTGCTTTAATGATATTTATAATATCATACATTAAGGTGTTTTTATTTATTGTACTTCACTTGTGTCCGGTATTGAATTTTACAGTGTTTTAATTATTAGTGCTATTTATCATGGGGCATCTTCATTTCCAATATGGTTTTATGGCTTATTGGTTCATACTCGAATATTAGGGTATTAGGAACGATGCATAGCTGACATCAGGCATGTAGATAATATACAGTGCTAGAGCAGTAGGAGCTTGCTTCGTTTGCGCTATACAGAATGCTTATCACATTTATTTAGTAGTAGTCATTCTTAGGGGAAAGAGTTTGCTATCTTCTTGATCAGAAAAACTTGAATTTAGATTTAGTTATTGTCATTTTGACTTCAGGAGGGACTTGGCTGTCACCTGAGATGCAGTCGAACAATTCGGTGGGCATTTGCGAGAAGAAAAAATAGGGGATAGCCAATCCCGGAAATTTATCTTCTCTGACCTTGTACAAACTAGAGAATTCAGCAAGAGTGCTGTATATGGTTTTACCTCCGACATGGTAGCTGATATCAGTTCCGTTTATGGACGCAATCCTTGCAGTTTTGAACGGTGGGTTATTAGGTGTTGGATGGATGGAGACATAGGAGTCTCCTACTTGCATGGCTGTAGTTTTCGGGCGGAACGGGTTAGTAATCATCCATGTGTTATATTCTGTTATGACTGCAAGTTGTTTCTTAGCTCTGGTGAGCGCCACATACAGGCATCTCCGTTCTTCTTCGATGGCGTCAATTCCGTTTTTTACAGCGATGTGCCCAGGATAGTTTCCAATAGTCATGTCAATGACATAGCAATAATCAGCTTCCAACCCTTTAGCGGAATGAATGGTGGAGATAACAACTGTATCGTTCAAAGATGCAGTACAGTCTATGTTGGAGTCGAGTAGGTAATCGTTGATGAATCCGTTGACGGATCTAGAGTTCGATGCGACATCAATTAATGCTGCAAAATCCTTCGTCCTGCGTTCCCAATCCTTGGCGTATTTGTCTTTGAGCGTGCCGCTCATCGTCTTTATGATGCCGTCTACGCATGATGACGGGCTAGCTGTCTGGAGTAAGGCATCTTTTATCACCTTTGCTGGTAGTGCAAATGCCTCTATTTTCATGATGGCTTCCGCTTTTTCCAACGCACTCTTTCGCGTAGTCATTTCCTCTATCGCTCTTCTGACCTTGACTTTGCCGATACCCGGCCACAGGCAGAGGTAGCGCATCCATGCGAGTTCATCCTCTGGGTTTACGATAATTCGCAAAACGGACATGATATCTCTGATATGTGCCGACTTCATCAAGGATATGCCGCCAAACATGACATATGGTATCTGGTTAGCTAGGAATGTTGCTTCGACTTGTTTTGCCTGATAGGCATTTCTAGCTAGTACCATATGTTCTGAATATTTTATACCTGCATCAATATGCTTTAAAATTTCATTTTTTATGAAGATAGCTTCTTCTTTTTTGTTATTGACAAATACAAGGAGAGGGTTCTTTCCAGCTTTTCGCGTTGCGATTAATTTTTTGTCGTATTGCAAAGGCGATAACTCTAGCAGCTGGTTGGATACGTTCAGAATGGCTTGTGAACTTCGGTAGTTCCTGACTAGTTTCATCACAACTGAATCGGGTACACGCTGGGTGAACGAATGTATTGAATTGAAATCTGCTCCTCGGAAATTGTAGATGGACTGTGCATCGTCACCGACACAGAACAAATGGCATGAAGGCATGAAAATCTCAAGTAACTTCCATTGAAGCGGATTGGTATCTTGCATCTCATCCACCAAAATATGCTCATACATTGAAGTCACTCTAGAACGCAGTTCTTGGCATTGATTTAGAGTGGTAACCACTATGGTAAGGATGTCGTCGTAATCCATATAGGAATGTGTCTTTTTATATTCCTCATAGGATTGGATAATGTTCTCAATCTTGTCGATATCGTTTATCAACACTTCCGCCTTCTGTTGATTATTATGCAATGTCTTGTATATTGCATCGTGCATTCCGCGCTCTGTATTCAGCTGATAAGATCGTATAGATAGTATGTCTGAGGCTTTGATGTCATAGGGTAGTTGAGGCGTGTATTTGTCAAGAATGTGTTTCATGATGACTTCTTGATCATCAACGTCGATGACCGTCCATCTACTCATGTCGAAAAAGGAAGGATTAGAACGTATTATTTCGAGACACCATCCGTGAAATGTTGAACCTTGTGGTGATTTCTTTATACCAGAGCCTATCAGTAGCTTTTCTGCCCTCAAAGCTATTTCACTTGCTGATTTTTTTGTAAAAGAAATTATTTTGATGCGTGCTGGAGAAATACCGTTTTCAATCAGCCATGCGGCTCTTGATACAATGGTAGTAGTTTTTCCTGTTCCTGCTCCAGCAAGTAATAGTAAGTGTTTTCCAAGGTAGGTGACTGCTCTTTTTTGTTCTTTATTAATCTTGTTTAGTTGCATAATTATATTGTTGATTTCTATACAAATATACGAAAAAAGGATTATGTATCAAAGACTTTTTATATAACTATTGTGAATATAAATTAATCATATAATCGAGATTCTGCCGCCTTGTTTTATGTGTGAATCTGCTGTGAAAAGAGCTTTTACTGTTTGGAACAGAGGCATGATTAAAATGTTTTTTTGTGAGAATTATTCTAGGTTGTCACTTACCTCCAGACTGAAGGTGTCAATGAGCAATTGTAGGGAAGGGGTGCTTTGGAGGAAATTCTTGAGTGTCGTCTCTTGCAGGGATTGCTGAAGAAGGATATCTGCAATATCGATGCCAGCGTTCCATTGTTCATCACTAGTTTTTCGCTCCAATAGGTTTGAGATACTGATGGAGTAGTTTTCCGCTTTGAGCTTCATATAAAAGAGATACCATGTGTCGTAAGCTTTTGAGTCCGGGAACAGGCATATTCTTCTTTCGCGAAGAATATGATATCTTGAGTTCAAGCAACCATTCTTACCACCGCAGGCTATCCAGACGAAGTCTTGCATATATGCCGCACTTACGATTGCAGATTTTTCACTTTCGACAATACCTACAGTTTTGTTGGGGTATAGATTTAGTAGGTGTTCACCGAAGAAGCACTGCTTTAAATGGAATTCTGTATAGCCCAGTTCGGTATGAGCCCAGACAATTCTACTATACCCTTCCTTGACGCGATGTCCGTTGGTTTTGTTGTAGAGCATGATTTTAGCTGTACGTATTTCCCCATTGAGAGTGACTTGCCAGAAGACAGTTGCCGCTCCTTGCCATTTTTTAGAGGTACCGACATTGTATTCCCGAAACAGGCTGGTTGTTGTTTCTTTTCCGATTTTATTACGGAGGAAAAGGAAGAGATTGTTCTGGTTATACCATTTGTTGGCACATGAAATTTGCATAATTCTTTTTTCGATGCAGCTGGCTTGTATGGACTGCATCAGACGAGGAACGAGGGGAACCGGATGATTGCCAGAACCATTGCCTGTGTTCATCAGATCCTTTAGTGCTTCAGGGTTGTCCCTAAAGAAAATGGCAGGTGGATAGTGGTAGGCGCAATTGTTGGCTCTGTTACATTTTCCTACATACTCGGGAAAAATGAATGTGCCCATTAAGTCAATGTAACGGGTGAACTCTCTCTTGTGACCACAACAAGGGCAGGTGTATCTGTTCTTTTTGGACCGGTCATATCTTTCTAATACGAATCTGTATATGTTCATGATTTTGTAGGTATTCTGCGGAAATTGCCAGAATTGCCAATTTCGCCATGATTCATTTATAAATTATACATCTTTTTGTAAATACCATGTTTCTGCTTGCTGAAAAGCCGTTCAGAACGCTGACTATCTCCGATGAATCTGTCAAATGTCCGTGCTGGCATACCGTTCTGTATAGCGATCTCTTTGCCAATTTTAGTCTCAAATTCTTCTGGTAGGGCTGCATATACATTTCTTTCCAGTTCTGTGAGATGGATGTCGTTGTCTACAAAGAAATAGAAATAGATTCTGTAGAAAACCTTCCTGAAGTATTCAATTAGGAGAATAGCTCTTTGCACGCTCACTAAATCTATCTGCTTCATTTCCGCTTCTCCGTTTCTCCATCGTTCTGTTTGTATAATGAGGCATAGTCTGCCCAAGGCGGTACTGAGTTTTCCGAAATAGCTTGCCAGTATACCATTGCCGTTTCCGTTCATTTCATTAATCATGTCTATGTTATTCTGTTTCCACTCCATGAATTTGGTTTTGGCCTCTTTAGATAGTTTCAAATTTTTAGGAATGACATTGGTTTCTTTGTTATCGTACATGGTTTTCAGATTGAGAATTTCTTCAACAAAGGAATTCCACCAGTTTAACTCTTGTTCGGGTACATCGTCATCGTCTGCCAATTCCAATTTTTGGTCAAGCGGATAGGCGAACAATAGCCGGGACATGAAACCGTTTTCTGTCTTATCACCATCAATCAGGTGTTTGAGCTGTTCTATCTGTGTACCTCCGATAACAGAAATCAGAGGTTCTGTCACAACAATATTGAAATCCTCACCTTTACGATTGTAGATGATATCGCTGTGATTGTATCTCTCATTCCAAAAGGTACTCTCGTCCATTCCTTTGGAATAGCGCATGGAGTTTTTTGTCCATCTGGTAATCTCGTCCTGGTATAGAAGCATTCCATTTTTGGAACATTCGAGGGCATAGACCAGCCATTCTAATGTGTAATCTGTGTGATGAAGTATGATTTTCGAGGTGGCTTGGGCTTTTCCAGTCCTTCTTTGTCTTTAGTATTTTCATATTTTTCAAGCTTCTGATAGAAGGCTTCCAACTCTTGATTGTATTGTAGAGCTACTTCGCGATTGTGTAGTAATAAGGGTTTTAGTATAAGACGCGTAGGAGGTGTCTTTCCTATGGAAGGGTAGCCTACCATTACATAAAACAGTCCCGGGTAGTCATGGAAGGTGTTGTTTATTTCAATCCGGAAACGTTTGCCCATGGCCACACCGATGGCACAAAGTATATTGATTCCGAGATAGTCCTTCTTGAACCGTAGATGCTTGTGAATAGACAATATAAATTGTCTGGTCCTGTTTGAAAATGCTTCAATCGGAAACTCTCCCAGTTGAAAGTCATCTTTCATGAATCTTGCTTCCGCAATAATGTCTTGAGGCGTAACAGGAGCGTTCTCTGTTATTGGATCTCTTTTCATTTTTTTCCTATCTATTGTTGTTGGTCCAGTATATTTAATGGCTTATATACCTTTGTCGCCCATGTCTTGGGTATTTTGGAACTTTTTCCATTCTAGCAACTCAGTTTTACTGAAACGCAACCTGTTCCCGATTTTATAGAATGGAATGATTCTGTTACATGTATAACGATAGATGGTACTTTGACTTTTCTTAAGAAGAACGCTTGCTTGTTTGATATCGATTTCGTCATCACTGTCTAGGTAGGGTGATGAATCACTCTCGATTTGCTGTTCCACTTGAACGGACATCATATTGATCAGATGTTCTACTGCTTGTGGTAAATTGTCGTGGGTGACCTTCCCGAATTTTTCAATGTTTATCATTTTACTACATATTGGTTTATGCAGCAAAGAAATGCAAAGATTTAGTGATGATAATTCATCATCATTAAATCTTCAATTAATTAAGATGCCTTAATATTGTGGTTCCTATATGACTGAAACGCCTGCTTTGTCATGTGGAACTTGTTCTATGAAATAATTCTTTGATTATGTGGCATTTCTTTCTTAATCTTTTTTACGAACTCCGATATTGGGTTGTTGCTGTCCGCAATTCTGTATAAAGGAATGATGGAAGAACCGGATATTCGGGTGGAGTTGCCATAGAGGGATTGTGAATCATAATCTTTCAAGTTCATAAAGTACGTGATGTATTTGAAGTAATCTATCTGTTTTAGCTTTTTATAATAGCTCATGAGTTCTGAAAGATTATGAAAAAAATGGGCAATATCTTGCATGGACAGGTATTCCGGAATTGCTACACGATTGGTAAGTGAGATGCTTCTCTGATCATTGATGAAGAACTCGAATGTACTGTGTTTTATTATGTTGATGTCATTTTCTGTATAGAAGGGAGTGAGGGTTGATGTTATATAGCCATCGAGGAATAACCATACTTTGTTGTATAACTCTTTGTTGTACTGGTTTATATGGTCTTTAAGTGCTACTTTAGATTTAGCTTGTTCTATACGATGAAGGCTAGAGATGTTTTGGGTTGGTGGGGATATTACTTTTTCTACTGCTTGATGGGTTTCAAGATAAGTTTTTAAAATTTCAGATTTGGCTTTATGAACTTTGTTGAATACAGTAGAATTGTGTTTCTTTGATAATTCATAGAGTTCATTGTATAACCATGTCATATCATTGGTGTGATTCTCTATTAACAGACAGTATTCGTCAATGATTTTTTTACGTGCCTCATTGATTCTGAGAATAGTGAGGAAAATTATGAAGCTAATAGATACAAGGGGGATGATATAAAACTTTAAGTACCATGGAATATCTGGTAATGTGGCACATGCCAACCAAATAACACAATGTAGTTGTGGCATAATGGAGAAGGAGATTAGTGATTTAATCATATTTTTGCATTTGAAGATTGTGGAATCATTCAGAATTTTATGGGTTTGGACTTACGCTTGTGATTTGAGAGTATCTCTTGGCGTAGTTCTTCTGCTTGTTGAATACGTGAACTTTTACGTCCGGTCTCTAACCACTGAACGAGTTCGTCCTTATAAAGATAATAGCGTTTCCCTTGCTTAATGGAAGGGATACTACCGTCAACTAATTTCGCGTAGAGTGTAGGCTTGGGCATCATTAAAAAATTGCATGCTTCATCGGTATTCATTAAAACATGGTCATTTACTTTAGGATCCTGTTGTGCATTGTTTGCAAGAATGAGCTTTTCCAACTCTTCTAATTTTGAATAAATAAGGGATATGACCCTTGGCATGTCATTAAAGCTAATTTCGTCCATTATTTTATTGATTTTAAAACAATACAAAGAAAATCGATGATTTAGTACAGAGCAACGCATTGATACTGATAAGTGAATGATAATTAACTGGTATTGACTGTGTTCTTCTCTTAGGTTACATAAAATAAATGAAAAATGATTAGTGAACTGTAGGAAGTTCTACTTTAGGCAGAACTTTTTGTTTAATCTTCTTTGAACTGGAAACTATCAGCTTTAGGTATATTGATTTTGATGGAGCATTTGCCATCTTGTCTCAGAGTTTGTTGTAGTGTGGATAATGACAGATGTTTTAGTTCTTCTTGGAATACATTTTTTATGAAATATGCTTTGCTGTCACCTTTGTAACCAAGGCGTGTGCCAATGTTCCAACCAAAATGGCGTAAATCAAGGCTGTTTAATTCTCCGTTGGTTACTACCGGTTCCATTGTGATCGGTTTTTCGTTCTGTATATAGAGTCGTATGTTGTTGCATAGTTTTTCAAAATTAACCGAATCCATGTGTGAGGACATCTTTTTTATTGTATATTCAATAAAGATTTTGAGCTTTTCTTCCCTTTCCTTCTTCGTCAACTTGGATTTTGCATCGTTGGCTTTTTGTATATTTTCTTGTGATATGAACTGGAAGACAGTTTTTGAGGGTGATTGTTTTGTCATTAGGTTTGATGACAGACTTTTATTATTGCGTTTCCATACGGAGCATACAATGGTAAAAGGTAATATATCATGTTTTGCACAATGATATAGGAAAAACTTAATAAGATAAAGCTGATGATAAAAACTGTAACTTTAACAAAACTGTCATCGCTGAAGTCATAGCTTACTTGGAGGGCTGTAATAGACGCTATGGCTAAAAAAACAACATGTGGCAGACCCCAATAGAGTATTCTCTTTTCACAATTATTGATCATACTATATAGCTTTATTTATTTGTAATGATAACAATTCAAAGATATACTGTTGATATGTAAAGACCTCGTACTAATAGTTACTCTTAGATATTATTATGAAATCGTACTTATGATGTATGATTTTTACTTTATTGGACGAGGTCAGTTTGAATGTTATGTGAATAATGTTTTATTGTCGTATTCCCGTTTCTTGGCATCGACCAAATCTGCATATGCTCGTGCTAGCCCGATAAAGCTTTTCGATGATATGGATAAGTTCATCGAAACAACACTGGATTTAAATTAGTTCTATAATCCTTATTACAGGAAGTGGGTATAATCCTGAAATAAAATATGCAATAGACCTCAATTAATTTCGTATCTTTGCATACTGAACAATCGAGTTTATATTGTATCTTTCTTCTCAATGTCTTGCTCCGCTACTGCTTGGCGGAACTTCCCATCGTTAAAATCGATATCAAAATCGGCTTACTTGTTTATAGTATTAACAAGTTGCGAAGGTGTGTAAAGCAATATCGTGACATATTTTTACAAATGGAATGAAATCATTTTTTATAGGAAATTTGGAAGTTAAACTTCCCGTTATTCAAGGTGGGATGGGGGTAGGCGTTTCCCTGTCAGGATTAGCTTCGGCTGTCGCTAATGAAGGTGGCATAGGTGTCATATCATGTGCCGGATTGGGGCTGATCTATCATAAATCGCATGGGGATTATTTAAGTAAGTGTATTTCCGGACTGAAAGAAGAAATACAAAAAGCCAGAGAGAAGAGCAAGGGCATAATTGGTGTAAATATCATGGTTGCTCTGACTAACTATGCCGACATGGTAAAAACCTCGATTGCCGAAAAAGTAGATGTAATATTTGCAGGTGCAGGTCTTCCTTTCGATTTACCCTCTTTCCTGGCTGGCAACAGTAAAACAAAATTGGTTCCTATCGTTTCCTCCTCACGCGCCGCCAAGATCATATGCGACAAATGGAAAAATAATTATGGCTATTTACCCGACGCCATTGTTGTAGAAGGACCTAAAGCCGGAGGACATTTAGGGTTTAAGGTAAATCAGCTTGAAGATGAACAATATTCTTTAGAGCACCTTATTCCCGAAGTAGTGAGTATAGCTAATTTATATAAAGATGAAAAAAAGATACCTGTAATTGCCGCCGGAGGAATTTCTTCGGGAAAAGATATACTTCATTTTATCGAAATGGGTGCTTCGGGTGTTCAAATGGGGACTCTATTTGTTACCACCAATGAATGTGATGCTTCCGATACATTTAAAAATGTCTTTATAAACGCAAAAAAGGAAGATATAAAGATTATACAAAGTCCGGTAGGAATGCCGGGAAGAGCTATCGATGGCGAATTTATCCAAAGTGTGGAAAAAGGTAATGAAACACCCAAGAATTGTCCTTTCCATTGTATTAAGACGTGTGACTACACGAAGAGTCCTTATTGTATTGTTCAATGCCTCTATCAGGCTGCAAGAGGCAATATGAAAAAAGGCTATGCATTTACAGGAATTAATGTACATTTGTCTGAGAAAATATCAAGTGTAAAAGAAGTTATTTCCAATTTGAAAGCTGAATTTTTGAATGCTAAGTTGGAAGGAGGAGTATAGATGCGGAAATTAATTGCATATCCTCTTTCTACTATTTATTATCTGTTGTTTGGATGTACATTGGTTATCTTTCATGCGATTCAATGGGTGTGTTTTAATTTATTTGGATATAATGCACACAAAAGAAGTGTGGATGTATTGTATTTCTTTCTTGTAGCCAATACATATATTTTAGGAATAAGGTATAAAATAGAAGGATTGGAGAAACTCCCGGCGGATACCCCCCTGATTATAGCATCCAATCATCAAAGCCTCTATGATATCATTACAATTGGGTGGTATATGCGAAAAGCGCATCCTAAGTTCATCAGCAAGATTGAATTAGGTAAAGGTATTCCAAGCATTTCGTACAATCTGAATCATGGTGGATCGGTGCTTATTAATAGGAAAGATGCGAAACAATCTCTGTCCGCCATCCGTGAAATGGCCCAGTATATAGAGACGAATAAACGCTCGGCAGTAATATTTCCCGAAGGAACGAGAAGTAAAACAGGCAAGCCACGGCCATTTGCTGAAAATGGTTTGAAAATTCTTTGCAAATATGCACCTTCCGCATATGTTGTGCCTGTAACAATCAATAACTCGTGGAAAATGACGAGATGGGGTTCTTTCCCTCTGGGTATAGGGAATAAACTCGAATTTATAATTCATGATCCTGTCCCCGTAAAAGATATGCCCTTTTCTGAACTTTTTAAAAAGACAGAACTGGTTATAACTCAGGCTATCAATTGACATAAGACAATTGGTACTTCTTTCAATTAATGCTGTTTCATTGATTATAAAATGGTAAAACTTCATAAGAAATACTGTTTGTAACAGTTTAATATAGGCTCAATAATATTTAATTCTTTAAATGTTATTGAGCCTGTTAAGGGCTATAAACGAAAAGGGATATACAACTCCTACACCAATACAACAACAGTTTATCACTCCTGCCCTTGACAATCGTGATATCTAGGGATTGGCACAAACTGGAACAGGTAAAACAGCTGCCTTTTCACCCTCGATCATACTACAGTTGTATCTGAATAAAATCGCGGAAAAAATGTGGGTGTGGGAGACGCTTACGACCGATCATGTTTCTCCAACCTGAATCTATAATGTGTGCGTGATTTTGTAGGTATTCTGTAGAAATCGCCAATTTCGCTGGAATTGCCAAGCCTGTTTCTCCGTTCAGCATATCTAAATAATGATCTGGAGTAGAGGAATTCAAATTGCTGAAATTGCCAATTTCGCCATGATTCATTTATATATTAAACATTATATCGCATAAGATTTTAGGATATTAATAATCAGTAATCCTATTCCTTATTCTGTATAACTCCTATTATATATCTTTCTGTAAATGCCCTAAATCATGGCTGTTTAATTCTTGTTTGTTACTTCCGATGCATTTTGATCGTTTTTTTGTTCTGTATATAAACTCGGATGTCGCTACATAATTTTTCAAAACTAACCAAATCCATTTTGCGTACATCTTTTTTGTTGTGTGTTCGATGCAAAAATGAGTTCTTCTTTATTTGTCAACTTGGATTTTACATTGTTGGCTTTTTGTATATTTTCTTGTGATATGAGTCGGATGACAGTTTTTGAGGGTGAACGTGCTATCGCTAGGTTTGATGACGGACTTTGCTATTTCGCTTCCATACGAAGCAAACAATGGTAAAAAGGTAATATATCATATTTTGCACCATGATATAGGAAAGGCTTAATAAGATAAAGCTGATGATGAAGACTATAACTTTAACGAAATAGTCATTGCTGAACTCATAGCTAACTTAGAAGGCTGCAATAGACGCTATGGCTAAAAAAAGATGTGGTAGCCCCAGTTGAATATTTTCTATCACAATTATTGGTCATACTACATGGTTTTGTTTATTTGTAATGATAGTAATTCAAAGATGTGTAGCTCTTATGTAAAGACCTCGTACTAATAGTTACTCTCAGATATTATTATGAAATCATACTTCTTGATGTATGATTTTCTTTTCTATTAGACGAGGTCAGTTTAAATGTTATGTGAGTGATATCTTATTGGCGGATTCCCGTTTCTTGGCGTCGACCAAATCCGCATATATTTGAGTAGTGGAAACATTCTTATGTGTGAGCATCTTGGAGACGGTGTAGATGTCGGTTCCGGCTGCAATCTGTAATGTTGCATAGGTATGACGGAAACAATGGAATGTGATGTGTTTTTTTATACCGGCTTCCTTTAACCACTCTTTTAATGGTTCTTGTATCATGCTTCTATTCATACCCTTGAAGATGTATCCAGTATTTTTGTCTCCGCATAGCGATATTGCTTCATCACTAATGGGAAGTACGGCTTCTGTTTGCGTCTTTTGGGAACGAAGACGTATGGCTAATCCACCGTCAGAAAGCTGTTCTATATCTTCCCATTTTAATTTAAGGATATCGCTGATACGCAAACCTGTGAAACATGAAAAGAGTGATGCTGCTTTTAATACAGGAAATTTGCATGGGGTATTGTTCAGCCTTTTCACTTCTTCCAATGTCAGATATTCCTTGCGGATGTCTTCTGTCTCGATTCTTTCTAGAAAGTCGTTTACATTTTCTCGTATCATTTTGTCTCGATAAGCAATTTTGAGAAGACCGCGAAAGGTTGAAAAATAGCCAGCTGCAGAATTTTTCCCGAGTTTACGCTGATATTTTTGGTGCTTTAGCTTCTTAGCAGACAACAGATACTCACCAAAGTTCCGGCAGAGATCAACCGTCACTTCTTCAAAAGTACATTTGTAGTCAACAAATATACAAAAATGGGTATATACGAATTTCCATTTCTCATTCTTTTTATGAAGCATATTTCGGAAATAAGCAAGAAAATCGCCTTTCATCTTTTCTTTATCTAAAAAGTCGTATCTTTCATTTACAATTGATTCAAATCTTCTGCAACGTATTGCTTCAGCTTTTTTCATCATGGACTCATTAAAATCTTTTTGTGTCTTATTGATAGGCTTTTCATAAATGAAAATACTTAATGATTCGTGGCGACGAACTTTCATTGTTTCTTTGTCACGAACGCCAGGATAATAATCTAAATAAAGAGAAAGCATTCCATTCTTTATTGCTCTTGTGCGCAATGTTACAGTTTTACATATTGTCATACTCTATAATATTTATGGTTACTAATTAATATTCTGTTTGCAAAAATCATAGATTAAAATCTACCGAACGAGTGTAATTTGATGATAATCCAAAAATAATTCATGGTTATTAATCATTTTTTCTTTTTCCTATAGTCTAGTAAAATTAGACTTTGATTATTTATATAAGTTTTCTATCTTGTCTTTTATTTGTATGCTAAATTTTTATTGTATTATGGGCAGAATTCTTTCTATATGTATATAAATGATAATAAATAGAGTGTACCTATTTTAGACCTAATCTTTCCAGCATTATTTTATCAAAATCTTCTTTCAACATATACATAGACTTCCCTTGATAATACTTCCGAATTTTGTTGAACCTGGAATAACTGTATATCTCATCACGTCTTAGGTTGAATTTCTCCATAACCTCAGTGACTGAGTAATAATTATCTTTATTGTCAAAACAATTGTTTTTCACCATGTCAATGTGGTCTTTGGAATAATAAGTTTTTCCGTACACAATTTGGGTTGGGATATCATGACGGCTTGTAAAACTCCTTCGGGCATTAGGTGTCATCTGGTAGATTTCTTCAATTTCCTGACCGGATAACCATGCTTTGACATCATCTTGGAATTTGTATTTTGAGAAGAATGTGGTGACGGAAAGTCTTTCATAATAGGCAAATCCTTTGTAATTTATTTTGGGAATGTTATTTTCTTTCGCCAACTTACATACCGTTTTTTTACTCATAGTATACATTTTTGCAATTTCTTCAGCAGAATAATAACCTTGGGGCATAGCGTTTTCTTCTGCTTTGGGCTTGATGTTTTTTGGGGTGGAATTTACCACTTTGTTTTTCTGGTACGTACCATCCTTATGCTCTTTTATGATTCTATCGAACTCCACTCTCGATACTAAAGTTCTGCTGCCTTTCTTGCATCGGTCTATATTGTACTTGTTTACATAATAACTGATATTGATACTTGTTAATCCATACTTTTCTTTGATTTCTTTAAAAGTGTAGTAGTCGGGACTCACTTCCGTACTGCTTTCTTTCAATCTGTCAATATGTACTTTGGAATAGAACACAGCGTGATGCCTGTTTATACGTGGTATATTGTGTCTCATTGCATAAGTTGTGACGGCAGCGCGTGTCATGCCATATTTTTCCATTATTTGCTCCGGAGTATAATAAGCATCGTAATCAATATCTTCAATTAACTCGGCAAAGTGCTTGTCAATAGCGACTTTGTTGTAATAAACCCTACCTCCTTCTGCTATCTTTGGAATATCAAAACGCTCGCATCTGCGGTAGATAGTCTTCTTCATTATTTTATACTTTTCAATAATTTCATTTATGGTATAGTATATCGTTGCTTCTTTTCTGCCATAGCTCCGCTTTCTATAGGATGGTGCCTCATTGAACATTTTCTCCACGTCCGATCTGCGAATAATGGTTCTGGCTTTTAGTTGCAGAGCCCGGATCAGTCCGGAAATCATGTATCGATAGATAGTAGCACGACTTACCCCTAATAGTGTTGCAACTTCTGCCGGTGACAAAAAATCCTTGTTTCCAATACATCCAGTAGAAGGAAGAGGTTGTAAGTCTTCTTTTTCTATGTATTTTGCCAATCTCTCTTTTTTCTTTTGTTCTTTATACGCCTTGCCATTGCATGAATGGGAGCAGTAAAGAGTTGTCATTTTGTGCGCAATAAATGACTTCCCGCACCATATACATCTTTTCTGAATTTCCATATTTCGTCTCCTTTTAACTCGTCTATTTCGTCTCATACCGTCTCATATTTTCTCACAGCGTCTCATAGTGTGTCCAAAATAACATTTCACAGATTCTCATGGCGTCTCATGGTGTGTCTTTTATGTCGCCAAATGATGCCATATTTCGCCTGATATGATCTCGCGGTAGAAATACGGTACAAAAATAGAATTAATAATGATAAATAATGAAAAGTAAAGCAGAAGTGTTAAAATGGAAAAAGTCCTCAAAATGAGGACTTTAGTTGTGGTTAGTTATAGTTAGTTATGGTTGTTTATAAGAGGTCACTTGCCGATGCAAAAATGTTGAAATATATTTTGTAGCACCATATCATTCGTCACCTCCCCCGCGATGTCGCTCAAATGGAAGATGCACTCCCTGATGTCCTGGGCCACGAAGTCTCCTGAAAGATTGTTTACCAATCCCTGTTGTACGCGTCCGATGGCTTCTAAAGCATGCGTAAGGGCTTCGTAATGGCGGGCATTGGTCACTATCACGTCGTTCTGGGTTATCGTAGGCAGATTGGCGGCGGCTATAAGTTTCTTCTGAAGCACATCCGTATTTTGCCTTTTCTTGGCGGAAATAAAAATACATTCGGCGTCAGGAATGATGGAAGAAACCGCAGAAAGCACCTCATCAGAATGAGCCGTGCCCAGCAAGTCCGCTTTGTTGAATACCAATATCAAATGCTTTCTTTCCAGACGCGGAAGTATCTGCCCCGATAGCTGATTCATTTGCGACGCTGCGTCCGTTGCATCAATCATCCAAAGCACGATCTCCGCTTGTTCCAGTTTTTGGAACGTGCGCTCTATGCCCAGACTCTCAATCGTATCATTGGTTTCGCGGATACCTGCCGTGTCAATGAAACGGAAAGTAATGCCGCCGATATTGGTCGTATCTTCAATCACGTCGCGCGTAGTGCCGTGAATATCGCTTACGATAGCTTTGTCCTCGTTCAGCAATACATTGAGGAGCGTTGATTTCCCGGCATTCGTTTCGCCGATGATGGCTACCGGTACGCCGTTTTTGATCGCATTTCCTACACTGAACGAATGTACCAGTCGGGAAATGACCCCCTCGATATGATCCGCTAATCGGCAAAGCTCCGTTCTGTCCGCAAACTCCAACTCTTCATGGTCGCTGAAATCCAGTTCCAGTTCCATCAAAGAAGTGATATGCAAAAGTTGTTCGCGCAAGTTCTTTAATTCATGGCTGAAACCACCGCGCATCTGGTTTAATGCCAAGCGGTGTTGACCGGCTGAGGTCGAGGCGATCAAGTCAGCGACCGCCTCGGCTTGGCTCAGGTCCATCTTGCCGTTCATGAAAGCACGTTGCGTATATTCGCCGGGGAGGGCGGAGCGGCAACCTCTTTCAATCAAAAGTTGCATGATTTGTTGCTGGATGTAGACGGAACCGTGGCGGTAATTTCTACTGTGTCTTCGCCGGTAAAAGAATGAGGTGCGCGGAAAAGGGCGATCAGCACCTCGTCTATGAGCTCTTCACCACGCCTGATACTACCGTAACGCAGTGTATAGGCTTTCTGTGACAGCAGGCCTTTTCCTGCTGTACGCGGTACGAATATCGTGTTGCAGATTGCGATTGCTTCCGGTCCGGAGATGCGGATGACGGCAATCCCCCCGGCTCCGGGGGCAGTTGATACGGCGCAGATAGTATCTTCCATTAGTCTATACAGTTATTAATTCATATTTCTGTGTTCCAAGACCAATCTTTTCAGCATGTTCCAGTCCTGCTTGCCAGTTCGTGTCGGGGTGCATGAGGTGGAATTTGTCGCAACCTTCCAGATGTTCGTGATGCGGAGCGTCTGAAAG
>ERZ791618.275-NODE-275-length-29043-cov-3.803850_pt1 | contig 29043 bp, 27 predicted proteins | sample MGYA00510059_ERZ791618 | MGnify/ENA primary metagenome ERZ791618 (study PRJEB30046, sample SAMN00715159) | human gut metagenome | study: EMG produced TPA metagenomics assembly of the A metagenome-wide association study of gut microbiota in type 2...
ACATAATATATTCCAACCGCTTCTTTACATTATAATAGTGTTTACCTAATTGTTGCCTTTTTCAATCTGAAGTGCCGCATCCGTGGAGAATGTAGCATATACTTCCTGTATTTTTGAAACCAATTCTTTCATATAAATTCTATTTAAGTTATTGACCACAAAGGTAATGAAAATAATCGAGAATAAGAGCGATTTTGTCAATATTGCAAATATCACATTGGTAATCAATGACTTTTAACAGCCATTACACCGTATGATTTATCCATCAGAGAAATTGTCAAGGTGTTTACAACTTTATGGATATGTCTGGTCAGAACATTTCTTCCATCTGCCGCTTGATTTCTTCCCGCTTTGTATTCTTGTAGTAATGCTTATAGATGGTCAATGGGCTGTTACCAGCCATCTCTGCAACCACATACGGATTATTACCGGCATCTACCATCTTCGATATGAAAGAGCCACGGGCGGAATACCATGTGATGTTTTCTTTAATGCGCAGCATCTTGCATGCTTTCGTCAAGGTTTGTGAAAGGCGTGTGGAAATTTGCTTGACACGTGTAGTCTTCTTGGAAGTGGTCGTGTGTTTATGAGTAAAAACAGGAAATACATAATTTCCATAACTTTGCCCACGGTATTTATTCATGATGGCTTTTGCTTTACTGAGTAATTCCGGTTTGGCTGTTTTGGGAAACTTGATACGTTCATAGACGATGCGGTCTTCCTGGACCAAATCCCATGTCAGGTTACATACATCGACATTCGCCATACCTCCGGTATAGTAGCTGAACAGGAACAAATCAAGATGCAACTGCTCTTTTTTCGTAAACAAGGTACGGTCAACATTTGCGATTTTAGCTATGACTGTTTCCGGAACTGCTCTTGAAGTGGTTTCCGGCCAATTAATATCATCACCGAGACAGAGGAAGTTATCCATATTCACCCCGTACATCTCTTTCTTTTCTGCCTGCCTGCATACGGCACGGAGCAACCTTAGTTTGTGTGTAAGTCCGGCCTTGTTGCCATTTCTGATACCTCTTTCTTTAAGCCAAAACGCAAAGTCAAGAAGAAACTCTTCTGTAATATCCGTAAAGAAATAAGAGGAAAAGGCTTTTTCATATTTTTCCTTTGTAAACGCCTGCAGTTCACGCTTGAGATAGACATACCGTTTAGCATTGGTCGTGCTGTCGACAATCTGACCGTTCTTGATGCGTTTCTTGTTTTTGAATGTCTCTTCAAGATAATCGATCATCTGCTGGACACTCTTTACTTTGACCTCGGGTTTGGCCGCCTTGATTTCATCGAAGCAATGTGATAGCTGGACGGGCGACCAGTTCCTGCCTTCCATCTCCCAGGTATCGGCGACATGCAGATATTTGGTTCGCAAATCGAAAAGCAGTTTGTTCTTGGTAGTGGCCTCCGCACTCCCTACACGGAAACTCTGAGACTTGACATCCCAGTCTTTTAATAGCCCTGTGATGTTTATAACCTTCGGCACACGGGCGTAACCAGTCTTGAAGAAAATTATCTCCAGCTTGACCATCTTGGTGTCTTTCGGGTTCTGCTTACCCCTGATGTTAATCGTGTACATAGACTGATAACGAGTTAGTTAATGACTTATTATTAATTCGCATTAGTAGGAATCAATTGGTATTAATTAACCTACATAGAAACCTACATGAAAAGAGTAGTTTCCTTAGCGAAATAATGTTTATACGGATAAATCCGTACTTGTGTCATTTACTAACTCGTTATCAATCAACTATTTTTCCTAATCACAAAAGTTGTGTCCGAAAAAAGGGTGTGCCATAACAGGCAAACCGCTTCGTTATTATCGGTATCGCGGCTCGATTATGTACGGTCAGGACACGTTCTTCGCCGTGAACCTCGATGTCTGTTCTTACATACCTGAAAGGGGATGCGCCAAATTTCTCAATTTGACACATCCCCTTCGGGAATGAATCCTTCCTGAAATTAGTATCCCAGGGTTTTCGCAGCCGCGTAGGAAATTTTCAGGGCATTCGCGCGGCGAAGTTCCTGCTTGATCTCCGTGATACGGCCCATAGTCGTATATCGGTCGGCCTTCAGACAGATCGTCATCAAGGCACGCTCCGACTCATTGAGCTTGTCACGCTCGGCAGCTACGAACTGGCCGATATCCTGAGCGGTTTTGAAGGCATCGTTGAGCTGAATACGGGGTGCAGGACCGTACTGTTCCCGCCAAACGCCGATCGGCTCTCCGATGTGGATGTAACTTACGAGTGATTTCTTCTCCAGTTTCTGCACCTCGGTTGCTTCTGGAACTTGGTATTTTACATGTAATTCCTGATCGCGCATGGTCGTAGATACCATGAAGAAGAACAGGATCATGAAGATCACGTCCGGCAGCGAGGCGGTAGAGATCGGGGGCAAACTTTTGTTGCCTTTCTTTTTAATTACTGCCATACTACTTTTTTCCTCCTAAATCTCTGGGTTCTGCTTCCGAGATACTCATGGGAACGGCTTTGGCTACGATACCGCGCTCCGCTTCTCCGAGATCCGAGAATTTCATTTGGAATTTATTCTTCGAAACTTCGTCACGGATTTCGTTGATCGCACGCGTCAGCTCGTTCTGTACCATGATGTAGATCTGATATTGGGTATCTTTGGTCGTTTGCAGCGAGAGTACGCCTTTTCCGACCGGATAGCTCCATTTGCTGCCGTCGGGGAGCTCGAACTCCTCGACCTCTTTTTCGGGCAGGTTGGGATCGTCCATCACATTGAGGAGGAAGTCCTTCGCCCGGTCCTTCAACTGGTGGATATCGACGTACTCCTGTTCGCCGGCCCTGCCCACGAAGATATCGCCGCGGCCGTTCACCAGAACGGGCAGAAGGTTACGTATCTTCACCTTCATATCCTCGACCTTTTGATCCTCGGGGGGCATCGGCGGCAGGTTACGGGCGATACCCGTATCGACGTTCATCGTCGTAGCCACCAGGAAGAATATGAGCAGCAAGAAAGCGATGTCGGCCATTGAACCGGCATTGATCTCCTGTACTTTTCTTTTATCTATAGGCATCGTTCAAACTCTATTTGAAAGCTTTGTATATCTCTGTGAAAATAGCTGTCAGAACAGCGGCACCCAGAGCTACGTAGGTTACCAGAATGCTGGCTTCCGTGATAACGGTTTCAGGATGCGGGAAGAAGCCTCCGTTCGCGACGTCCGGAATTTCGATCGTATGTCCGCGGGCGATCAGGTAGGCTGCCGCGACGATGACGATGATCAGAAGTGTCGAAAGCAGCGTTCCTTTGATGCCTTTGGAACTGTTGACCATACCCCAAACGGCCGTGAACAGTGCTGTTGCAATACCGACTGCGATCAGGATATAACTCCAGATGAGGTTCAGGTTGATCGCCTCGTTGCTGCCGCCGGCCACCATTGCATATACGGTCAGAATCACCGTAATCAGCAGGATGACGCCCAGCAATATGTTTAATATTTTTTTCATAATAGGGAATAAAGTCTTTATAAGTGCGAATTATTTCTTGTAAGCCGTCAGGATATCCATCAGGGTGATGGACGAATCCTCCATATCGTTTACGAGCGAGTCGATCTTGGAAACGATATAGTTGTAGAACAACTGAAGAATAACCGCAGCGATAAGACCCAGCAGGGTGGTCAGCAGGGCGACCTTGATACCGCCGGCAACCAGCGTCGGAGAGATATCGCCCGCAGCCTGGATGGCGTCGAACGCCTCGATCATACCCACGACGGTACCCATAAATCCGAGCATCGGGCTAAGTGCGATGAACAGACCGATCCAGCTCAAGCCCGACTCCATGCGGCCGGTCTGTACCGAACCGTAGGAAACGACGGCTTTCTCGACACTGTCCAAACCCTGGTTGTAACGATCCAGACCCTGATAGAAGATCGATGCGACCGGACCGCGCTTGTTGCGGCAAACTTCCTTGGCAGCTTCGATACCGCCCTTTTTCAGCGCTTCTTCGACCTGTGCGATCAGTTTCTTGGAGTTGATGGTGGAAAGGCTCAGGTAAAGCATACGCTCGATGGCAATGGCAAGACCGAATACCAAGCAGAGGAGCACCGGAAGCATCCACTCCCAACCGCCTTCGAGGAACTTCTGCATCAGCACCTGGTGCATCGGCTTAGCTTCGGCAAGCTGAGTGTCCGAAGCCGGAACTTCGTCCACTACGGTTTCTTCAACGACTGCGGTCTCCTCGGTTGCAGGCGTAGTCGTCTCCTGGGCGAAAGCGTTAACAGTACCAAGCGAGAAGATGGCGACTGCTACAATCAAAAAAAGTTTTTTCATGGTTGTTTAATTAAAATTTTGATTAGTTGATCGTTTTTTCGTTTGCGTTTTTTATTTCAAAAAATGTAATTTTTTTTTGTCCTGTCTGGCTTATCGCGGTTCAAATTCGTTTTATTTTAGCTTTTTTCGACAATCCGGCTGTCTGGTCGGAAAAATGCCCCGGTTTCTCTTTTCGGCAGTAATATTCTCTGCAATGAATTGAGCGGTAATGTTTTATCCTTTTTCGGACAGTCTGCGTGCCTCTCTCCGAGACCCTGTCGATGCGATTTTTAGCTCCGAAATATACAAAATTATTTTCGTACGCACAATGTTTTAGTCGGTAAATTCTCCTTTGAGGGGCGTGCGGAGCAGGTCGAGCGTTTGCTCGCGGGGCAGTTCGAGTCCGAGGACGTACATCAATTTTGTGACGGCCGCTTCGGTGGTCATGTCGTGGCCGCAGAGCACGCCGATCCGCTGCAGGCGGAGTCCCGTTTCGTAGAGTTCCATCATGACCCGACCGCCCCGGCACTGCGTGACGTTGAGGACGATCAGTCCCCGGTCGATCGCCTCTTCGAGCACGCGGATGAACCATTCGCTGGTCGGGGCGTTTCCTGCGCCGAAGGTTTCGAGCACGACGCCCCGGAGCCCTTCGGCCGAGAGCATCGCGCGCAGGGTCCGTTCCTCGATGCCGGGGAAGAGCTTGACGACGGCGATACCTCCGCTCAGGCGGGCGGCGATGTGCAGGGGTTCGTCGTAGCGCTCCGGCTGGAGAATGTATTCGGTGTGGTAGGTGATATTGACGCCCACGTCGGCCAGGGCCGGATAGTTGTACGACCAGAAGGCGCTCAAGTCTTCCGAACTGCGTTTGGTCGTGCGGTTGGCGCGGAACAGACAGTTCTGGAAATAGAGCGACACTTCGGGAACGGCGGGGCGGCCGTCGATGCGGGCCGAAGCGATTTCGATGGCCGTCATCAGGTTTTCGCGCCCGTCGGTGCGCAGCACGCCGATCGGAATCTGGCTGCCGGTGAAGACGACGGGTTTGGCCAGGTTTTCGAGCAGGAAGCTCAGGGCCGAAGCGGTGTAGGACATCGTGTCGGTGCCGTGCAGCACGACGAACCCGTCGTAGCGGGCGTAGTTGTCGCGGATGATCGCCGCCAGGTCGAGCCAGTTGCGGGGGCTGACGTTCGATGAGTCGATCACGGGGTCCATCGTGAATACCTTGATGCCGATGTTCAGGCTTTGGAGGGTCGGGAACTCCTCGAAGATGCCGCTGAAGTCGAACGGTACGAGGGCGCCGGTCGTCGGGTCGGGCTTCATGCCGATCGTGCCGCCGGTATAGATAATCAGGATCGAAGGTTTCATATCGATTCGGTAGGGCTTGAATGGTCGTTTGTCGTCTGTCGCGCCGCGTCGAAGCCGAACATCCGCCGGGCGTTGCGGGTCGTCGCGCCAGAAATTCCCCAAATAACTGTCCGGTTTTTGCGGGTCGTGGCTGCCGCTACCTCTTCGGGTGTCGTGCCTTTCAGCGCTGCGATTTTGTTGCAAATATAAGGAATATATCCGGATTCGTTTCGCTGGCCGCGATAGGGAACCGGCGTCAGGTAGGGACAGTCGGTTTCGAGCACCAGGTCGTCGAGCTCCATTTCGCGTACGGTATCGGCCAGCCGGCTCTTTTTGAAGGTCACCACACCGCCGATGCCGAACAGGAAGTCGCCGCACTCCTTCAACTGCCGGTAGGTGTGGCGTCTTCGGCGAAGGCGTGGAAAACACCCCGCAGGCGCAGCCCTTTTTCGCGGGCGGCCTTCGTTTCCGTTTCGACAGTGCGGCACATATCTTTCCAGGCCGCCCGCGTATGGATGGCGACGGGAAGGTCATAGGTCGCGGCCAGGCGGCACTGTTTCGTGAATGCCTCGAGCTGTTCGGCCTTGAAGCGGTCGTCCCAGTAGTAGTCGAGTCCGATTTCGCCCACGGCGCAGAATCGTCCGACGCCTTCGGGTGGCGAGCAGAGGTAGCGTTCGACCAACGCCAGCTCTTCCCGCCAACGGGGATTGTCGTTGATGGAGGTCGGGTGCAGCCCCATCATCGGGGTGCAGTGGTCCGGATAGCGGCGCACGGTGTCGAAGAGGCGCCCGTGGCTCTCGGAGTCGATCGCCGGCAGCAGCAGCCGCTCCACCCCGGCTTCGCGGGCGCGGCGGATCGCCTCGTCGCGGTCGGCGTCGAACTCTTCGGCGTAGATATGCGAGTGGGTGTCGATCAGATAATTCAATGTTTCGGAAATTTTGTCTTAAAATATTTTGTTTATAGAGTTGGTGTCTCGTTGTTCTGATTCGGTGGGTATATTATTTAATTCGGATTTTTTTGCTTTTATTTCATCAATAATGTTGTTTATTTCCTGAATTGAATCTACATCTTTACTCAACAAGTAGTGAGTTGTACTTGATGTACTGCCATATCCGTTTCCGCTGCTTCCAGATACTTTTACATATGCTTGCTCGAATTTCCAACCCAATGCGGACATAATGTTAAGTGCTTCCACCCGGGAATAGAAGATTTCAGCTTTTTCATTTTCGTTTTCGAGTCTGATATCTTTCTTTTTATTGCGTTCTTGCCCGTAATCGAGGTATATTCGAGTTTTTTTCTGACTTACGATTTGTTCAATAATTTCACAGAAAATTTTGTTTTGTGCAAAAGTGAAACTGATTGGGCTGATAGTAAATAAAAGAAATAAGATGACGAATTGTTTCATAGGATTGGGATAGTGTATTTTGTATTTATTTTTTATTAGCGTAGTTTCATATATCGGTTCCCCGGAAGCTGCCGGACGGCTCCGGCCATTTCGAGTCCCAGCAGCAGGGCCGAAAGTTCGCCGAATCCGAGCCCCGAGAGTTCGCAAAGCTCTTCTGCGGATATCGGGTCGTCGGTGCGGAAGCAGCCCAGCAGCCCCTCTTCGTCGCGCGTGAGTGCTGCGGGAGCCGCTGTCGGCCGGTCGATCAGATCGCCGGGGCGGTTCTGGTCCCACATCATTTCCCGCACGATATCTTCGCCCGTGCATACCATTTGGGCACGCTGGGTCCGAATCAGCAGATTGGCTCCGGCCGAGGCGAAGTCCGTCGCGCGTCCAGGGACGGCCATCAGCGTGCGGTTGTAGCCGTCCGCCAGCCGTGCCGTATCCATCGACCCGCCTTCGACGGGCGATTCTACGACGACCGTACCGCCGCTTATGCCTGCCAGCAGACGGTTGCGGGAGTGGTAAAAGTTGCCGTTCTGCCTGGTTTGGGAGTGCAGCTCCGAAACGACGGCTCCGCCGTGTTCGATCATATCCCGGGCGACGGCCGTGTGCTGTGCGGGCGTGATGCCGGGAAGGGCCGAGGCGATGATGCCGACGGTCGGCATGCCGAAAGCGAGCGCCGCACGGTGACAGGCCGTATCGATGCCGAAGGCTAGGCCGCTCACGATCACCGTATCCGCCACCCGGTCTGCCAGTTCGCCGATCAGCCGGTCGGCCATCTGTTGCCCGTACGGAGTCATCCGACGCGTGCCGACCATCGTAAGCGTCGTCTTGCCGAGCGCTTCCGGGGAACCCAGAACATACAGCACATGCGGGTAGTCGGCGGTTTCGCGCAGCAGGGCCGGGTATTGTGCGTCGGTGGAGGCGATGATCTCGATCCCGTGTTTGCGGCAATGTTTGACTTCGCGCTCTGCGTCTGCGAACGCTTTCTTTTGGAGGATCGCCCGCGCGAGTTCCGGTCGGAGTCGGGCTTTTTCGATGAGTTCGTCGGCCGAAGCGGAGAAAACCGCCTCTGCCGAACCGAATACGTCGAGCAGATGGACCGCCCCTTTCGGGCCTATTCCCGGCGTGAGGGTAAGGGCTATGTCTGGAATTTCGCGCTTCATTTTCCGTATCCGGCAATCCCCGAATGAGTTCGGCTCCGCCTCTTTTGGGCGAAACCGTAGGTTCCGGACCCGCTTCGGGGCTTCGGTTAGCGGTTGTAAAGATAGGTTTTTGCCGATAAAAATGCAAAGTTGCCCGGAAGTTTTGCAGAAAAGAGAAATCTTCGTATATTTGCAAACCCGATCCAGGGAATCAGGGTCTGATGGCCGAGTGGCTAGGCAAAGGTCTGCAAAACCTTGTACAGCGGTTCGAATCCGCTTCAGACCTCACAGAAACCGCGTTGCAGATAGCTGCAATGCGGTTTTCGTTTGGTATAAATATAATATGTATTTTTTTCGAGGAATGGTTGCCGGTCGTTTTCGATTAGCCGGTTATGAGGTTATGGATGAAAATTATGATTTCCCATTGATTCCTCCGTATCCATTCTACTACTCTCTCTTTGTTGCAGTTTATTTTTTACCGGGCAGCATAGGCTGAGCAGGACCGTTTTGTCGGTTAGTCCCATATGCAGCGATCCGACTTTCATACAAGGATATATGATTTTCAGACGGTTATTTTGCGGTTGTATGCACCGGTATTCGGAGGAAACAGCTATGAAAACGACAAATTTTTGTCGTTTTTGTGTATATTCTTTATACATTTGGAACCGATTTTAGACACAATTATTTCGATTGTGACAAAAAAGTGACTATTTGTACGAAATTTGTGTTCTTCAGACGTATTAAAGTGTTGAAAATATGGACAAGCAAAAGATATTCGTTGTCGATGACAAGGACATGATCGGCAAAATCATCATGGCCTGCCTGGGGCGGGACTACGACTGTCGCTATTTCGACAGTCCGAAGCCTGTACTCGAGCAGATGGAGGCCGGAGATTTGCCCGATCTGATTATTTCGGATATCCGTATGCCCGACATGCGGGGAGATGAATTTCTCCATGCCGTCAAGAGTGACGAGCGGTTCCGGCATATCCGGATGGTTATGTTATCGAGCGAAGACAGTACTTCGGAGCGTATTCAGTTGTTGCAGGACGGAGCTGAAGACTATATCGTCAAACCCTTCAACCCGATGGAACTGAAGGTCCGCATCGAAAAGTTCTTGAAGTGAATCGCCTCCGAATCGGGTGCAGATCGTCCGTGTAAATTCGGTTCCGCGTCGGGATACGCGCTGTTTTTCGGCCATAGTCGGCTGTCGTTCCTTGCCTTCGATACGGTTGCCGTTTCGGAAAATTTCTTCGTACTCCGATGAAATCTGTTAGCGGTTATCTACCTCGCTTGTGTGTCACAAGGTCTGTTTTATGGAAAATCTCTCGGTCAATCCTGAAAATTATAAGATTCTTGTCGTCGATGATATTGCGACCAACGTCCTGTTGCTGAAAACCATACTTGGAAAGGCGGGATACAGGATCGTGACTGCGACAGGTGGCCGCGAAGCGCTCGAGAAGGTCGAAAGCGAATCTCCGGATCTGATTCTGCTGGATATCATGATGCCGGACATGAACGGTTATGAGGTGATCGAGCGGCTCAAGGCCGACGAGCGATTCTGCCGGATTCCCGTGATTTTTCTCTCGGCGCTCCACGATTCGGAAAACATTGTCAAAGGGTTCAAGATGGGGGCCAGCGATTACGTGTCGAAGCCTTTCAATCACGAGGAGCTGATTACGCGGGTGGCGCATCATATGTTTATTGCAGAGGCGCAGCGCGTCATCGTGCGGCAGAACGAGGAGCTGCAGGAGACCCTGGCCAGCCGCGACAAGATGTATTCGGTGATCGCCCACGACCTGCGCTCTCCGATCGGAAGCCTCAAGATGCTGTTCAACACCCTGCTCGACAGCCTGGATGCGGAGCGGGTCGGAGCCGGGAACCTCGATATGCTTCGCATGGGCAACGACATTGCCGAAGACACCTTTTCGCTGCTCGACAACCTGCTCAAGTGGACGAAGTGTCAGACCGGGAGGATGCATACGGTGTATCAGGATGTCGATCTGGCCGAAGTCGTACTCTTTTCCTCGAAAATTTCGGAGTCGGTGGCCCGGACCAAAGGAATTGTCGTCGAATACGACATTCCCGCGCCGATTCACGTGCGGTGCGATGTCGATATGGTCAAGACGATCGTCCGCAACTTGTTGAGCAATGCGATCAAATACAGCCCGGAAGGAGGAGGGAAGATTATCGTTTCCACGGCCGAAACCCCGACCCACGCCGTTGTCCGGGTGCGTGATTTCGGAGTCGGCATCAAGCCCGAAGACCTGAATAAAGTGCTCGATCCTGCGATGTATTTCACCACTTACGGGACCGGAAAAGAGGAGGGGTCGGGACTGGGGTTGCAGCTTTGCCTGGACCTGGTGCATCGCAACGGCGGCGAGATGACCGTGGAGTCGGTCTATGGCGAAGGGGCGACCTTCAGCTTCACGATCGCCAAATCTCCTGCGGACGAACGACCCGCCTCGGCCGGGGAGCCGGTTTGATGTTTAATCTCTGTTTTTTCGCTTCGGGGTCCGGTTCGGCCCTTTTTTGTTGCGGGCGGGTTGTCGCTGGCCGAACCACTCTTCGAACCAGTTTTCGGGGAGTTCGGAAGCTCTCTTCGCAGCGGTTTTCTCCGGTGTGTACGTTTTGCTGCTCGCTTTGACGGTTGTTGCGGGTTTCTTCCCGGCTTTCGTGCCGGACGTTTTTGGGCTGCGGACGGATTTCCGATGTCCGTTCCGATCGTCGGGCGCACCGAAAGCCTCCTGCACGGAGGAGTCTTGGCGATAGGATTCCCGGCTTTCGGGTTTCCGGCCGGTTTTGCGTCCGGATCGGGTGTCGGACTCCCTGCGGCGGTGGGATTGTCTTCCGCCGGATGTGCGGGCCGAAGGGCTGTCTTTCGATATTTCCGCGATGGGACGTCCGTGCGAGAGCTTATTCAAAGTCCTGACGACTTTTTCGGCTTGGTCGAAGGGAACCGTTGCGAACGAGAAGTCCTCCATGACCCGTACGTCGTCGATGTCGTGGTCGGAGAGTCCGCACTCCTGTTTGAGGAGCCGGACCGTTTTGCGGGTGTCGTAGCCGTCGCGGGCACCGAAGGCGAGGAAAATCCGGGCCTTGCCCTTGCGATCGACGTCGATCGAGCGGATTTCGGGGTAGCTGCTCTCGCTCAGCTCGTTCTTGAAGGCCAGGCGCAGCAGGGCGCTCAAGGCCACTTCGGGCGGATAACTCTCCAGTAGTTCGGCGGCCATCCCCGTACATTCGCCGTAACTTTCGCTCTCGACGATGGCGTCCAGATCTTCCTTGATCTTGTTGCGCTTGGTGGCGATGATGTCGGCCGGCGTGGGGAGCTGTTCCAGCTTGATGTCGGCCTTGATCGTCCGCTTCAGGAACCCGAATTTGCGCATCTCGGAGGGCGAGATGAAGGTGATGGCCGTTCCCTGGTTACCGGCGCGGCCCGTGCGTCCGATGCGGTGGACATAGCTGTCGGAATCCTGCGGCAGCGAGTAGTTGATTACGTGCGTGAGGTTGCTTACGTCGATGCCCCGGGCCGCCACGTCCGTAGCCACCAGGATATTGACCTGTTTTTTCTTGAATTTGCCCAGGATCTTCTCGCGCTGGGCCTGCGAAATGTCGCCGTGAAGGACTTCGGCCGCATAGCCGCGTTCCAGGAGTTTGGCCACGATATCGTCCGCGCCCGTTCGGGTGCGGGAGAAGACGATGCCGTAGAACTCAGGTTCGACGTCGATGATGCGGGTCAGGGCGTCGAATTTGTCGCCTTCGCGCACCTCGAAATAGATCTGGTTCGTCAGGTCGGTCGTGACGTGCTGCGATTCGACCTTCAGGAGGTCGGGTTCGTGCATGTAGTTGCGGGCCAGCGCCGCGATGCGGTCGGGCATCGTGGCCGAGAAGAGTAGCACCCGTTTGGGGCCGGTCATGGCGTGCATGATCTCTTCGATATCCTCGATGAAACCCATGTTGAGCATTTCGTCCGCCTCGTCGAGCACCAGGTAGGCGATCGCCGAGAGGTCGAGCGTGCCCCGGCGGATGTGGTCGAGGATGCGGCCCGGCGTGCCGACGACGATGTCGATGCCTTTTTTCAAGCGCCGCAGCTGTTCGGTCATCGAGGCGCCGCCGTAGATCGGGGCGATCGAAAGGTCGTGGGTATTGAACGAAATGAGTTCCTGCGTCACCTGCAGGGCCAGTTCGCGGGTCGGAACGAGGACGATGGCCTGCGGAATATTCCGTCGGGAAGTCAGCATCTGGATAATCGGCAGGCCGAAAGCGGCGGTTTTACCCGTGCCGGTCTGTGCTTGTGCGATGATGTCTTTGTCGGTGGTGAGCAGGTGGGGAATGGTGAGGCTCTGAATGGCCGAGGGGGTTTCGAACCCTTTTTTGGCAATGGCAGTAAGTATATCGTCGGACAGTCCTAAAGCCTTAAATTCTTCTAATTGATTCATTTATGATGATTTGTCGGGCAAAGGTACGCCAAATTATCCGGTTTGACGACTTTTCCGCGAAATCTTTTGTGACGGGGTACGTGTTTTTTCGGGTTCGAGCATAGCCCCTGTTGGCTTGCAGATGTCGGGGAGGGGTTTCCGGTGCATTTTATGGCGGGAAAAATGCCTGTTTTCGATCATCCAGGCTCTGCGGATCGTTGCGGGGGCCTTCGTTCGGACTGGTGGAACCGATTGTCGGCGAGGCGGCTTTTGTTCCGGAGGGAACGAACCGGGCCTGTATTTCTGTGCAGGCCCGGTCTCTTTTATTTAACGTAATACCGCGTCGTCAGATCTCTTTTTCGAGGGCCTGGATTTCGTCGAGGATACCTTTGACATCGGTCACCTTGAGCCGTCCATAGACCCGGGGGCCGATCATCACGACCGGAGCGAGTCCGCAGGCACCCACGCACCGCAGCGAATCGAGCGAGAAGAGCCCGTCGGGGGTCGTGCCGCCGACTTCGATGCCGAGCTGGCGTCTGAATTCGTCGAGCACCTTCTCGCCGCCCCGGACATAGCAGGCCGTGCCCATGCAGACCGAAATCGGGTATTTGCCTTTGGGCTTCATCGTGAAGAACGAATAGAACGACACCACGCCGTAAACCCGTGCGGCCGAGATGCCCAACTCCAGGGCGATGAGCTCCTGTACCTCTTTGGGCAGATAGCCCAGCGTGTCCTGCACGCCGTGCAGGATGTTGATCAGTTCGCCCGGGTCGTTGCCGTACTTTCGGCAGACGTTCTTTATCTCGTCGATTCTCCGTTGGGAGAGGCATATTTTTTCCATAACGTCTTATTTCTTGGGTTCCACGACCGGTTTGCGGTCGTAATAACGGGTGTGGAGCAGTTCGTGCGAAAGCGGTCCGCAGGGTTCGCCGAGGAACTCTTCGTAGAGTGCCTGAATGTCGGGATTCTCGTGCGACTTGCGCAGCGGTTTGGCGGCGTCTTCGGCGTAGAGGGCCTCGGCACGCCGTTTCAGAAGCTCTTCGTTGCCCCGGTGATAGGGTTGCCCGCCGCCGTTGATGCAGCCGCCGGGACAGGCCATGATTTCGATGGCGTGGTAGGGCGATCGGCCGGCGCGGATCTCTTCGACCAGCCTGCGGGCGTTACCCAGCCCGTGTGCGATGCCGATTTTGACGGGTACGCCGTCGAAGTCGATCGTCGCCGAACGGATTCCCGCCAGTCCGCGCAGTTCGGTGAAGTCGAGTTTCGGAAGCGTTTTTTTCGTTTGTATTTCGTATGCCGTACGCACGGCTGCCTCGATCACGCCGCCTGTGGTGCCGAAGATGACGCCTGCACCGGTCGATTCGCCCAGCGGACGGTCGAAATCGCTCTCCTCCAGTTCGTCGAAGTTCATGTTGGCGAAGCGGATCATGTGGGCCAGTTCGCGCGTGGTGATCGAAATGTTCACGTCCGGATCGCCGTCTTTGCCGAATTCGGGGCGTGCGGCTTCCGATTTCTTCGCCACGCAGGGCATGACCGATACGACGATGAAATTCCGGCGGTCGATGCCCAGCTTGGGCGCCAGGTAGTTTTTGGCGATCGCGCCGAACATCTGTTGCGGCGACTTGGCCGTCGAGAGGTTCTCGCCCAGTTCGGGGAAATGCTTCTCCATGAACGACACCCAGCCCGGACAGCAGGAGGTCATCAGGGGGATTTTGACCGTCCGGTCGCCCGCGAGATACTTGTTCAGGCGCTGGAGCAGTTCGGTGCCCTCCTCCATGATCGTCAGGTCGGCGGCGAAGTCGGTGTCGAAAACGTAGTCGAAGCCCAACCGACGCAGCGCTGTGGTCATCTTGCCCGTGACGCTCCGGCCTTCCAGTCCGAAATCCTGGCCGAGGGCCACGCGCACGGCGGGGGCGGTCTGCACCACGACCGTCTTGCCGGGATCGGCGAGCGCCTGCATCACCTCCCGGATGTTGCTGTTCTCCGAGAGGGCGCTGGTCGGACAGACGGCTACGCATTGGCCGCAATTGACGCAGTTGGTCGTTAGGATCGGATCGTTGAAGGCCGTGCAGAGGACCGAAGTGAATCCCCGGCCTACGACCGACAGGGCGCCGACGGTCTGGACTTGGTTGCAGACCGTTTCGCAGCGGCGGCAGAGGATGCACTTTTCCATGTTGCGCACCACCGACGGCGAGAGGTCCATCATCGGCTTGGTGGTTTCTCCCTTGTACTTGGCCTCGCGGATGCCGAGGTCTTTGGCCATGGTTTGCAGGCTGCAATAGCCGTTCTTCGAGCAGGTGAGGCATTCGTTGGGGTGGTCCGAGAGGATCAGCTCCAGAATGGTCTGCCGGGCGTTGATGACGCGGGGTGTGTGGGTGCGGACGACCATCCCCTCCGTGCAGACGGTTTTGCAGGCCGGAGCCAGGTTTTTGCGTCCTTCGACCTCTACGACGCAGATGCGGCAGACACCGGGGTCGTTCTTGCAGCCCAGCTCGTGCAGGTTGAGGTAGCAGAGCGTCGGAATTTTGATGCCGATCGAAGCGGCCGCTTCGACCAGGTTGGTGCCCGGGGCGACCTCTGCGGTTCGGTTGTCGATGGTTAGTTTTATCGTTTCCATGCGGATTTGTCTTGGAGGAGTGGTTAGCGGATGCTGATTGCGCCGAACTTGCATTTTTCGAGGCAGGTGCCGCACTTGATGCAGCGGGCCTGGTCGATGGCGTAGGGTTGTTTGGGGATGCCGCTGATGGCTCCCGGCGGACACATGCGAGCGCAGAGGGAGCAACCTTTGCAAACCTTGGGGTCGATCACGAAACTCATCAGGTCGCGGCAGCGGTGGGCCGTACAGTGGTGGTCCCGCACGTGGGCCACGTATTCGTCCCAGAAGTTTTCCAGGGTCGAAAGCACTGGATTGGGGGCCGTCTGCCCCAGGGCGCAGAGCGACGAGTCGCGGATTACGCGGGCGAGGTTCTGCAATTCGTCGAGGTCTTCGTCCCTGCCCAGTCCCCTGGTGATCCGGTCGAGAATCTCCAGCAGGCGTTTGTTTCCGATGCGGCAGGGCGTGCACTTGCCGCACGACTCATCGACGGTGAATTCGAGGTAGAATTTGGCCACCGACACCATGCAGTCGTCTTCGTCCATGACGATCATGCCGCCCGAACCCATCATCGATCCGCTTGCCAGCAGGTTGTCGTAGTCGATCGGGGTGTCGAGGTGCTTCTCCGTGAGGCAGCCGCCCGACGGGCCGCCCGTCTGCACGGCCTTGAACTTCTTGCCGTTCTTGATGCCGCCGCCGATTTCGAAGATCACTTCGCGCAGCGTGGTGCCCATCGGCACCTCGATCAGGCCGACGTTATTGACCTTGCCCGCCAGGGCGAAGACTTTGGTGCCCTTGCTCTTTTCGGTGCCGATCGAGGAGAACCATTCGGCGCCCCGCAGGATGATGGGCGGAATATTGGCGTAGGTTTCGACGTTGTTCACATTGGTCGGGTAGCCCTTGTAGCCCGATTCGCTCGGGTACGGGGGTTTCACGGTCGGTTCGCCGCGTCTGCCTTCCATCGAATGAATCAGCGCCGTCTCCTCGCCGCAGACGAAGGCGCCCGCGCCGTAGCGCAGCTCGATGTCGAACGAGAAGCCCGAGCCCAGGATGTCGTTGCCCAGCAGCCCGTATTCCCGCGCCTGTTCGATGGCTCGCCTGAGCCGTTCGATGGCCAGCGGGTATTCGGCGCGGATGTAGATCAGTCCGTGCGAGGCGCCCGTGCAGTAGCCGTTGATGGCCATCGCTTCGAGGATCGAGTGGGGATCGCCTTCGAGGATCGAACGGTCCATGAATGCGCCCGGATCCCCTTCGTCGGCGTTGCAGACCACGTATTTGCGGTCGCTTTCGCATCGCGCGTGATCTTCCACTTCAGGCCGGTGGGGAAACCGCCTCCGCCGCGCCCCCGCAGGCCGGAGTCGATGATCTCCTGCAACACGTGGTCGGGCTGCATGCCGAGCACTTTGGCCAGGGCTGCGTAGCCGTCGCGGGCGATGTATTCGCCGATGTTCTCGGGGTCGATGAACCCGCAGTTCCGCAGGGCGATGCGCAGCTGCGGCTTGTAGAACTTCATGTGCTTGCTGTCGGGTACGTGCTGCCCCGTGTCGGGGGCCGTGTAGAGCAGCCGCTCTACCTTGCGGCCTTTGACGACATGCTCCCGGACGATCTCTTCGGCGTCTTCGGGTTTGACCGAGACGTAGAAGGTGTTGTCGGGGATCATCTTGACGATCGGCCCCTGCTCGCAGAAGCCGAAGCAGCCGGTGCGGATCACCCGTGTGCGCTCGGACTCTCCCGTTCGGTCGAGCGCCCGGCGCAGGGCCGCGATGATCTCCTCGCTCCGCGATGCCCGGCATCCCGTGCCGCCGCATACCAGGATGTAGTTATTGATTTTTGCCATCGGGTTGGATGCTTGTTAAAGATTCGGATCGTTTTCCTTCGTTTCAGATGCCCGGCTCGACGGTCGGACCTGTCGCCTCTTTCCGAAAATTCTCGGATTGCCGGACGCAGTTTATGCTTCGATCAGGCCTTCGGCCGTTTCGCCCCGGACGATTTGCCGCTCGACGAGCTCCGCGACGCGCTCGGCAGTGACATGGCCGTAAAGAACCGGCCTGCGGCCCGGCAGCGTGATTTCGACGGTGGGTTCGTCCTTGCAGTGTCCGGCGCAGCCGGTCTGGGTTACGATGCCCCGGATGCGACGGGCGGCCAGTTCTTCGACGAATGTTGCGAGGACCGCTTTGGCTCCGGCGGCGATGCCGCATTCGTCCATCGAAACCCGGATCTGGGGCAGCTCATCGGGTGTGTTGCTGTTTTCCCGGATCTCGAGGTCGGCACGCAGTTTTTCGCGCATGAGGCGCAATTCCTCCGGAGTGTTTATTTTTGCCATGTTTTCCGGTCGTTTAGAGTTTGATTTTTCAGGTTTGTTCGCTCCTGCCTGCCGAAAAATATCCCGGAAACGGAGCTTCTTTCGGGATCGGGTGGTTAAATATAATCATTTGTTATCAAAATAACAATAAAAACGGCCGGAAAAAAGGGGCGGAATAAAAAAGCGGTCCCAGAGAACCGCTGGAGCGGGGTGCGGGGTGTCCCGGAAACAGCCGGGTGGTCGATGAAGGTCGCTGCCGGGAAAAAGTATAGCGTTATGGCTTGTCCGGTCCGCAATGCCGCCGTCCCTGTTTCTGATGGGCGTTCCGGGGTTCCGGGATTTGTACCGGCTCGGCCCCGGTTGCGGCAGCAGTCGAGTGCCCGGCCGCGCATCGTCGGGCCGTTGCGGTGAAAGCCGAGTGCGCCCCCGGACGAGTATGGCGGCTTGCGTATCTTTTTTATCGTGGAGGATTGTCGCGGGAGAGTGATTGCGAAAAAGGCTGCCCATTGACGGGCAGCCTTTCGATTTTGCAGGCCCTGTAAGCCGGGTTCTGTGCTCCGGTTGCCCGGAGTCCCCATCATTTATCTAGGACGCCGGTCTCCCGGCGCCTCAAGCAACCTACCCCCCGGCATTGGACGAGCAACCCTTGATTGCCGGTATACATGGTCTTGCAACCCACGAGATGTACTGTCCGAAGCGTATCGCTACCTTCGCGGTGGGCTCTTACCCCGCCTTTTCACCCTTACCCCTGCGGGGCGGTTATTTTCTGTTACACTTGCTATACCCTCACGGATATCAAGCCGTTAGCTTGCGTGGCGCTCTGCGTTGCCCGGACTTTCCTCCCCCTGTTGCCAGGCGGCGATGGAGCGGACCTGCGGGGCAAAGGTATGAATAAGTCGGGGATAAAAGTAAATTTATTCATGTTTTATCACGCGAAAATATTCGGGACGCAGTCGGGACAAGGGAAAATTTTGCAGGGAATACGTCTGCCGCTTTTGATCGGCTGCCGGCGACAAGGCTATCCGATTTGGTGCAGGTTGCGGCTTGTCGTGCGGGAAAGAGGTTTTCCTTCAGATTGTAATTATTTTATAATAAAAAATAATGTATTTATTGTTTGTTTATGTGAAAATTATTATAATTGTATTGGGTTATTTTGTATAAATCAAGTAGATTGGAAGATGATAAGGAATATATTAGTTGTATTTTTATTGCTTTTTGTTGGTTTTTCATGTGATTTGAAAAATAGAAAAACAAAAAATTTAAGAGATATTTATGGCCAAAATCTTATTTTACCTGGTCATGCGACATGGAAAATAGAAGGTCGTGATACGGTAATAAACATAGAAAATTTAGCACCTAAACTTGTTGTATATTATAGTAGTGGAACATGTGCGCCATGTTCATTAAAAGGCTTGCATCATTGGGGGAAAATAATAGATAGTGTAGAATTAGTGGGACCCTCACTTGAAATAGTCTTTATTATTAAGGCGAATAGATACGACTCTTTGTTTTTTCATAGTTTAAATTCAGAGCATTTTATATTTCCTGTATTATGCGATAAGGAGGGGGAGTTTGAAGAAAATAATCTTTTACCTATAAATAAGGAATATAATGCCTTTTTGTTGGATTCAAATAACGAGGTTGTATATGTCGGGTCACCGCTATTAGGACGAAAAATGCGAAGTTTATTTATAAGTATAGTAAAAGTTCTGAATAATGATTATCGTAACGGTGTCAATAGTGACTTGCCATCATCTGATACCATAGATAATATAAGTAGTTAATCAAGCGGTGAATGGCATAAAATAATAGGATTTATACATATTCATTTAATATGTTTTATATATAAAGATTGATTCTATGAGAAAATATATGTATTTGATATCTATTTTGATATTATCATCATGTCAAGTTGCAGATGTCCAAAATGGTACAGAAAAGAAAGATAATTTTTTGCAGGAGGTTGGTCGCTTAAGTGATTTTGTATTGTCTCAATCAAAAGTTGGAGGGTATCTGTCTGAAGAAGATGCTGTAATTTTAGATAATTGGTTAAAAGAGTTGTCTACTCGATATGATTTTCAAAATAATTTTGATTATTGTGGAGATATTTATACTCGTTCTGATTATGAACCAGATTTTTATGATTATTTGAATTGGATTGAAGAAAATGCTACTTCTGGTTTTTACCAAATTATTTATCGTTGGCTGGTTGATGAAGAATTTGATGATGATTTAAATCAAATTCTTGCAAACACTATTTTGTTGCCGAATGAACAGGTTGCAATAGCTGTTGTTTATCCATTGGTACAAAATTCTTTGGTGGAATTTGAAAGCCGAGGGGGAGTTGATCAATGTTACGATCAATATAATAGTGATATAAAACGCTGTAAAAGGGATTATCATATAACTATGGCTGTGGTGACTGCCGTTTCGGTCTTATCCGGAGGAAGCGCTGCGCCGGCTGCTGCGGTATCCCTCGTTGGAAATACCGTTGCTTTGAAGAGTTGCATGGATGGTGCTGCCCGAACTTTTGATATTTGTGTGAAGTATGCAAAATAGAGATTCGAATTGGAGACATTTTCTGGGAGACCGCTGTCGGATCGTGCGATGCGATCCGGTTCCCGGGCGGATATTCACTTCCGAGAGGCTGCTGTGGGCTTTGGCGGTTGTGATCGGAATCGAGCTGCTTGTTTCCCAGGTCATCTCTTGGGAAGTATCGGTTTGGGTAGCGATGTGTGGTGACGGTTTGCTTGCACTCGGGACCTTGGGGTTGTTCCTGGCCCGAATATACCGCAACCGGGAGGTGGACTGGTTGTTGCTTTTCGTTGCCGTGATGATGGTGCTGTTGGCCGCTAATCATTGGGAGATAGCGCAGAGCCATCCGATCGCGGGGTGATACGCCCCGTTGTTTCTCTAACGCCGAGTCGCCGGAACCTGCAAAAGGCCCGGCGATTCGGCGTCAGAGGTGAATCGCTGTTTTTTATTTTTCGGTGTCCGTACCGAAAATGTTGAAACGCCGGAGCAGCGGGTTGCGGCGGTCGAGCAGCAGGAACTCCAGCAAGAGCAGGACGAGGGCCGCTCCGATCAGGTATTGGAACTGTTCGTTGAACTCCTCGAAGCGGAGGGCCGCCAGGTCGCCTTTTTCCATATTGTTGATCGTGCGTACGATTTCGTCCAGCCCGATCGACTGGTTGGTCGAGCGGATGTAGGCTCCGTCGGTCGCCTGTGCGATCTTTTCGAGCAGGGGTTCGCCCAGTTTCGATACGACCATCTCTCCCTTGTCGTCCTTGATGAACTCGCCGCCGATCTGGATCGGAGCGCCTTCCGGCGTGCCGATGCCGATGGTGAAGATGCGGATGCCCTGTTCGGCGGCCCGTTCGGCCGCTTCGATGGCGCCGGAGTCGTGCCCTTCGCCGTCGGTGATGAGCACGATGACGCGTCCTGCGGGGTTATCTCCCTTTTCCGAAAAGGACATGGTGGCCAGCGAGAGGGCCTGACCGATGTCGGTGCCCTGCACCGAAACCATCGAAGGGGATATTCTGCGGGCAAAGGCTTTGGCCATGCGGTAGTCCGAGGTGATCGGCAGTTGCACTACGGCGTCGCCCGCGAAGACGACCAGTCCCACGCGATCCTGCTTGAGTCCGTGAAGAGCTTGTCGATGGCGTATTTGGTGCGTTCGAGGCGGTTGGGCTGGAAATCCTCGGCGAGCATCGAGTTCGAAACATCGACCACGAGCATCATCTCGATACCCCGGCTCTCCACCTCGCGGAGTTTCGAACCCAGCTGCGGCCGTGCGAGCGCCAGGGTGAGCAGGGCGAATGCCGTGAGGTACAGGATGAATTTCAGACGCCGGCGCCCCGTAGAAGCGTCGGGCATGAGCGGACGGATGGTTTCGAGCCGGCCGAAACGGCTGAGGCGCCGGCGTGCGAGCTGTCCGGCGGCCGTCCATACGGCGACGAGCAACGGGAGGAGCCAAGCAGCCAGAGGTATTCGGGATATGCGAATCTGAACATTACGGCAGGGATTTTAACCAGAGGGTACGCAACAGAAATTCCACGAGCAGCAGGGCCAGAGCCGCCGCTGCCCAGCGGAGGTACTCCTCGGTGTAGGTGGTGTATTGCGATATTTCGACCTTGCTCTTTTCGAGCTGGTTGATTTCGTCGTAGATGGACTGTAGTTTGGCGTTGTCCGTGGCGCGGAAGTAACGGCCGCCCGTGAGATCGGCGATCTCGCCGAGTATCTTTTCGTCGATCTGCACCTTGGCCTGCACGACGGTCGGGTTCCCGAAGAAGTCCACCGTCGGATAGGGGGCCGTGCCGCGTGTGCCGACACCGATCGTATAGACGCGGATGCCCTGGTCACGGGCGATCTCCGCAGCCGTGAGGGGAGCGATTTCGCCCCGGTTGTTCTCTCCGTCGGTCAGCAGGATGATGACCTTGCTCTTGGCGTGCTCTCGCGCAGGCGGTTGATTGCCGTCGCCAGTCCGTTGCCGATGGCCGTGCCGTCCTCCACCACGCCGCTGCGCAGGCGTCCCAGCAGGGTTTGCAGCGTTCCCTGATCGGTCGTCAGCGGGCTTTGGGTGAAGGCTTCGCCCGCGAAGGCCACCAGTCCGATGCGGTCTCCGGGGCGGTCGGTGATGAAGTTGCCGGCGACCTGCTTGGCTGCCTGGATGCGGTCGGGCTGGAGGTCCTGGGCCAGCATCGAGGTCGAAATATCGATCGCCAGCACGATGTCGATGCCTTCGGTGTTGCTCGTCGAGCCTTCATCGACCGATTGGGGGCGGGCCAGCGCTACGATGAGGAGCGCGACGGCCGCGCAGCGCAGCGCGAAAGGCAGATGCCGCAGGTAATAACGTACGGTGCGCGGTGCTTCGGCGACACCGTCGATGGTCGATACTTGGATCGAAGCGCCGCCCTGACGGGTCCGCCAGACGTAATAGACCACCATGAGCGGAATGACCGCGAGCAGCCACAAAAAGTATGGAGAGGCGAATTGCATAGCCGTTTCAGAATTGATTCGTTACCAGTTTTTATTGCCGCGTACCACGACCCCGGCTTTCTCCTTGAGTTTCTCCTGGGTCTTGTCCTCCTGGGTCTGGATCGCATCCAGCATCCGTTCCTGTTCTTCCGGGGAGATGCCGTTTTCGCGGGGTTGGCCGGGCTGCCGGTCGTCGCTGTCCGGCTTGTCGGAATCCTGCGGCTGTTCGTCGGGATTTTGTCCGTTCTTGTCGGGATCATTCTGACCGTTCTGCCGGTCTTGTTGATCCTGTTGCTCGCCGCCCTTGTCCTGCTGCCGGTCTTTGTCCGAATTATTATCCTTGTTTTTGTCTTGATTCTGATCCTGACCGCCGCTGTTCTGCTGGTCCTTGTTCTGATCTTTGTTTTGATCCTCGTTCTGCTGTTTTTGCAGCAGTCGCTTGGTGTAGGCGTAGTTGTACTTGGCCTCCTGGTCGGCAGGATTCATCCGCAGGGAGTTCTTGTAGCTTTCGAGCGCTTCCGGGTATTTTTCCTGTTTGAATTGGGCGTTGCCGAGGTTGTAGAAAGCCTCGGCCCGTTCCTGGTCGGTGCGGGTGGAGTCTGCGGCGATGCGTTCGAGCATCTTGGCCGCCTCCTCGTATTTTTCGGTACGGTAGAGGGCGCCCCCCAGGTTGTAGGCGGCCTCGAAGTTTTCGGGGGCCGCTTCGAGCGCCTGCGTGTAGCGTTCGATGCTGCGGTCGTACCGCTCCTTCGCGAAATCCCGGTTGCCCTTGCGCACGAGGCTGCGCTCGGGGTATTTCTGGGCCGAGGCGCTGCCGATTCCGAGCAACAGGGTGATGAATATCAGTAGGATTCTGTTTGGCATGGCGTGTCGGATGCTATTGGGTGTCGTCCTGTTCGGTGCCCTCCTCCGCGATTTCCGCAGGCTTGGTCTCCTCGACGAAATAGTAGGCGTTCAGGTAGTTGTCTTCGTTGGTCGTCCCTTCGGACTGGGCTTTGGCGAATTTCGCCAGGTCGGCGTCCCGGAGGATCGCCTGCAGGTCCATGACGCATTTCTGCGGCAGGTCGTAACGGCGGACTGCCGCGAGAATTTCGTCAGAGGTCATCTCCATCGCGCCGAAGCCGTATCGTCCGGCCAGATAAGTGCGCAGGATGTCCGTCAGGCCCGAGTAATACTGTTTGTGGCGTCCGCTCTGCCAGAGTTTCTGGTTGTGGAGCGTTTCGAGCGCTTGGATGGCCGCGATGTGGGGCGGCAGGGGCGGTGCGGGACGGAAGATGTCGCGTACCTTGCGGGCGTAGCGGGCCATCAGGCGGCGGCCTGCGTAGATCGCGCCGCCCAGGACGATCAAACCCAGCAGGCTCCAGAGGACGTAGCCGCTGATTTCGCCGTAGCGGAAGGGCAGCGTGCGCTGGGCTTTGATGTCGTAGATCGTGTGCGACGTGGAGTCGATCTGAAAGGTTCCCACCTGCAGCCGCAGGGTGTCGGCGGGATAGAGCGGGTCGGGGATGTTCTTGTCCAGATAGAGCACTTGTGCGCGTCCCAGGCCGAGGTTGCCCTCCTCGAACGCCGCCAGCGTGTAGCGTTTGCGCAGGCTCAGGTGACGTCCGTCGCGCCGGAGGGTGTCCACCGGATGCGATTCGACGACCTCCAGTCCGCTCTGCGGAGGCGGGTTGAAGGTGGGAAATTCCACGACCTGCACCAAATCACGATCGACGTCGATCACCACGTCGAAGCGGTCGCCGATTCCGATGCTGTCGGGTTCGACGCGGGCGGTGATCGTCGGCGGTGCGGCGTACAGAACGGTCGTCAGCCCCGTCAGAAGAGCTGTCGCCAGAGCTGTTTTTACTCTTTTCGTGATGGATGTCCGACCGGCTTTCGGACGACCCGAAGACCGCAGGCCGACGGGCACCGCTTCCGAAGGAGGTGTTTGCGCGGCATTTTGCCGCTCTGCGGCGGCGGACGGTTGAATACCGCCGTTGCGTGCGAACGGAGAGCAGGTTGATGCCGGGTTATTTGGGATCGACTTCATCGCTGTTTGAATAGTTTGATGAGTTCCACGACGTAATCCCCGTCGGTCGATACCTCGGCCGTGTCGATGCGGTGGTGTTTGAGCGCCGAGAGGATGGCGGCGCTCCGCTCCTGCCAGACGCGGGCGTAGTGCTCCCGCACCCGGGCCGAGGAGGTGTCCACCCACGCTTTTCGGCCCGTTTCGGCGTCTTTCATTTCGACGATCCCTACGTCGGGCAGTTCGGCTTCGCGGGGGTCGCTGACGCGGATTCCCACCAGGTCGTGTTTTCCGGAAGCGATCTTGAGCGCGTCCTCGAGCGCCGTACGGTCCTTGCCGGGATCGAGAAAGTCCGAGAGCAGGAAGGCCGTGCAGTGTTTTTTGGTGACGTTGGTCAGGAAACGCAGCGCTTCCGAAATACGGGTCCCCCGCGATTGCGGCTCGAAGCCGACCAGTTCGCGGATGATGGCCAGGATATGGCTGCGCCCCTTTTTCGGGGGGATGAATTTCTCGATCCGGTCGGAGAAGAAGATGCAGCCCACCTTGTCGTTGTTCTCCGAGGCCGAGAAGGCCAGCACGGCGGCGATTTCGGTTTGCAGGTTTTTCTTCAGGCGGTCCGTGGTGCCGAACATCCGGGAGCCGCTGACATCCACCAGGAGCATCATCGTCAGCTCGCGCTCCTCTTCGTAGACCTTGATGTGGGGCGTGCGCGAGCGGGCCGTGACGTTCCAGTCGATGTCGCGCACGTCGTCGCCGGCGCGGTATTCGCGCACTTCGGAAAACGACATGCCGCGTCCCCGGAAGGCCGTGTGATACTTTCCGGCGAAGATTTCGTTGGAAAGCCCCCGGGTTTTGATCTCGATCTTGCGGACTCGTTTCAGGATATCGTTTTCGGTCTCCTGCATTATTGCATTTTCAATTAGGGTACGATTACGTTGTTCAGGATGTCGGTGATGATCTGCTCTGTGGTGATGTTCTCGGCCTCGGCTTCGTAGGTGAGTCCGATGCGGTGACACAGTACGTCGTGGCAGACGGCCCGCACGTCCTCCGGAATCACGTAACCCCGGCGGCGGATGAAGGCGTAGGCCCGGGCAGCCTTGGCCAGCGAGATCGACGCACGGGGCGAACCGCCGTAGGCGATCAGGTTCTGCAACTTCTGGAGGTTGTACTCCGCCGGCTCGCGCGTGGCGAAGATGATGTCGATGATGTATTTCTCGATCTTCTCGTCCATGTAGACGTCCTCCACGACCTTGCGGGCCTTGATGATGTCCTCGGGCGAGATAACCTTGTTGACCTGAGGCATGCCAGCGCCCGAGAGGTTCATGCGCACGATGTCGCGCTCCTCCTGCTTCTTGGGGTAGGAGATCTTGGCCTTGAGCATGAATCGGTCGACCTGCGCCTCGGGCAGCGGGTAGGTACCCTCCTGCTCCAGGGGGTTCTGCGTGGCCAGCACCAGGAACGGCTGCGGCAGCGGGTAGGTCTGGTCGCCGATGGTCACCTGCCGCTCCTGCATGGCTTCGAGCAGTGCCGACTGCACCTTGGCCGGGGAGCGGTTGATCTCGTCCGCCAGCACGAAGTTGGCGAACACGGGGCCTTTCTTGACCACGAACTCCTCGTTCTTCTGCGAGTAGATCAGCGTACCGATCAGGTCGGCCGGCAGCAGGTCGGGGGTGAACTGTATACGCGAGAATCCGGCATCCACGGCTTTTGCCAGCGTGGTGATGGCCAGGGTCTTGGCCAGTCCGGGCACGCCTTCCAGCAGGATGTGTCCGTTCGACAGCAGCCCGATCAGCAGCGTGTCGACCAGATGGCTCTGCCCCACGATGACCTTGCCCATTTCCGTGCGGAGCGTATCGACGAATACCGATTCGCGTTCGATCCGCTCGTTGAGTTCTTTGATGTTGATGACTTCGCTCATTGTTTTATTATATGTTGAATTTCATGCTTCATACCCTGCGCCCGGCATCTTTTGCCCGCAGCCTCCGCATCCGCCCGGCGCAAACGTTGCCGTATTGTCGTCGGATTTAACCTCTTAACGAAAGTAATGCAAAGATATTATTTTTTCCGGGATTTTTTTCATTTCCGCCCGGATTGCCCATAATCCCGTCCCCCGAAACGACCGGGGCGGGGCTCTGACGTGGTTTCGGCACCTTTCCCTCCTCTCCCGGTTTTACCGTGCGGCTTCTGTCCTTCCGCCCGGCCTGCCCCTCCGTTTTTCGTGTGCCTCCCTGCAGGCATTCCGTCCGCTCCCGTCCGCTTTGCACGTGCCTCTTGCCCCGCCTTCATCTGCGCCATCCTTCGGTTTGCCCCGTGCGCCATCCTTGGGCGCCGTCCCTGCGGCCTTTTCGGAGAAAGGCGCGCCTTTTCGGAGAGGGCTTGCGAAAAAGTATTAACTTTGCAGCCATGGAACACAAAGAATCTCCGATACTGCAAGGCCTGAACCCCGCACAGCTCGCTGCCGTGGTCAACTACGACAGCCCGTCGCTCATTATCGCCGGCGCCGGTTCGGGCAAGACGCGCGTGCTGACCGCGCGCATCGCCTATATGATCGAGCAGGGCGTGGCGCCCTTCAACATCCTGGCGCTCACCTTCACCAACAAGGCCGCCCAGCAGATGCGCGAGCGCATCGCGCAGATGATCCCCGATAACCGCAGCCGCTATATCCGCATGGGTACGTTCCACTCGGTCTTTTCGCGCATCCTGCGCGAGAACGCCGAAAAGATCGGTTTCCCCGAGTCGTTTACGATCTACGAGCCCTCGGACTGCAAGAACCTCATCAAGACCATCGTCCGCGAACTGAACCTCGCGGACGAGAAATACAAGCCCAACCTCATCGCCTCGCGTATCTCCTACGCCAAGAACTGCCTGGTGACGCCCGGCGCCTACCTCGCCAACTCGGTCTATGCCGCCGAAGACCGGCAGGCGCAGATCCCCGAGTTCGGCAATGTCTACAATATCTACTGCCAGCGCTGCCAGCGCAACGGCGCAATGGACTTCGACGACCTGCTCTTGCAGACCAACATCCTGCTGCGCGACGCCCCGGACGTGCTGGCGCGCTACCAGGAGCTGTTCAAATACATCCTGGTGGACGAGTACCAGGACACCAACTACGCCCAGTACGTCATCATCCGCCGCCTGTCGCAGCTCCACTCCCGGGTCTGCGTCGTGGGCGACGACGCACAGTCGATCTACTCGTTCCGCGGTGCCAAGATCGAGAACATTCTCTCCTTCCAGAAGGATTTTCCCGCGGCCAGGGTCTTCAAGCTCGAGCAGAACTACCGCTCGACCCGCACGATCGTCGATGCGGCCAATTCGGTCATCGTCCGCAACTCCAAGCGCATGGAGAAGCACTGTTTCTCGGCCGGCGACGTGGGTGAGCCGATCCGCATCCTCAAGGCCTATACCGACCGCGAGGAGGCCGAAATGGTGGTCTCCGACCTGCGCGACAAAGTCCGCTCAGCGGGCGACGACTGGTCGGAAGCGGTGATCCTCTACCGCACCAACAACCAGTCGGCCGTGCTGGAGGACAACCTCCGCCGCCGCGGCATTCCCTACCGCATCTACAAGGGCAGTTCGTTCTACGACCACAAGGAGGTCAAGGACATGCTGGCCTATATCCGGCTGGTGATCAACCCGCGCGACGACGAGGCGTTCAAACGCATCGTCAACTATCCGACGCGCGGCATCGGCGACACGACCGTGCAGCGCATCGCGCAGCTGGCCGCCGAGCGGGGCGTCTCGATGTGGGAGGCGGTCGACGCGCTGGTCGCCGAGCCGGCCGCCGATCCCGTGCAGAAGACCATCGCCCGCAAGGTGGCGGACTTCGTGGCGATGATCCGCTCGCTGTCGCTCGCCCGCAACGAGAAGGGGCTTTACGACTTCGGGCTCGAGATCGCCACCCGCTCGGGCATCCTCGCGGCCTACCGCGCCGAGAATACCCCCGAGGCGACCTCGGCATTGGACAATATCGAGGAGCTGCTGAACTCGATGCAGGAGTTCAAGGAGCGGTGCGACGCCGAAATCCGCAACGGGGAGCGTCCGCAGGACGAAGAGGCGACCATCGAGGAGTGGTTGCAGAACGTCATGCTGGTGACCGACATGGACAAGGACGACCCCGAAGACCGCAACAAGGTGACGCTGATGACCGTCCACTCGGCCAAGGGGCTGGAATACAAATACGTGTATATCGTCGGGCTGGAGGAAAACCTCTTCCCCTCGCAGCGGGCCGCCGAGTCGCCCGACGGCATGGAGGAGGAGCGGCGCCTGTTCTACGTGGCGCTCACCCGTGCCAAGGTCGAGGCGACGATCTCCTACGCCGAGATGCGTTTCAAGTGGGGCAACATGGAGTTCTCGCGCCCGAGTTGCTTCCTGCGCGAGATCGACCCGAAATATGTCAGGGCCGACTTCGGTACCGGCGCCGACGACGACCGCCCGCACCGCTCGCCCGACGGATCCGCACCTTCGGCCATCGACGAACTGCGCCGCCGCTTCGACTACCGTTTCCAGCAGAAATAGCAGGCTGCGGGCGGGAACAATCCCGGCTCGGGCGGCGGCCGGCCGGGCAGCAACCCCGGCCGCGGCAATTTC
>ERZ791618.277-NODE-277-length-28962-cov-6.940291_pt1 | contig 28962 bp, 30 predicted proteins | sample MGYA00510059_ERZ791618 | MGnify/ENA primary metagenome ERZ791618 (study PRJEB30046, sample SAMN00715159) | human gut metagenome | study: EMG produced TPA metagenomics assembly of the A metagenome-wide association study of gut microbiota in type 2...
ACCGACGCGCCCACGATGGGCGGCATATACGGCACCCCGCACGGGCTTGCGAACGCCGTCATTCTCCCGATAGTCCTTGAGGACTACGGCGAGGCCGTTTATAAAAAGCTCGCGCATCTTGCGGAGATATCCGGGTCGCCAGAACCGGCAGCGACGAAGAGAAGGCCAAGGCCTTCATCGCCGAGATATACGCCATGAACAAGCGCATGGGCATCCCCGAGGGGCTGCACGTTGAGGAGAAGGACATCCCCCAGATGGTCGAATGGGCGCTTGCCGAAGCGAACCCGACCTATCCCGTACCCGTACTGTATGACGAGGCGCGCTGCGCCGCGGTCATCCGCCGCATAAATGAGAGGGCCTGATGCAGCTAGAAGAACTCCGGCTTATAACAGCCAGCAACATAATCAAGCTCCGCACAGGAGCGGGCATGACGCAGGCCGAGCTTGGCCAGCGGCTTAACTACTCCGATAAGAGCATATCGAAATGGGAGCGCGGCGAGGCGATACCTGATGCGTTTGTCCTCACTCAGATGGCCGAGCTCTTCGGCGTGACGGTGGACTATCTCCTCTCGTCGCACGACGCATGGGAAAAGCCGAAGGACGAGGACGAAGAGGAGCCGCCGAGCTACAGTGTGGACACCATTATCGCGTTGGCGCTGGTCAGCGTGATGACCGTGGCGCTCACCGTGTTCGTAACGCTGTGGATAATCGGCATCGTCGAATGGCGCATCTTTCTCATCGGCATTTCCGTCACGCTGCTCACCTATATGGTGCTCGACTGCGTGTTCAAAGGCGCCCGCCGGCTGCTGTACATTCTCTCAGCCTTTGTGTTCAGCCTCATCGTGCTGGTCTATTTCTTCATTCCGGTGGAGCGTCCGTGGCAGCTTTTCCTGTGGCGATACCGGCGGAGATCATAGTTTACCTCGGCTGCAACATCCGCAAAAGTCCGCATCATCACCGCAGGCCGAAGTCTGGCAGTGGCTCTTAAAGCATTGATAATACTGGATTTCTACTGTGCGTAGAGAACGGATCAGCCGCTCTCTACGCGCTTTTTCATCCGGTAGACCCCGCACCGTGCCGCGTAGCTTGAATATTGGAGAAACACGTAGTATATTTTACAGTGTAATTTTACGATTAGGATGGTATAACTATGGCTAACTATGTTTTGAGCTGCTGCTCCACCGCCGATCTTTCCAAGGAGCATTTCCAGAGCCGCGATATTCACTATGTCTGCTTCCATTATGCCATGAATGGCAAGGAGTATTTGGACGATTTAGGCGAGAGCATGAGCTTTGAGGATTTTTACAAGGCCATGGCCGACGGCGCGGACACCCGCACCTCGCAGGTCAACATCTCCGAATACGTTGAGTTCTTCTCAAAGTTCCTTGAGCAGGGGCTTGACGTCGTCCATGTCTGCCTCTCCTCCGGTATCTCCGGCACCATCAACTCCGCCCGCAACGCCGCGCTCGTCGTCAAGGAGCGCTTCCCTGAGCGCAATGTCTACATCGTCGATTCTCTCGGCGCATCCTCCGGCTACGGCCTGCTGATGGACACGCCGCCACTAAGCGCGACGAGGGTCTCAGCGCCGAGGAACTCGTGCAGTGGCTTGAGGAAAACAAGCTCAAGCTCCACCACTGGTTCTTCTCCACCGACCTGACGAGCTATGTCCGCGGCGGCAGAATTTCAAAGACCGCGGCCGTGTTCGGCGGCCTGCTTGAGATCTGCCCGCTGCTGAATATGGATAACCTCGGCCGCCTCATCCCCCGCTCCAAGATCGCACCAAGAAGCGCGTCATGAAAGAGATCGTTGCCCGCATGGAAGAGCATGCGCAGGGCGGCCTCGACTACTCCGGCAAGTGCTACATCTCCAACTCCGCCTGCTATGACGACGCGCGCGCCGTCGCCGATCTCGTAGAAGAGAAGTTCCCCAAGCTCAACGGCAAGGTCGAGATAAATCACGTCGGCACCACCATCGGCAGTCACACCGGTCCCGGCACCGTCGCACTGTTCTTCTGGGGCGACGAACGCACCGAGTAAGGCAAATTGACACATTCAGCGGAAATTCGCACAAATCCCCGCCAACGCCTAAAAATTGTGCGCCGGCGGGGTTCTGCCGCTTTTATATTGACCCGCGAAGGGTTAATATAAAGTCAAGGGCGAAGCGAATGCCCACCCCATTAAATTTGTTTCCACCCGGCACAGCCGGTTTGGAATAATACTTTCTTCTCCCCCCAACGAACCCCGCCGCTCCCCCCGGCGGGGGTTTCCACGTTCCACACCGCTTTTCACATTATTCGTGCGAAATATGTAGCATTGGGGGATATTTTGTGGTAGAATCCAGATATCTATTGTTTGTCAGGGGGCATTTTTGTGACGGATAAAAATATGGCTCCGTGCCCGAATTTCCGCAAATGCGGCGGATGTCAGCTTCAGAATCTCCCATATTCCGAGCAGCTGCTGCATAAGCAGAGGCAGCTCGTGAGCCTTCTGGGCGAGTTCTGCCATGTGAACGATATCATCGGCATGGACGACCCGACGCACTATCGCAACAAGGTGTGCGCCGCCTTCGGCCTCGACCGGCAGCGCCATATCATATCCGGTATATACCAGACCGGAAGCCACAGCATAATACCGGTGGATGAATGCATGATAGAGGATAAGATCGCCGACGGCATCATCGTCGATATCCGCAATATGCTGCGCAGCTTCAAAATTCAGGCTTTCGACGAGCGAACCGGCACCGGATGGCTGCGCCATGTACTCGTCCGCAGAGGCTTCCAGAGCGGTCAGGTCATGGTCGTCCTCGTCGCAGTGTCCCCGATATTCAAGCTTCAGAAGCCGTTCTTGAAAAAGCTGACCGAGCTGCACCCCGAGATAACGACCGTTGTGCTGAACATCAACGACCGTTTCGGCCCCGTGGTGCTCGGCTCCCGCGAGAAGGTTCTCCTCGGCGACGGGTATATCGAAGATTCCCTGCTGGGGCTTTGCTTCCGCATATCCCCGCGCTCGTTTTATCAGATAAACCCCGTCCAGACCGAGAAGCTCTATTCCATCGCCATCGAAATGGCAGGGCTGACGGGCAAAGAGCTTGTACTGGACGCCTACTGCGGCGTCGGAACTATCGGACTGTGCGCCGCCGGCAAGGCCGGTCAGGTGCTCGGGGTCGAGCTGAACCGCGACGCGGTGAAGGACGCGATCATCAACGCCAAACTCAACGGTATCAAAAACTGCTGGTTCACAGCCGGCGACGCGGGAAAGTATATGGAAGAGATGTCTACCGGCGGCAAGCGGCCTGACGTCGTATTCATGGATCCGCCCCGCTCCGGCAGCAGTCCGCAGTTCCTGTCCTCGCTCCTGCGCGCCGCGCCGAAGCGTATCGTCTATATCTCCTGCGGGCCGGACTCCCTGCGCCGCGACCTCGACGTCCTCGTCTCCGGCGGCTACCGCGTATCACGCATCCAGCCCGTGGACATGTTCCCGTATACAAATCATGTCGAGACGGTTGTCTTGCTTTCCAAGGGTGAGGTCGACTCGAAAAAGATTCGGGTTGAGTTCTCTTTGGAAGATATGGATATGTCCGAATTTCAGGATGGGGCAACCTATCCGCAGATCAAGGAGTATGTGTTGGAGCATACCGGGTTAAAGGTGTCCAACCTCTATATCTCACAGATTAAACGAAAATGTGGGATTGGGGTTGGTAAGAACTATAATCTGCCGAAGTCCGAGGATTCCAGACAGCCCCAGTGTCCGCCGGAAAAAGAGAAAGCAATCCGAGAAGCATTCAAATATTTTGGGATGATCTAACATCCCGCAAAATGGAGGTTTCTTATGGATAGATTGATTTCTTGTGAGTTTAACATGGATACCGCTTGTGTGGAACTGAAATTTTTAGATGGCAGCATGATTGCCATTGATACCATCGCCGTGGAGAATGAGGTTGCTGACAATATGTATCAACGGTCAGAACTGGATTATCTAATCTACAATGATCCGGTTGGATATGCAGACTTGATCTTGAACGGTGATCCCGAAATTTATCTAAAAACTGTAACTGAATGTAAACCCTTAGATTAAAACTCAGCCCTCTGCCTTTTCATTGGCAGAGGGCCGTTTTTTGCTTAACAGTTATTGAGCATCCCTTAATTGCTCTACAACACTGCATTTCGCTGCATTGTCATACATCATGCAAGGAATCAGCCACCCCAGCAGAAGAAATACCGGAATTGTCAGCAGGACAGGCAGAATGGTGAATCGATACTCAAAGAACCAGAACATACTGCCCAGCATTTTTCCTGCAAGAGGTCCCACCGCCAGCGACAGAATAAAGGCCGCCGATACGGAGGACATTGCGTAAAACAATCCCTCGTAGATCAGCATGGTTTTGAGCTGCCGGTTCGTCATTCCTACAGCCTGAAGCACAGCAAATTCACGGCGGCGGGAAAGAATACTGGTCATCATGGCGTTGAAGAAATTTAAGAGTCCCACCAGCCCGATGATAGCACAGAGGATACCACCTACCAGAAGGAACATCTGCCGGAACTGAGCAAACTCAGAGCGAGCCGTGGCCTTGCTTTCATACATCAAGGGCGAAAACTCACCGGCAGTGAGCTTCGATAGATATTGCTCTGCTTCGGCCTCGTCTGCGTCGTCTGCTGTGTCGAACAGGTAGAGCATCGGAATGGCCGCACCGCCGCTGTCCCTCTGTGCGGTATCCACAGACAAAACTGTCTCATATCCAATACCACCATAACGATAACTCATGGAATACGGAAGCTCTACCAAGGCGCAGACCGTGTACTCTACATCTCTGGCTCCATACAGTTTTTCCTGAAAGTACTCCTCCGGTGTATCTTCGGTGCGGAGTTCCCCGGTGCGGCTGTCGATATATTTCACATCGTCCGCATAGGTGGCGGTGATCGTGTCTCCCACCTTGGGGTAGTATTCAGGATTGGGCAGATTACCGTAGTCATCTAAGGAAACCGCAATGGCAATAGCGTTATTGTTTGGCTCCAGCATAGGAGAAATATCTCCGTCGAACACTTGCAGCTTGTCAAACAGGCTGTTATCCAGAGCCTCGATTCTGGTATCTCCCATCACCATATCGCCCCGGTGCTCCATGCGGCTCATATGGCTGTCCAACTGCTCAGCACTTTCGTACCTTGCATAGTCCTGCCGCAGAGCATCCTCCGTCATCCAAAGATATACGGGTTTTCGCACAGCATATCCCGTGCCGGAAAGACTGGACTTTGTGTTTGCTGCGATCTCTTCGATCTGTTCCGGCGTGATGAATTCATCTGCCGGGTTGTAACGGAAATAGTCGGGCGTGCTGACGATAAAATCGGCGCAGGTCATGAAGGATACATACTTCTCCATGCTGAAGCCGCCCACAAAGGCACACAGTGCATTGAACAGCGTCACCGACAGTGCCAGAGACACCACCACCAGCACCGTCTTTTTTTTGTTTCGTCCCAGATTGGCAAAGGCCATCTGATGGAGCTTCGCTCCCCGGGTGCTGCGCTGTTTTTTCTTGGTCTGCATCGCATCTGTATATTTGGTAGCCTCCACCGGAGAAACCCTGGCTGCCATTTTCCCGGGCTTGGAGCAGGACAAAAGCACCGTCAGCAGGGCAAACAGCACGGAGCCAACAAAGATCACAGGCGAAGTGCTGATGGTGGTGATGCCTGCATCCAACTGGGTGGAGCGCAAGACAACAGGCACCAGAACAGCGCCGATGCCGTAGCCCAGCAGCAGCCCTGCCGGAATGCCGATCAGACAAAGCAGAAGTGCCTGCTGGCGAATGATGCGTTTGAGCTGCCGGGGCGTTGTGCCAATGGTTTTCAGAAGCCCGTAAAACCGGATATCCCCCGCAACAGAGATCTGGAAAATGTTATAGATGATAAGATACCCGGTGAAAATCACCAGCAGCAAAAAAGCTGCTATGGCGATCACAAGTTCCGGATCGAGATGCGACTCCAGCTGGGATGAGGTATATCCCCAGTTGACGCCGATCCGGACGCTGTTGGGATCGGTATAGCTGTCCCATGTGTAGCCGAGATCGGTATCCACCTGCTCCATCTGCCCTTGAATGTTTGTACTGGAAGCCATCATGACATTCAAATCGGTGCGGAAAGGCTGTAAACCTGTTTTCACTGCCTGCGCTTCGATGTCATCTGCGTAATCACGGCTGATGTTGATGTAATGAACAGGCATTAGTTCATCATAGTCCCAATAGCCCACCAGCGTAAAGGTATCTGTTACAGTAAAGGCGGTTTGATCCTTGTCCGTAATGGAATAGGAAACCGTGACCTCGGCGCCCAGCTCCGGCGTTACGCCAAGCAGCTGCAACGCTGCCGTATCCATGGCTACCTCTTTGCCGCTTTCGGGCATCCGTCCGGTAGTAGGGGTTGCATAGCTCCATTTAGTGCAGTTGGCATCCATGTAGCTGATCTCTGCAGGGGTTTTGGAAAAGATACCCTCCGCAGTGATGCCGATTACCTTCCGTACCCCCGCAGCCTTCACCTTTGGGTGGGCAGCGATACGTTCCGCCTGCTCGGGGGAAACATCCTTAAAGGTACCGTGTGCATAGCCACCTACCTGCCGAAACTGGTAGGTTTCATAACTGGCGTTCAACGACAAGACAATGGTGAACATGGACGTAAATAGCAGCGTTGTCAGCGCAATGGCAAAAATAGCGATCAGATTGCGGCGACGGTTCGCATAAAGAGATTTTAAGCTGAGCTTTCGAATACATTTTCTGTTTTTGACATTCATCGTAGCCACCTCCCGTTAGTTCTGGGAGACGATCCGACCATCTTCGATACGGATAATGCGGTCTGCCATCTGCGCAATTTCTTCGTTGTGAGTGATCATTACGATTGTCTGGGCGAACTTTTGACTGGTGACTTTCAAAAGGCTCAATACATCCTGGCTGGTTTTGGAATCCAGATTGCCGGTGGGTTCATCTGCCAGAATGATAGCGGGTGCTGCCGCCAGCGCACGGGCAATGGCTACTCGCTGCTGCTGACCGCCGGAGAGCTGATTGGGCAGGGCATCCAGACGATCATCCAGCCCAAGTGTCTGTACAATTTGCTGTACGAAATCCTTATTGACCTTGCCACCGTCCAGCTCAATGGGTAGAACAATATTTTCATACACATTCAGCACCGGAACAAGATTATATGCTTGGAACACAAAGCCGATTTTCCTGCGGCGGAAGATGGTCAGCGCTTCCTCCTTCAGGGAGAAAATATCCTGTCCGTCCACCATGACCGTGCCACTTGTAGGGCGATCCAGCCCGCCCAGCATGTGCAGCAGCGTGGATTTGCCGGAGCCGGATGTGCCGACAATTGCAACAAATTCGCCCTTCTTTACACTTAAATCAACTCCATCCAACGCATGAACTGCGTTATTGCCGGAGCCATAAATCTTTTTCAGGTTTTTTGCCTGTAAAACTTCCATAAATGAGTACCTCCATGAAAAAATCTGTATGTATGAAAGGAAATGATCCTTTGATACATACAGATTATCGCATAGGAATCTTTCCACATTCTTTCCGGCGGAAAATGAAATCTAACAGTTTTGATAGAATTGTTGTTATTTCGGCAGAAATATGGAAAACGTACTTCCTTTTCCCGGAACGGAAGCAATCTTGATATAACCTCCCTCGCCGGATATGATCTGTCGGGCAAGGTATAAGCCGATGCCGACCCCTTCCTGCTCCTGAACCGCCTTTGAGCGGTAAAAGCGAGCAAATATCTTCGCTTGCTCAGTTTCCGGTATGCCTGAACCGGTATCCGATATATCGATCCTTGCAAACATTTCATAGCTTACGGCAGAAATAGTAATGGTGCCATGCTCTGTATATTTGATGGCGTTGTCTACGATATTCGCCAGCGCTTCCGCTGTCCATTTGAAGTCGAATACAGCAAAAGCATCTGTATCCTGCATTTGCAAAGACAATCCTTTTTCAGAAGCCTTGGCAGTATATTGTTCTACTACGCTTTCAAGCAGCGGCTGCAGCGCTGCTTGCTGAGGGGAGAGTGAAATGATCCCGTTTTCCAGTCTGGAAAGCTTTACGAGAGAATCGATCAGAAATCGCAGCTTTTCCGATTGTTTGTACAGCGCCTCCACATTTGCCTTCGCCGATGCAGGCATAGTTTCCTCCATCAGAAGCTCGCTGTATAACAGCAGGTTTGCAATCGGCGTTTTTGTCTGGTGGGAGATGTCCGCAATCAAGGTTTTGATTTTGTCTTTTTCCTGCGCTATGTTTTGAGAAGATGCTTCTGCGGCGGAAAGATAGTGCGCAAACTTCGTTTCCAATGCAGATAGCCGGCTTTCATCAAAATTGGTTTCAGAAAAGGAGCCGGTCATGGCAGCGTCCAGCATCCTTTCGATTTCTTCCATCGTTTTTCTGATCTTCCTCCGCTCCCATAATACAGCAGCTATCGCCGCCAGAAAACATAGCAGTATGATCACAATGCCGGTTTTATTCATCTTTTGTCACCCAGCTATAACCGATTCCATAGACGGTTTTAATGTATTTCTGTGCACCAAGCTTATCCCTCAGACGCTTGATCGTAACAGACAAAGCATTTTCATCCACATATTCTGCGCCATCTGTCCAGATCCGGTCGACAAGGTCTCCACGGGTCATGGTTCGACCACGATTTTCAACAAGCAGACGCAGTAATTTTTGTTCTGTTTTACTCAATTCCACTTTTGAATCTCCCACATAAAAGGTCATAGCCTCAAAGTCAAAGTGAAATAGATCCATATGGAACGGCGCATTTTTATGGTTTGACGCTTGCTTTCGCAGTTGGGTATTCACCCTTGCCCGCAAAACCGAAAGAGAAAAGGGCTTGGTAATATAATCATCAGCGCCTCTCTCCAGTCCGTCTACGATGTCCAGATCGGTGTCGTTGGCAGTCAGCAGAATAACAGGAATTCCGGGCAGGTTTTCCTTGACCTCCCGAAGCAGCTCAAGCCCGCTGCCATCCGGCAGATTGATATCCAGCAGGATCAGGGATACACCGCCGCAAAGAAGCTGTTCCTTCGCCGTTTTTAGGTCTTGGCAGGATATAATCTGACGGTCATCTGCTTTCAGTGCTTTACTTAAACCCTGATTCAACCCTATATCATCTTCAATAATCAATAATTGTTCCATGTATCTCACTCCCTCGTTATTCAAATGCCACCATCGTTTCCTTTGGGTGGTTTCTCATCTTTACAGCTCAAAAGATAATATCAGCAGCATAATACGATTTAAGAGTACAGATTGTTGGATGGAAAGTCAAGATTTGCATCGCAAATCAAGCACAAGCCGTTGTCACGATATATATCTTCTCGGGAATACTTGAGATAGGTCTCAAAACTAAATGTAGAAGGCAAGATTTACTTTTTTCAAGTAATCTTGCCTTCTATTTTTCGACCGCTTCTACACACAAAATGCCGCATACAGCGGAACAGACTTTAGCCCATCTTTCTCCCCGAAATTCTTGAGCGAAAGTCGGACTGAGTAAGCTGGCTTATAACTGTCCACGAAGACGCTGAGACTACGAGAACGGACATGCTCCCCTTTCTTGACCTCTACGCCGACGATTTGATTGCCTTTTTGCAGTACAAAATCCAGTTCTGCCGTACTGCTACTCTCCCAATAGTATAAATCATAGCCCTTGGCGGCAAGCTGCTGTGCCACATAGTTTTCTGTGACAGCTCCCATGAAAGTATTCCCCTCTCCGGAGAGCACTGTCTGTTGTGAAAGCCCAGATTTCATCGTCAGCAGACCCACATCGCCCATATAGAGCTTGAACGCTGACAGATCAGTATAAACAGCGATCGGCTCAATGGCCTGATTGATGCGCTGGCATTTCAGCACGACACCGGCAAGATTCAGCCATTCGATGGAAGCGCCAAATAGCGCGGCACTCCCCCCCTTCTGCACCACCTTATACTGGAATTTCTTATTGTCTTTGGCCAACTGCGCCGGAATGGAATTGTAGCAGGCACGGATCTTCACGCTATCCGTATTACTGGCGTACTTCGCCATGTCCGCAATGTAGTTATCCAAAATCTCATTCTGCACCAGTGGAACATCCAGAAAACTGCCGCTTTTCAAAAAGGCGTTGATACAGGCCGGCATCCCGCCGATAAGCAGATATTCCCGATACAGTTCGATTGCCTTCTGATGCAGTGCATCAGGCAGCGGTTCCATTTTCTCGTAGGCTCTGCGAATCTCTTCACTAAGGAGTTTCTGGCTTCTTGCCCCAAGGTACTCCTCAAAATCCAGCGGATAGAGCGTAAGCGTCTCCACCTTGCCCACAGGAAACGAATAGTGCTGGCGGTTGATTGCCACACCCAGCAAACTCCCTGCCGCTGCAATATGATACTCCGGCGTTTCCTCGCAGAAATACTTTAGAGCTGTCAACGCACGCTCACTGGATTGGATCTCATCGAAAATGATCAACGTTTCTTCCGGAATGATCCTCTCACCAGTAGACGCCTCAAGATACCGCAAAAGTCGTTCCGGCGCAATATTGTCATTAAAATAGGATGCAATCGTCAGATTTGTCTCCAAATTGATATAGACCACATTTTTAAACTGTTCCTCGCCAAATTTGCGGAGAATGTAAGTTTTGCCCACCTGACGGGCGCCGTTGACGATCAGCGGCAACCGATCATCGGTTTTATTCTTCCATGCAAGCAGTTGTTCTTCGATTTTACGCTCCATTTCTATCACCTCATGGGTATAGTTTAGCTTCGCAAAATCGTTAAGTCAAGAAAAATCTGTCTAAATGCAATTTTTCTTGACTTAAAGATCATTCTCGTGATGTATTGCCTGTTTTCACTCTCTTTCGGGTCTTCACGTGTGAGCCCCTATTAAAAAGAAGTCATAGCTTGCGGATCCTGGTGGGATGAAGTTACCACACCGTTCTAAAAGGAGGCAGCAAACCATGTTCGAGTGCATACGTTCTTTTCTTGTGTTGCATTTTGTATTATCGCTATATAGACAACTTATCACAAAAAGTCTCATTCATTATATTACTCAACGATATCTAACGCAATCCCCGAAAGTCTTTTTACAGGGGAACAACGTGTGGCTTATGTCCCTATGCCTAAAGGCGGGGGATTACGCCATAACGCCTTCCTCTCAGATGCTTTTCAACGGGAAATCAGTGGTAAACGATACCGTACATTTCATCGCGTCAGCCGCATCTCATTCTCAAACTGCTCCATCGCCTCCTGTCGGCTGGGGACTTGTGCAAGCGTGCAGGAAAACGGCTGGCCGAACAAGGGTTGGGACAGTGTCTCCGCCCAATGCGTCAGCACCTCTGGAGTGAGGGGGCGCTCCTCCCGGAGAAAGATCACCCCGTAATAGGGCGGTACAGACGGGGAAAGCAGCTGTGTCAGCGGGACGCCGCTCCGGACGGAGGCGTTGCAGAAATGCATCTCCGGCGAAAAAAGCGGATAGTACAGCGCCCCGATGAACCAGTCCTGTTCGCCGCTTCTGAGCCTCCTTGCCTGCTCCAGAAAGTGCGGATGATCCGGGTTATCCGGCTCCACAAACTCACCCTCCCGAATGGTCTGGTGAAGTGCGGGGAGGTTATGGAAATCAAAGTGGAAAAAGGGTACCTCTCCCGCCTCGTCCTCAGAAAGAGAAAACTCCGCCGCATGGAAAGGTTCCAGGTCCTTACAGCAGCGGTAATAGCCCCACCAGTAGTTCCAGTCATAAATATGCAGATATTTTTTTGCTTTACAACCCATAGATGTACTCCATTCTAACAATGTCGGCACAAGAGGAAATCACAGGAAACTCTCCGCCCAGTACCAGCAAAAATCTTTTCTAAGTCCGTCCTTTTTGCAAGAGGGGCGCTCACAGGCGGCGCGGTGCTCTTCTTATCTGCTCACCGGAATGGAGATCTCGAAAACAGCGCCGCCATCCCCGTTGTAGGCACGGATCGTTCCCTTATGCAGGTGGATGATCTCCTTGGCCAGGGCAAGGCCGATGCCGGATTTTCCGTTTTTTCCCATGTAGAAGCGGTCAAAGATGTGGGGCAGATCTTCCGCGGCAATGCCGTCCCCATCGTCCTGTATCCGTATCGTCACATGACGCTTGTCCGCGCGGCAGGTCAGGCGCAGCTGACTGCGGGCATACCGCACGCCGTTGGATAGGATATTGGTGACGGCTCTGCGCAGCCGGGTATCATCGCAGCTGACCATAACGGGCTCCTCGGGGAAGTCCGGCGTGATGGTGATACCGCCGCCGGCGACTATCGGCTCCACGGCGCGTATGCTGTCGTAGAGCAGCTCCCGAACATCCATCTCGGAAAGGGCAAGCGGCTGCCGCCCCATATCGATTTTCGAGATGTCCAGAAGCTCGTCCACCAGCTCCGTCATGCGGTCGCTCTCCGCCAGGATCACCTCCGCCGCGCTGCCTGTGTCCATCACGCCCGCCTGTATCCCCTCCGCGTATCCCTGTATCGCCATAAGCGGCGTTTTCAGCTCATGGGAGGCGTTCTGAAAGAAAGTCTGCTGCCGCTCCGCCTCCTTTTCAATATCCCGGCCAAAGCGGAAGCCCAGCAGGCACATGACGGAGGAGATTGCCAGCAGCACCGCAAAGAACGCCCAGTTCAGCGTCACGATATAGCGGGTGATGGGGCCGATGTCTATATACATGATGTAGGCGTACGGCTTTTCCCAATCGTCCTGCTCCTCCTGCACGGACATGAATATCAGGTGATGCCTGTCCGTTTTGAAGGTATAGCATTGATTGAGTGCAATATCCCGCCCGGCGCAGTATTCCAGCAATTTTTTCTCCAGGTGATAGCTATCCCGGTTCCATGTGTTAGGTCGGTATCCGTCATCCAGTTCCAAAAAGACGATGCTGGGGGTAAAGAAATTCCCCTCCTCCTCGCCCTCGTCATAGATCGGCTCTTCGTCGGTATAGGGGATGGTGCGGTTCTGGTACTGTGCCTCGCTGATGAGCGCCTTTTTTGCCTCACGCACAAAGTGGGCAGGTATGATGAGGTTCACCGCCAGCATGAACAGCGCAAAGAGCAGCAGAGCCGCGCCGAGGATCAGATACACGATTCGCAGCTTGATGTTTTTCATGTGCGCTCCGCTCCTTTCAGCTTATAGCCAAAGCCCCATATGGTGCTTACGCTGACGGTGCTGCCCGCTTGCAGCAGCTTTTTTCGGATACGGCGCAGCGTTTCATCGGTTACGCGGGTCTCCACCTCCGAGTCAAAGCCCCACACCGCGCTGAGCAGCTCCTCGCGGGAATAGGCCTTTTCCGGCTGCTTCATCATATAGCTGAGCAGCCGCAGCTCGGTCTGGGTCAGCGACACTGGCGCAGTCCCATAAAAGATGGCGTTTTCCGTGGCGGAATAGCGGATATCCCCGTAATGCAGCTCGTCCTCCGCCGCCGTTTTTCCTCGGTCCATCTCCACACGGCGCAGCAGCGCCTTCACCTTCATCAGAAGAATGGTCGGGCGAAAGGGCTTGGTGAGATAATCGTCGCTGCCCTGACTGATGCCCATGACGTAGTCCAGCTCGCTGTCTTTGGCCGTAAGCAGGATGATGGGAATATCGGAAACAGCACGAAGCTCCCGGCACACGGTAAGTCCGTCCGTGCCGGGCATCATGATATCCAGTATCACCAGCTCCGCCGGCTCCTGACGGAATGCCTCCAGCAGCGCGTCACCGCTTTCAAAGGAGCGCACAGTATAGCCGTCACTTGCCAAAAAACTATGGAGCAGCTCCCGTATGCTCTTTTCATCGTCCGCCAAATAGATGGAATGTCCCATGCGTCCTCCTTGAAAGCAGCGCCAAATGCTGCGCGTGGGCGCAGCATCGGCATCGTATTTAGTTAATCATATCAGAAAACCTCTTTGCCGTCAAAAGGGGCAGATGCCGCTTTCGCAGCCGGTGTTGCCCCAAATGGTATCGTACAGCTTGCACAGCTGGTTATCAAGCTCTACCAGACGGTTATAGTCGGCGATCAGCCCGTCCTTTTCCGCGTCGGACAGGAAGCTCAGGCTGCGGATAAAGGCGGCCTCATCATAGTTGTCGAAGTCATAGTCATCCGGCAGATCGAAGTACGCTTCATCTACCTTGTCCCACAGATCGGCGTTCTTCTCGCAGAGGCGGTCATACTCCTGCTCCAGGGTGTCGATCTCATCCAGTACCTTGGGGTCGGCCTTTTCCAGCGCCTTCTCGTAAAGCGGCATATTGTCGCAGCCGGGCAGCTGAGCGTACAGTGCCTCCATCTCGGTGTCAAGGTCGTTCAATTCCTCGATGTCCGCCAGAAGCGTTTCCTTCTCCGCTTCGGTCAGGGCGTTGGTACTGCGGATAAACGCCGCCTCATCAAAGTTTGTGAAGTCGTAGTCGTCGGGCAGGGCGTTGCAGATTTCGTCCAGCTTTTCCCACAGCGCCGCGTTTCTCTGGAAGATGGCATCGCTCTTCTCTTCCACCGCCTCGATCTGCTCCCAGATGGCGTCCTCATTCTCGGTGGCAATTTTAGTAACAGGCTCCATTGGTGCGGATGTGGCGGCAAAGGCGGAGGTTGCCGTGCCGATGGCCGATACCATCAATGCCAGTGCCAGTGCAAAGCTCAAAATCGTTTTCTTTTTCATGGTATGTTACGCTCCTTTTTGAAGTATTTTTGGTTGAGTTTCAACCTTGTCTGTAGCATACCAGAAGCTGCATTGAAATTCCCCCGCGAAAGTGCGGGGAAAGTGTCACAAAAGTGCAACGAGACCAGCCCGGAAAATGAACGAAAGCCCTCTCCACGCCTCAAGGGCAGAAACGGGCGGACGTTTTTAAGCAAGAAATCTTTGAGGCGATTGGAACAGAGAAAGGCTGGCTTTTACTACACGGTTGACAAAACGGATCATTTCCTCCTTGCTGTACTTGTCGTAACCCTCCACGACGACGTGCATCAAACCGTTTGACAGATGGGTATACATCATCTCAAGCTCTGTCTCACTGGCATTGGGCAGCTCCTTCCGCCAATAGGCAATACTGTCCTTCTTGGCCAGGGCAATCATCCGCAAGAGGACGGTTGAGTTTGTATTCCCCAGAATCAGAACCCGGCAGGCTGCCTGATTCTGATCGACCATATCGTAGATCGCTTCGATCAGAGCCGTCACGTCAAACGAATTGACATAGCGAAGGGATTCCTCAAATGCATCGATGAGCTCATTCTCAATGCTCTCCATCAGGGCAAAGCAATCGCTGTAATGGGCATAGAAGGTGGCACGGTTAAGCTGTGCCAGGGCACAAACCTCCTTCACCGTAATTTTGTTTACAGGTTTTTCCTTCAGCAGCTTCAGAAAAGACTGCTTGAGCACCATTTGCGTATAGCGTTTCCTTGCGTCCATCTTCTCCATATAGAACCTCTCCAAAAAAAGTTTACAAAGAAAAGCAACACTTCAACAGGTAATGTTGCTTTTCTTTCAGCCGTATGGCAAGTGCTGATTGTTTCTGTCTTTCCTCTCAAGTATACTGTACTTGTGAAAGATAATCAACACTTGTGTACTTATTTGAGGGGAGGCTCTTTGAATGTTTGATAAATATCTTGTTACAGGCGCTACCGGCTTCCTCGGCAGGGCTGTTGCGGAGGAGCTGGTACGCCGCAAGGCGCAGGTGCATGCGCTTGTGCTGCATGATGACCCCTATACCGATTTACTCCCGAAGGAGGTACGCACCGTCATTGGTGATGTGTGCGATAAAAGCTCACTGTCAGACTTCTTCGCGGATGCCGACAGCCGTACCTGTGTGATTCACTGTGCTGGTATTGTCTCCGTCGCATCCAGACCCGGTCCGAGGCTCTATCAGGTCAATGTAGGCGGGACATGGAAGGTTCTCCGGCAATGTATGGAGCATGATGTGGGCAAAATGGTCTATGTCAGCTCCGTCCATGCCATACCGGAAAAGTCAAAGGGCTGCATCATTTCGGAGGATTGCGAATTCTCTCCGGGGCTTGTGGACGGAGATTACGCCAAGAGCAAGGCAGCTGCAACCGAGCTGGTATTCGATGCAGCGGAGCGCGGGTTGAATGCCAGCATTGTATTCCCCTCCGGCATCATCGGACCGGGCGATTTGCAGGGCGGGAGCTTCACCTCTATGGCGAAATCTTTCCTTTCTGGAAAGCTGCCCTTTGCCGTTCGCGGCGGATATGACTTTGTAGATGTGCGGGATGTGGCAAGAGGTATTCTCGCCTGTTCCGAAAGTGGAGAGCCCGGCAAAGGCTACATTTTGTCCGGCTGCTATGTCACGATTCGCAGGATGCTTCAGCTGGTGGGAAAGGCTGCAAAGCTGAAGTATCGGTCCATCTGCCTGCCACTGGGGCTTGCAAGGCTGGCGGCTCCATACTATGAACGTCGAAGCCTGAGGGAGCGAAAGCCGCTGTTCTTCACCCCGTATTCCGTTTCCGTCCTTGCCTCAAACGGGCAATTCAGTCATGCTGCTGCGTCGGAACGCTTTGCATATCAGCCGCGCCCGATTGAGGAGACCTTGGGGGATATGACAGCCTGGCTTCTGAATCAGAAGTGAAGGGGCAATGTGTGCTCCGCTATCAGCCAGATGCATTCATTCAGGTGACAGAGGTGTCCGCTGTCGTATCTCGTGCAGTCTTTGCAGCGTACATCGTCGGCACTGTAGCGAAAGCTGCTGCGGATGCGTCCGCTGCCGCGAGGCTGATGACGGGGCGGCGTCATCATCTGCACCTCCGCGGCGAACAGGGGTGTGAACTTCATAAAGTATCGCGTCAAGCAAATCCAACTCCTTCTTTGAAAATAAAAAGGGCCGGAGTCTTTTCGCTCCATCCTCTCAAACGAGAAGTACAAAGGCGACGCAATCATATTCCAAGTAACGTAAAAACGGCATATCCGAGGGTTACGACTATGCCGATATTTTACAGGATTATAAATCCCTTATTGAGTTGCCTTTTATAACTCTCCCTTTTTGATTCTGCGGCAGGTCTGGCTCCCAAGAGCGCTTTGCGAAGTATCTCAGTGCTGGTGTGGTCATATATCCTGGTGAGCATCTTCAGGCCGCTGTGTCTCAGCAGTCGTGCTACCATGTAGGGATCAATGCCTTGTGCGATCCAAAGAGTGGCTCTGGTATGACGCAGCTCGTGGGGTGAAAGCTCTGGTATGTCGGGGATGCTCCCGATGAAGCCGCTGCATGAAGGGGCGGAATACGCGGTTTGCCCAGTTGTTGGGGTTGTAAGGCTTTGCCAACGCCCATTGATCGGCTTACAAAGAATTATCTCGGTCTTCGCGTATCATTCGCCCGTCTCTCGCCGGGCGGAAGCATCTGCGGTGTCACCGCTTGTCGTGCTGCGCACAGCAGTCCGATAAGTTGCAGAAATCATACATCCCGCCTGTTTCAAGAAGTCACATTCTTTGAACAGACGGGATTTTTGTATTTATATAAGGTATAACAATGATTGAATCACATGAGAGTATGACCGCGAAGCTGTGCGCCTTCGCAAGAGCATACCATTCGACCTATGCCCGGAAATCGGGAAAACGCTTTATCCGGAGTGCCATGCCGGCATAAACAAAACCACCTGCCAAGCGGGTGGCTTTGTTTATGCTGCTTTCTGGCAAGAGGACAGATGCGCTCTGTTTTTGCGTGCAGTCCTTGCCGTTAGCAGAACGGCTCCAGTTGAAAGGCCAGCTCCGTGCGGCCCACAACGGCGTGATGGTTGTTGTAAAGGTTTTTGTCGTGATAGCGGGGCAGAGAACAGGCTTCCTCCGGCGTGATGACGCCGAGCTGGGTGAGAACCGAGAGGATGGCATACGGGACGATGGAGGAGGCGCCGTCCTCCATTTTGAGGGCAATGCCGATCCCCTTATCTTTGATGCCCACGGCATAGAATGCGCTGGCACCCGATTTGCAGAAGATGCGGTCGCCGAAGGCGGCCATCAGCTGCGTGCAGACGCGATCGGTCCCTGCCACCATTTCCGGATGTGCTGTCATGGCGGACGTGATGCGCCGGATGACAGTGGCCCGGGTGGGGGCGAAAAGCGTGGGGAGAGACATACGGGCGTAGCCCTGTGCCAGCCGGTAAAGGGGCAGCGCGTGAACAGGAACGCCGCAGCCGTCCACGGCCAACTGGACTTCGGAGGTCTCTACGCCGCACATTTCAGCGAACACTGAGAGGATACGCTGCTGAACAGGGTGCTCCAATGCAGTATAGTTCTCCAAAGACTCCCCGAAATGGCGGGCGGTAATGAGCATACCGGCGTGCTTTCCGGAGCAGTCGCAGTAGATGGGCGCCCGGGGAATACCGGCAATCTTCAAGGCGTCCTCGGCAGGGACATACATGGGGTATTCTGCCCCGCAGCATAGCTGATCGGGGGAGAGCCCTGCCTTGTGCAGAATGCTCTCCACGGCCTTTACATGAAAGGGCTCCCCGTTATGGGAGGAGCAGATGACGGCCAGCTCCTGCGGGGTAATGCCATAATGCTCCAGCGCACCGCTCTCTGCCACGGGAATTGCCTGAAGGGGCTTGGCGGAAGAGCGGGCAAACGTAAGACGTTCCGGATCACCGAGCTTCCAAAGTATCCGGCCTGTGTGATCCGTTACCGCGATATGTCCCCGGTGGATCTGATCCACCAGCTCACCGCGGTATTGATAGGCAATAACAGCCATAGCATATACCTCCGTTTCTTAGATCACAAAGTAGAAAAAGCGCAGCACATCACCGTAATCATCGGCATCAAAGGCCACGGTGGTGGGAGAGATGAGGCTGGCGCCGGGATAGTGGGAGCATCCATAGGCGTCATAATGATGTACATAGGTGATCTCCACGTGGAAGTGATCGGGAAGCGCCGGAGCTGTGGCTGTTTTTGCCGCCGCCACAGCCTTGGCCATCATGCCTTCGATCTCTTCGCGGACAAGCTCCGGGGTCTTTGTCAGAACGCCGTAGCCGTGGCCGGATTTGGTCGGTACGGTCAGCAGGCCGGGTACGGTGCGCGCCGCAGCCGCGCACATCCCCTCGTCGCCGCTGGCGAATAGGGTGGGAACGCCCCGGTAAGCGGCGGCATGGGCGTACATCTCGAATTCTCCCCACAGCGCGCCATTGACCGTAAGGCGGAAAATGCGGGAGCTTACCATCGTGTGGGACGTGGGATTTCCGGGGGCAGAGGCGGCATCGTGAAAGCCGACCATCAGCACACCGTCATAGCTCTCGTCAAAAATACCGGTAAGGCCCACAATATCGTGGGTGATCCCCCGAAGGAGACGGGCGTCTCTGGGGAGCAGGGCGCAGTCGATGTTGCAGCCATCTCCGTGCATATCCTCTATGACGACCTCATCGGCTCCGCCGGAGAAAAGGCCGCGGGCCGCGGCGGCGGCCTCTAACGCCATTTCCCGCGCCATAGGCGCATAGCAGGCGTTAGCCGAACGAGCCTCGTCCCAGCAGGCCAAAGACGCCACACCTTCAATGTCACAAAGAATGTAAAATTTCATGCTTGAGCCCTCCTTTATCAGAAGCGTAATCATAATAAATGCAGAGACATGGGGATCGGGAAGTATTGGGCAAAATGTCTGGGGTCCGCCAATAGCTGCTGTTAAATTGGATGTGCCTGGCTGGTCGCTTTACACGTCGAGACGTCAGAGCGTCCCGCTTGCGGGTAAAGCACCGCGGCGGAAGGTCATACCGTTTCGCTGCGGATACGCCGCAGGTAGCGGTAGACCGTGGGTTCGGAGATGTGCAGCTCCCTGGCGACCTGCCCGACGGAGCCCTTGGTCTGGAATACCCCCTGCGCTTCCAGAGAGCGGAGTATCTCCAGCTTGTCGGCGGTATGCATGGCATTGGAGGGAATACCATAGCCGAGGATGGTGGAGTGGATCAGATTGCTGGACAGCTCCGGGATGGAATCGTCCAGGTCTTCGGTATAGGCGGAGCTCTCCTCCTCTTGCGGAAGAGAAAAGGAATGGAGCAGGTTGGAGAGATGCTCCGAGAGCACCAAAATATCCTCCACATCGTGGTTCACGCAAATCAGTCCCACCAACTGGCTCTTTTCCTTAATGAAATAGGTGGAAGAGACAAAACGCTTGCCTCCCCGGGTACGGCCCTCATAGTTGGCCACATAGTCGTGCTCCTTATAGGCTCCGGTTCGCAGCAGTTCCTTGGCCAACTCCGTCATGGGGTCACCCACGCGGCGGCCGCTGAGATGCTCGTTGCAGGCGGCAATCACCGAGCGCTCCGGCGTGGAAACGTCGTGGAGGATGATCTCATAATTCTTCCCGCAGATCTCCCCCATGAATTTCACCAAGGGAATGTATCGCTCAAGACTGGCGTAGTTGCTCACTGTATCCCTACTTTCTCAACAATAATCCTTGCCTGATAAAAAACTGTTACATGGCGCTGCTGAAAATCAGTATATCAAAAATAAATGGATAAATCAACACCTAATATGTTGGAAAGCGGCGGGGATATAACATTTTTTTTGCAGAGCGAGGCGAAAAGAGCCTTCAAAACAGCGATTTAGACAAAATTTTATCAGACTTCTTGGCACTTATGCAGGGTTGACAAGGGCGGTGTGATAAATTATAATCAGGAGTGTAACAAAGTTATCAGAAGGGAGGCTCAAGGTCACCCCCCGCATTCTATTTTTAAGGAGGTATTTGTAATGGAAGCTGCAAACTACGGTATCTTGTCATTGATTCCCCTTGCGCTTACCCTGCTGCTGGCATTTTGGAAGAAGGACGCGGTCTTTGCCCTGTTCATGGGCTGTCTCTCCGGCGTTCTGCTGCTGGGGCATGACCCCGCCTTCGGCTTCTCCGCTCTGGCGAAGGAGGCTCTGGGCAACGAGGACTTCATCTGGATCCTGCTGATCCAGGTATTCATCGGCATTATGATCGCGTTCTTCATGAAGGCGGGCGTGGTCAAGGCGTTTGCGGAGATGATCGCCGGAAAGGTGAAATCCCCCCGCAGCGTGAAGCTGGCCACCTGGTTCATCGGTCTGTTCACCATCGACGACTACATGAGCCCCCTGCTGCGCGGCGTGGTCATGCGTCCCCTGACCGATGAGATGCGCGTGCCCAGAGAGAAGCTGGCCTTTATCCTCGACTCCACCTGCGCCTCCGTGTGCACCCTGATGCCCTTTATGGCATGGGGCGCCTACGTGGCCGGTCTGGTGGCGGATCTGGGCGGCCCTGTGACATCCAATGAGCAGGGCGTAAGCGTCTACATCAGCGCCATCCCCTTTAACTTCTACGCGATTCTGATGGTGCTCATCACGCTGCTCTCCGCACTGGAGATCTTCCCCGACTTCGGGCCTATGCGCAAGGCGGAGCAGCGCGCCCGCACCACCGGCAAGCTGCTGCGTGACGGCGCCGTCCCCATGATGGGCACCGAGCTGGAGGAGCTGCAGAAGGGCAATGACAGCGACGTAAAGCCCAACGTCATGCTGGACTTCCTGGTCCCCATCATGATCCTGGTAGGCACCGCCATCTGGACGTACATCGCCAAGGGCGGCGTGAAGATCCTGGAGTGCTTCATCATCACCGTGATCTACATGGCCATTGAGCTGAGCATCCGTAAGGTATTCAAGAGCGTGACCGATCTGGTGAACACCGCCGTGCAGGGCATGAAGAGTGTCATGTCCGCCACGCTGATCCTGGCCCTGGCCTACTGCATCAACACCATCACCAAGTCCATGGGCGCAGCCGACTTCCTGCTGGGTGTCTGCGAGAGCTGGATGACCCCCGCCCTGTTCCTGTCTGTGGCCTTCATCGCGGGCGCCGTGATCTCTTTCTTCACTGGCTCCTCCTGGGGCACCTTCGCCATCTGCATTCCCATCGCTGTTCCCATGGCTTACTCCTTCACCGGCGGTCAGCTGGGTACGCTGGTCTACGCCGCTGTGGGCGCCGTTGTCAGCGGCGGTCTGTTCGGCGATCATTGCTCCCCCGTTTCCGACACCACGGTGCTCTCCTCTCTTGGCGCCGCCTGCGACCACATTGACCACGTCCGCACCCAGCTCCCCTATGCGCTGCTGGCGGCGGCAGTGTCCATGATTCTGTGGGTCGTCGTTGCAATGGTTGGTGGCGCTGCATGAGATACGATTTTGATACCCCCATCAATCGCAGAAATACCTTCTCCTTTAAGTGGGACTGCGATATGGATTATTTCGGCCGGGACGATGTGATCCCCATGTGGGTGGCGGACATGGATTTTGCCTGCGCCCCCTGCATCGTAGAGGCCGTACAGAAGCGCGCCGCCCACCCGGTTTACGGCTACGGCGTGCGCCAGCAGCCCTATTACGACGCGGTGATGGGCTGGCTGAAAAAACGCCACGGCTTTGAGGTCAACTATGAGCATCTGGCCTTTGCACCTCCCGGCGTGATCTACGCCATGAACGTGGTGCTGCGCATCCTCACCAAGCCCGGCGACAGGGTCATGGTACCCATGCCCAACTACGACCCGCTGTTTGACATGGTCACCCGGGGCGGCCGGAAGCTGGTAGAGACGCCGCTGGTCTGGAAGGATGGACGCTACACCTTCGACTTCGCCGACATGGAGGCCAAGGCTGCCTCCGGCGTGAAGGTACTGGTGCTCTCCAGCCCCCACAACCCCACCGGCCGGGTATGGACCCGTCAGGAGCTGGAGGGCGTGGCGGAGATCTGTCTGCGGCACAACATCTTCATGCTGGTGGACGAGATCCACTGCGACTTCGTGCCGCCGGAGCATCCTCACACCACCTTTGGCCTGCTGGGCGAGGAGGTACTGCGCCATTCCATGGTCTGCTACTCCTCCAACAAGGGCTTCAATCTGGGCGGACTGGGTATGGCCACTCTCGTGCTGGCAGACGACGACCTGCGGTGCAAGTTCAACGAGGAGATGTCCATTGCCCAGACACGGCTGGACAACATCTTCGGCATGGCAGCCCTCATAGCCGCCTACAACGACGGCGAGGAGTGGCTGGATCAGGCCATCGCCTATGTGTCCGACAACAAGGCGTATCTGGAGCACTTCCTGCGGGAGCGCATTCCTCAGATCCGCATGATCCCCTCCGAGGGCACCTATCTGGTCTGGCTGGACTGCTCCCAGCTGCCCTACCGGGGCATGGCCCTGGAGCACTTCATGATCAACGAGGCCAAGGTGGCGTTCTGCGCCGGCTATGAGTTCGGCGAGCAGGGAGAGGCCTTCCTGCGCATGAACGTGGCCTGTCCCAGGTGTACCCTGACAAAGGCTCTGGAACAGATGGAAAAGGCGATCAACGGTCTGTCGCTTCAGTGATACCTGTAAACGACGCACCTTGTGAGATAAGAAATTTTTTTAAAGGAGAAACAGCTATGAAAAAGAGAACCATCGCAATGTTCCTGTCCGTAGCTCTGTGTCTCTCGGTGGCCTTGACCGGCTGTGGGGCAGACAAATCGCAGCAGAGCAACCCCTCTGATGACGGCAAAAAGAGCCTGACCATCGCGGTGCTGAATGATGTTGTCTCGCTGGACCCCGCGGTAAAGGACAGCGGCATCGAGATGCAGATGGCGTCTCACCTGTACGACGCTTGGTGGACTATAATGCAGATCTGAGCAGGAAGCCCGGTCTGGCAGAGAGCTGGACTGTTCTGGATGACGGCGTGACGTGGGAGTTCAAGCTCCGCCATGGCGTGAAGTTCTCCAACGGAAACGACTTCAATGCCGATGACGTGGTCTTCAGCTTTGAGCGCATCCTCAACGATCCTACTCTGGAGATGGGCGTGTACCTCATGCGTCTTCAGGAGGTCAAGAAGGTGGATGATTACACCGTGCAGCTGGTGACCAAGATCCCCTATCCCGTGTTTGACGGCAGCCTGGTCCATATCATGATGCTTGACAAGGAGACCTGTGAGGGACTTACCAGCGAGGAGATCGCCGCGAACCCCGTGGGTACCGGCCGGTATCGTCTGGTGGAGCATGTAAAGGAATCCTATATCAAGCTGGTCCGCAACGACGAGTATTGGGGCGAGCTGCCTGATGCAGAGACCGTGGAGTTCCGCGTGATCGCCAATGCAGCTACCCGCACCACCGCTCTCATCAACGGAGAGGTGGACTTTATCTCCAACATCCCTGTGATGGACGTGAACCGCCTGGAGAACGACCCCAACGTCCAGGTCATTACCAATCCCAGCCTGTCCTGCAACTACATGGGCTTTGATCAGCTCAATGAGCATGGCTCTGCCGGCACCGACGATCCCAACCCGCTCCTCAATGTGAAGGTTCGTCAGGCTATCTACCACGCCATTGACATTCAGACGATCATCGATACCGTCATGAACGGCTACGCCACCGTGGCCAACTCCTATATGCCCAGCATCTGTGTGGGATATAATGCCGACGCAGAGCGTCCCGCCTACGATCCCGAGCTTGCCAAGCAGCTTTTGGCGGAGGCTGGCTATCCCGATGGCTTCTATCTCCGCATCGATGCCCGCAACGACAGTGACGTGAACGCCGATCAGGTGTCTCAGGCCATTGCCAGCTATCTGGAGAAGGTGGGCATCCAGGTCGAGGTGAACCTGCTGCCTCGCGCCTCCTTCTATGAGAAGACAAGCGCAGAGAACCTCCAGTCCTCCTTCTTCATGGCGGGCTGGGGCGACAGCTCCGGCGAGGGCATGGTCATCTTCAACGATATGCTCTATACCTACGACGGCAAGCCCGGCATGGGCGAAGGCAACCGGGGCCATTACAGCAATGCCGAGGTGGATGCGCTGCTGGATCAGGCATCTGTTGAGCCCGATCAGGCCAAGCGTGCAGCGCTGGTGGAGCAGGTGGATCAGATCGCCCGGGACGAGGCCGCCTACATCCCCCTGTTCTTCAAGCACAATATCTTCGGCGTGCGCGCCGGCATTCAGTACACCCCCAGTTGCGATGACCATATTCTGGCTTGGGACTTCACCTTCTAAGCGTACATAAGAACAGTCAATGGGAGGAGGCAGAAGGGGATCTTCCCTTCTGCCTCCCGCCAAAAGGGTGTAAGCCCGTAAATGAGGTGTTACCGTGTTCAAGTATTTCCTGAAGCGGCTGGCGCAAATGCTAGTTACACTTTTCATTGTGTCCATTCTGGTATTTGTTCTGGCCAACTTTATTGGCGATCCCGTCAATATGCTGGTCTCGCCCAAGGCTCCGCCTGAGGTTCGCGAGCAGGTTCGAGAAGAACTGGGGCTCAACAGACCGATCCTGGAGCAATATGTATCGTTTGTTACCAATGCGTTCAAGGGGGACTTCGGCAAGTCCTATATCTATAAGGTGGACGTGCTCTCTCTGATTGCCCAGCGGGTACCTGCTACGCTGGAGCTGGTTTTTGTATCAGTCGTGCTGGCGCTCGTTATCTCTATCCCGCTGGGCGTGTATGCGGGCGCTTTTCCCAAACGAAAATCCAGCACATTGGTGATGGGAGGCTCCATTCTGGGCATTTCCCTGCCATCCTTCTTCATTGGCATCATGCTGATCTACATCTTCTCTCTGAAGCTGCACTGGTTCCCCTCCTCGGGACGGGGCGCGACCGCGCCGTTTCTGGGGATGAATTTCAGCCTGTTTGCGCCCGGTGGACTTAAGTACATCATCCTGCCGGCCTTTACGCTGTCTGTGACCAACATCGCGTCTCTGGTGCGCCTTACCCGCGCCGGTGTAATGGAGAATATGCGGCAGGATTATATCAAATTTGCCCGAGCCAAAGGTGTGTCTACCCGGAAGGTTCTCTTTGGACACGCCCTGAAAAATGCCTTGATCCCGGTTATTACGGTGTTCGGTATGGAAATTGGTTCCCTTATCGCCTTTACGACGGTGACGGAGACCATCTTCTCCTGGCCGGGACTCGGCAAGCTTCTCATTGACTCCATTAACTCGGTGGATCGGCCGGTCATTGTGGCCTATCTGATCCTGACTACGGTGTTGTTTGTGTTTATCAATTTTGTGGTCGACCTTCTGTATACAGTCATCGACCCGAGAATCCAATTCAGGTGATGCGCTATGGATGAAATGAAAAAAAGGGGCGCGACCCCCAACAAGAGCTTGTTCCGGCGCATTGCTGAGTCTGAGTTCTTTCATAATTACAAGCGCAGTCCGTCCGCTATCGTCGGTACGGTGATCGTGGTACTGGTACTGTTCATTGCCCTTTTCGGGCCGTTGTTTGCTCCGCAGAACCCCTATGATGTAGCCTCTCTTTCCCTCACAGATTCCTACAAACCGCCTGCATGGGAGGCGGGAGGTGACGCCCGGTTTATTTTCGGTACCGACAGTCAGGGACGGGATATTTTCAGCTCTCTTATTTACGGAAGCCGTATCTCCCTCTTTATCGGCGTTGTAGGTACGCTGCTGGCCTGCGCCGTAGGTATCACGCTGGGACTGATTTCGGGCTATTTTGGCGGGAGAGTAGACGCTGTCATCATGCGTTTGGCAGATATCCTGCTCTCTTTTCCCGATATCCTCGTGGCCCTCTTCATCATGACCATGTTTGGACGGGGTGTAAGCAAGCTGCTGGTCGTATTTACGATCATCGGATGTGTCACATACGTCCGTACCGTCCGCGCCGAGGTGCTGACGGTGAAGCAGATGGAATATGTAGATGCAGCCAGAGTCATCGGTATCCCCAATATCCTGATCATCGCCAAGCATGTGCTGCCCAACGTAATGACAACCGTCATCGTTATTTCCACGATGAAGGTGGGCGGCCTTATTCTGGCGGAAGCCACGCTGAGCTTTCTGGGCGCAGGCGTTCCGGTCACGGAACCCTCTCTGGGCATGCTGGTCAAGAACGGCTTCGACGTGCTGTTCAGCGGATACTGGTGGATCGCGGTGATGCCGGGTCTCTACATCATGCTGATCGTGTTTGGAATCAATCTTTTGGGAGATTTCCTGCGCGATGAGTTCAATCCTAAGCTGAAGTAAGGGGGGAGCGAGATGAGCGAAACACTGCTGCAGGTGGAAAACCTGCGAACCTATTTCCACACTTTCCGCGGTGTAGTCAAGGCGGTGGACGGCATTAGCTTTTCCCTGGATGAGGGACAGGTGCTGGGCATCGTGGGCGAGTCGGGCAGCGGCAAATCCGTTAGCAGCTTTTCCATTCTGAAATTGATCGAGCCGCCCGGTGTGGTGGAATCGGAGAAAATTCTTTTCCAAGGCGAGGACATCAGCAAAAAGAGCGAACGGGAAATGATGAAAATCAGAGGCAAGGCGATCTCCATGGTGTTCCAGGATCCGATGACCTCCCTAAATCCGCTCTATACCATTGAGAAACAGATTACCGAGATGCTGGACCTCCACCAGAAGCAGATGACCAAGCAGGAAAAGCATGCGCGCTGTGTGGAATTGCTGCATATGGTGGGTATCCCCAATCCTGAGGATCGGCTGAAATCCTACCCCCATCAGTTTTCTGGCGGTATGCGGCAGCGGGTCATCATTGCGATCGCTCTGGCTGCCAATCCGAAGCTCATCATCGCCGATGAGCCTACCACCGCCCTGGATGTGACCATACAGGCGCAGATCCTCAAGCTCATGGATAAGTTGGTGAAGGAGCAGGGCGCTTCTCTCATTCTGATCACCCATGACTTGGCGGTGGTTTCCCAGATGGCGGATCGTATCATCGTGATGTACTGCGGCAAAATCGTGGAAAGCGGCTCCCGGGATGACGTGATCCACCGTCCCAGCCATCCGTATACTGAGGGACTTCTTAATTCCATCCCCAGAATGGGAGAGGAGCAAAAACGCCTGGAGTCCATTCCGGGTATGGTCCCCAGTATGCTGGATCTGCCCCAAGGATGTTACTTCGCTCCCAGATGCAAATACTGCCAGGATATTTGCCGTACCGTGACGCCTGAAAACCATGAGGTGAGTCCGGGGCATTGTGCGGCTTGCCACTTTCCGCTGACAGGAGGCGAGAGCCATGAGTAAGATTCTTCAGGTGGAGAATTTGGTGCAGGAGTTCAATCTGACCAAGGATTTTCTGGATAAGGTAAAATTCAAAAACGGCCATTTTTCACTGGAAAATCGGGTGGTCCATGCGGTCAACAATGTCAGCTTTGATGTGGAGCAGGGCGAGGTGTTCAGCCTGGTGGGAGAGTCCGGATGTGGAAAGTCTACCACGGCCCGCACCATCATCAAGCTGATCGAGCCAAAGTCCGGCAAGATCATATTCGACGGACGCGATATCACCCGGCTCAAGCCGCAGGAGATGCGCCCCATCCGTCGGGAGATGCAGATGATCTTTCAGGATCCCTATGCCTCCCTGAATCCCCGGCAGAAGATCATGGAGATCCTCACAGATCCGATGCTGTTCCACAAGCTGTGCAGCAGCAAGGCGGAGGCGCAGGAGAAGGCGATCCATCTGTTGGAGCGTGTTGGACTCAGCTCTGAGCAAGCCAACCGGTATCCGCATCAGTTTTCCGGTGGTCAGCGTCAGCGCATCGGCATAGCCCGGGCGTTGGCGGTCGAGCCTAAATTTATCATAGCGGATGAGCCGGTATCTGCTTTGGATGTGTCCATTCAGGCTCAGATCTTGAACATTCTTATGGATCTGAAGGATGAATTTCATTTCTCCTATCTGTTCATCGCACACGATCTGAGCGTGGTCAAGCACATCAGCGACAGTTTGGGTGTCATGTATCTGGGAACTATTGTGGAACGGGCCCCGAAGCGGCTGCTGTTCTCCAACCCGGTTCACCCCTATACCAAGGCGCTTTTTTCCTCTGCACCGACGATTGATGAGGGCAATATTGCCGAATCTCAGGAGTTGCGTGGAGAGATTCCCAGCCCGATCCATCTGCCCTCCGGCTGTCCCTTCCATGACCGCTGTCCTATGGCTTGCCCGGACTGCGCACGGGAGGTCCCGGAACTCAAAGAGGTAGAGCCCGGACACTTCGCAGCCTGTCATCTGCTGTAAAAAAGGGGATTTAGCGCGGGTGGATCACCTCGCACATCCCTGCGGGGGCGGCTATGCCGCGGCCCCCCCCCCGCGCTCCTCGCCTCCTCCA
>ERZ791618.278-NODE-278-length-28875-cov-6.358779_pt1 | contig 28875 bp, 30 predicted proteins | sample MGYA00510059_ERZ791618 | MGnify/ENA primary metagenome ERZ791618 (study PRJEB30046, sample SAMN00715159) | human gut metagenome | study: EMG produced TPA metagenomics assembly of the A metagenome-wide association study of gut microbiota in type 2...
TAAAGTGGCACGCGAGCTGGGTTCAGAACGTCGTGAGACAGTTCGGTCTCTATCTGTTGCGGGCGTAGGAAGATTGAGGGGTCCTGACTTTAGTACGAGAGGACCGAGTTGGACGAACCTCCGGTGTATCGGTTATGCTGCCAAGTGTACTGCCGAGTAGCCGCGTTCGGTCTGGATAAGCGCTGAAAGCATCTAAGCGCGAAGCCATCCCCAAGATAAGTCTTCCCTTGAGGGGCGTAGGAGACGACTACGTTGATAGGCTGCAGGTGTAAAGACAGTAATGTCAAAGCCGAGCAGTACTAATTACCCGAAAGGCTTTTTTACAAGATTCTTTATCTCATCTCCGAAGTATGTCAACTTATACCGGGTGCGACGGATTGCAGCGACTAAAAGGCTGCTCGCACTACTTCGATAGCATGGAGCATGTCGGACTTCGTCCTTCGTTTTCTCCACACGACAAAACAAACAGGTTTGCTTTGTCCCGGTTTATCGAAAACGTTCTTTTAGGTGGTTATAGCAGTGAGGTTCCACCTCTTCCCATTCCGAACAGAGAAGTTAAGCTCACTAACGCCGATGGTACTGCGGTTTTCCCGTGGGAGAGTAGGTAGCCGCCTCTTCAAGGTCAGATCGTAAGGTCTGACCTTTTTTTTGCCCCTTTCCGAACTCTCACGTTACATTAGATTTTTACGGCCGGAGTCGCATGTCGAAAACGGACGGCCTTTAGGGTGCTCTGTTTTTTATTTCTTCCATTTTTTATGAAATCCGCAGTGGCTGCATGTCAACTCGTAAGTGTTGTTTTGGACGGAGAGGAGATGCAATGAAATATTATGGCACTTGGAGCAGCGCAGTGTCGATAATAACAGTTCATATTGCCTGAACAGGAGGATATTAATGCTGCTCACGGCGATGCATGACAATCCGAACCAAGGATTCTGGCAGGCAAATGCAAAGAATAATCCGCCTGCCATTATCAAAGAAAGTACGGTCAGTCCGGATAAGCGGATGATCCTGTTCTGCATGTGTTTCGAGAACCAAAGCGGCAGTGTGGCGCAAATACTGACTGTTGCAGGGACGAAACTGATGCAGATTAGCAGTAGATAGCTATTCATAATATCAGTCAGCCGGTCCCTCGGCGTATGTAAGTGGGGATAGTGGGATTGTATCATAAAAAACGTGGGACAAAACTCATATATCTGCTTTTCGAGGTCTTAGGAAACCATGTAGTACAAATATAGAATGAAGCCCACGTTGGAAACGTGAGCGTCAAACTTCATTCCTCGTACTACTTCAGAAAGTTCCTAAGTTTCGAAAAGCAAGGTATAAAGCTAACGCTTTTTATATGTATGCCCTGCTTTTTTTGAATGCAAGGGCGTAATAATCTGAATTATAGATCTTCTGTTGTTAATTCATAGGCGGTGCGATTTAAAATTCGTCACTACAAATATATATAAAAAATCGGAATAGCCGAAATCGAAGCCGATCTCCGGCATCGCATGGAAATTTGATTATCTTTGCTGCAACACCTGAAACTGAAAAAAATGATCGAAATTCCCGAATCTCACGTGTATGCACGGCAAGCCGGCGATATGCTGTCCGGACGTACGGTTACCGATGTTTTCAACGCAACGTATCCGCATAAATTTACCTGGTATACCGGGGATCCGGCCGCATACAGGAATTTGCTCGCCGGAAAGAAATTCCTGTCTGCCGCAGGTTATGGGGCATTTGTCGACCTGCTGTTGGAGGATAAGGTGCATATCGCGCTTTCGGACGGGGTGAACATGCGCTACTGTCCGGCCGGTGCGGGCATTCCGCCGAAATACCAGTTGCTGATAACATTCGACGATGACAGTTTCCTGGTCTTCACGGTGGCCATGTATGGCGGGATCAATGCTTTCCGGGATACACTGGATAATCCGTACTACCTGGGTGCCTTGTCGAAACCTTCCCCGCTCGGCGACGGGTTCGATGCCGCTTATTTCGACCGCCTGGTGGCCGGTGCTAAACCTAATCTTTCCGCCAAAGCGTTTCTCGCTACGGAACAGCGGATTCCCGGCTTGGGAAACGGCGTCCTGCAGGATATTCTTTTCAATGCCCGGATTCATCCTAAGCGGAAGATGGCGACGTTTGGTGAGCGTGAACTGGACGCGCTGTTCGGCGCTGTGAAATCCACGCTGGCGGAAATGACGGCGGCCGGTGGCCGGGATACGGAAAAGGATCTTTTCGGCAATCCCGGTGGGTATAAGGTTGTGCTCTCGAAAAATACATATGCGGATCCGTGCCCAGTATGCGGAGGTGCACTTGTCAAGGAGGCCTATCTGGGTGGCGCGGTTTACTATTGCCCGCATTGCCAGCCGCTGAAATAGCACCGGGTTTACTGGAGGGGGCGGATATGTTTTTCAAAGATGCCCGGTCTGCGGTTCCGCCGAAAGAATGAACGGCAAAAGCCGGGGATTTCCCCGGCTTTTGCGTAATTGTGCGACAGATAGATTATTGGCCGCATTGGCTGCCGAATAGCTACCCCCCCCCTGTGTGGCCCTGTCGCGGGCGGGCCGTCTTATTTCGGTATAACTTTTACTGTTGTTGCGCAGCCGCGTGTGCGTCGGCCTTCTCTTTCATCCGGGCGGCGCGTTTCTCGCTGTCGGGGTGCGATGAAAACATCTTCTGTACGGTCGATGCCTTGGCTCCCTTCGAAAGTTCTACCAGTTTGTTCAGCGAGTTGCCCATCGCATAGGGGCTGAAACCGTGTTTTACGGAGAATTCAAATCCGTATTCGTCAGCTTCGTACTCCTGTTTCTGCGAGAATTGCGCATCGGTGAAGGCCGTCACCAATTCGCCCAGCTGCGAGCCGCTCAGCTTGGCCAGCCTGCTTCCTTCCGCAGCCCCGGCAGCATTGCGGGCCGCGGATGCCAGGTAGGCGTTTTTCATCGCATGTTTTGTGTCGGCGTGGACTACGTGCCCGATTTCGTGCCCGATGATCGCCATCAGTTCGTCGTCGTCCATCAGATCCATTAAGGCGCTGAAGACGCGGATCGAACCGTCGCCGCAAGCGAAGGCATTGACGTCGGCCACCTTGTAAACCTTGAAGTTGAGCGGTAACCCGTCGACCTCTGTGATACCCTCGGTCAGGCGTTTGAGGCGGGCCCCGTATTCGGTCGTCTCATCGGCGACGGGGTTGTTGGCGTCCATCCATGCTACGGCTTCGCGGCTCAACTGTGCGATGTCGCTGTCGCTCAGGGTCACCGCTTTGGCGACATCCTTCCCGGCGTCGAGCAGTTTTGCCGTGTTGAGTTTCTTGCCGCCGATTTTCAGCTGGGCAATCGCATCCCCGGGCCACAGGACGCTTAGGGACAGGACGGAACATAAAAGCAGGAGTTTCTTCATTTTCGTTTACGGAGTTTTAAGTTTCCAGGCAAAGATAGCAAATTATCCGGGAACCGCTATGGACGTAAAGCCCATTCGGTTTTCCCGGTTCCGAATGTTATTGCCGTGCTGCGAAGCTCAGTCTTTTTTCCAGCGCTTGAGTGTGGGAAAGTATTCGCGCATCAGCGTGACGGACTCCTCGAAAGTATAGCTTTTGCCATTTTCGTCGCGGAACTGTTCGTGGAACTGTGCACAGTGGCGGATCATCTCCTCCATCGTACATGCCGCGGTGAAGGTGCCGCCCTTGTAACAATAGACGCAGTATTCCCCGCTCGGGCTTCCGTCGGTTTCAGTGCCGAAATCGCCCGCCGCCTGCATCGGCATGCCGCAGCTCTGGCAGAATTTCATCTCTTCGTTCATCGTTCTAAAGTTTTATATCCTGCCGGAACCGATGAGGCGCGGTTCGTCGAGGATCGGTTTAGTCTGTGCCGGAAATATCCATTTTACAAATGTAGGCAATTCCCGTTTCCGGCAAATTTATTTGCCGGATATATTCGCGGGCATGGTTAAAAGCAAAAGCAGTCGATCATCCATTGGTCGTCTATACCTTTGACCGTGGCATTCAGATTCCCGTCCGATGAGGTAAGTTGCATCTCCTGCCGTCTGGTATCCCAGATAAAGTCCACTTCCCAGGTTATCGGGTTCATCTCTTCGGCGATGGCGGAGTAGTTGTCGATCAGCGGATCCTTGCGGAGCCACTCGCCCTGTCCGCTGCCTATTTTGCCTGTTTTAACACTGTCGGCCATCTGGTCGAAAGTCGTTTCCAGACTCTTGAGCAGGTCGGGCGTAAGGTAATTGCTTTGCTTCAGTGCGTGGACGTATTTGCCGAGTTCATCCCGGTCGAGTTTTACAAGTTTGCCTTCGTCATCGTATTTTGCAGCTTTCAGCTCCTTGAACGACCAGTAATTGGCTTTGTACCAGTCGATAAACTCGGTAGCCCTCTCTTTGGCCCGGGCTATATTGCGGGTCTGGCTGCGAACCGTTTCCGCAGGATAAAGTTCGTTCGGATACACGTCGAGTATTTGATCGAGGAGTATGCGCCACATGGCGCTGGTTCCGTCGTTGGAACGCCGCCCCCAGAACGTATAAGCCCAAAGCAACAGATATTGATCGTCGGAATTTCTGTTGACCGTGTAGCGTACATAGGGATTGGTGATGTAGTCGCCGTATTCTCGCCAAAGCAGATACGTGTCTTCCTCGTTTGCATAGTTGTAAATGTCAGTGAAAGCGTCCCTGCCGTTCTTTTCACCCAGTGCGTTCAACTCCCGCCAGGCCAGATCGAGCATGTCGACCCTTTTGGCAAAGAAATTATAATCGATAGCGTCCTTTCTTTTCAGCAGCGCTTTTTTCAGCCACCAGAGCATGGTGTCGAAATCCTCCGAATCGAAATCCTCATAGTCCGAGTGGAATACCTGATGGTAAAAGCGGCTTAACCGCTGTTTGACGACGAAGCGCATGCTGTCCCTTGCCGCGAATTCCCTGTATTTTTCTTCGCCTATCTCCTCGGGACTCGTTAGGATACAAGGCGTATAAATCGCATTCGGATTATATTCCAATATTTCGCTGCACTCCATTACAAAAGAATAAACGTAGTCTTCACCCAGTGCTGCCCAATCGTATTGGTTGTAGATATACATAGCGTCGTCGGCAAGACGTTCTGCGGTTTCTTCACTCACGACTACCTCTTCGTCGGGGCAGTCCGGGGTTTCTCGCTGCGCGTCCGATTCCGTATATTCCCGGTTGTCCGATGTCGAGCGGCGATGCGATTCCGACCAATAGAATGCGTCGGTCGAGGCGAGGTCGCATGCGATGGTCGAGACCAGAATGTATGCGATGGTCGACAGAATGAAAAGCAGGATCAGCACTATTTTCCAGCCGGTTTTTCGGATACGGGTGGTTCTGCGCAGGAGAAGTACCAGCAGCCAGGTAATAAAAAGATGTACCGCAATGAAAATGGAGAATACCCGGAAGAATCCCCGAATCCAGATGTCGGGTATTGTGGAAGCTAAGAAGGCGGACGGTACGGCCAGCAACAGCGACAGTGGTATGAAGAGCTGGGTTTTCGACAATCGCTCCACGAAACTCTGCTGTCGCTCCTCTTCCGAAAGAGGTTCTATTTTATTGGTCAGTCGCACCAGCCCCACGATTATGCAGGTCACCAGTGCGGGAAGCAGGAGAGTCCAGAATTCGAAGACGGCGAGCCATGTCAGAGGAGTCGAGTAGTCGCTGCCCAACTTGGAGTATAGGGCTATGAGGGAGATTGAAATGCCTATCCCCGTTGAAATCAGATAAATGCCGCTGATAAGCCGGCGAAAGTGTTTTCTTGTCATTATTGTTTGGGATTGTGTGTTGGGGGTGGGGGTGTTATTTTGGCACGAAATCCAGGATCGCCCGGGCCGTCGCATCGGGTTCTTCGAGGAATCCCATGTGTCCCGAGTTTTCCAGCCATACGACCTTCGCCTGCGGATGCTCCGCTACCATTTTCTCGGCCGCTTCGGGCGGGATGTAACCGTCTTTCCTGCCGAGGATAAAGAGCTGCGGCACCTTCGACGAGCGCAACATCGCGTTCTGGTCTTTGCGGGCGATCATGCCGCCCAGCAGGGCGACAATCCCTTCGTCCTCGGTAAGGAAAACCTGTTCGGTCAGGTCTTCGATATGATCCTGCATCCGCGCGCGGTTCTCTTCGGCAAAGCCTGCTGCCGGAGCTACCCGGGCGAGCATCTCCTTCTTGCCTGCCTTTACGAGGGCGATCTCCCTGCGGCGGTTTTCAGCTTTTTCGGGAGTGTCGCGATTGGGCGTGGAACTGAGCAGGACGAGCCCGTCGAGCATCTCCGGATGGCGCTCGCAGAATGCCTGTGCCACGTAGCCGCCCATGGAGTGTCCAACGAGCGTACAGCGCCCGATACCAAGGACCGTGAGGGCGTCGGCTACCGTGTCGGCCAGGAAATCCATCGTATGCACTTCGCCTGTGACGACCGAAATGCCGTGCCCCGGCAGGTCCAGCGTCACTACGCGTACCTCTTTATAGAGGTAGGGGACGAAATCCTCCCATACCAGTGACGATTCGAGATAGCCGTGCAGCAGCACGACGCACTTTTCACCGGCCTGTGAATCGCAGATATGCAGGGCCGTAGTCCCCGCCATTATGAATTTTTCGGTCATGTCCCGGGAATTATTCCTCCTCGTCATCCCCTTCGTCGAGGTAGTCGAGTACGGATTCGCGCCGCGTCGTGCCGAGGAGGTTCTCGTCGTCCTCTTCGTCGATCGAACGGTAGAGCGAGTGCCGCTCTTTGCCGCTCTTGCGTATCGGATCGAGGCGTTTTGCCTTTCGAAGTTCGTCTGCGTCGTGTTCGCGGATTCCCTTGGGTGTTTTCATGGGTGGGAGAGGATTGGTTTTAGAAATTGTCGGTTTCGAATACCCCGCTGAAAACCCTGCGGGCAGGGCCCGTGAGCCTGATATTCGTATAATTCTGTGTCCCGGCCTCGTGCGTGAAGCCCACGATCAGCTCTCCGCCGGGAACCTGTATCCGGTATTTTGTCGTTCCGTGCTGCAAAGCATAGTTGGTTATGATCGCCGCAGCCGTGGCACCCGTGCCGCAGGCCAGCGTCTCGTGCTCGACGCCCCGTTCATAGGTGCGCATACGGATCGCTCCGTTGCCCGTGACCTCGACGAAATTGACGTTCGTACCCTGCGGGAACCGCCCCGTATCGTAACGGATACCCCTGCCGCGTCCGTTTACGTCGATGCCGTCGACATCATGCACCATTTCCACGTAGTGGGGAACCCCCGTATTGAGGAACCACCAGCCGTCGCCGCTGCGGATTTCCGATACATTTATCATGCCCAGCTCGATTTCGCCCGCGGGGCCCTGCGCACGCCGGATGTGTGCCGTATGCACGCCGTCCGTCGCGTCGAAATATTTGGTTTCCCCGCCGATGCCCAGATGTTCGGCGAAGAGCGCGAAGCAGCGGGCGCCGTTGCCGCACATCTCCCCTGCCGACCCGTCGGCGTTGTAGTAACGCATCGAGCAGTCCAGCCCGGCGCTGCGGCGCAGGGTCATCAGCCCGTCGGCGCCGATGCCGAAATGACGGTCGCACAGGGCGGCGATATGTCCGGCATCCGGCCGGAATGCTCCCTCGCGGTCGTCGATCAGGATGAAATCGTTGCCCGCCCCCTCGTATTTGACGAATTTTACCAGCACTTCCGATAGTGGTTATATCATCGCAAAAATAATAAAACTTCTAAAAGTTTTACTACTTTTGTGGAAAATATGCGTATTCGCCGCTACCGGCAGGCGCCCGTATTGTTTTTTCAGAAAACCTATAAATACAATTCCCATGAAAAGTGTGCTTTTCAAGCATCGTTCGATACGTAAGTTCCGTTCCACCCCAATTCCCGAGGACGTGCTGCACGAGATTCTCGAAGCGGCATCGCGTGCTTCGACATGCGGCAACATGCAGCTCTACTCGCTGGTCGTGACCCGCGATGCCGCTTTGCGCGGGAGGCTCGCCCCGTGCCACTTCAACCAGCCGATGGTGACGCAGGCTCCGTGCGTGGTGACGGTCTGCGCCGATGTGCACCGCTTCTCGATGTGGTGCCGGCAGCGCGATGCCGACCCGGCCTATGACAATTTCGCGTGGTTCCTCAATGCCGCGACCGATGCCCTGCTCGCCGCCCAGAACCTGTGCGTCGAGGCCGAACTGAAGGGGCTGGGCATTTGCTATCTCGGAACGACGATCTATACTGCCGGCGAGATCGCTGACATTCTGGAACTGCCCAAGGGCGTCATTCCGCTGACGACCGTCGTCGTGGGGTATCCCGACGAGTCGCCCGGGCTGACCGACCGCCTGCCGCTCGAAGGCGTGGTGCACTATGAGAAATATACCGACTATACGGCCGCCGAAATCGACGAGTTGTGGGCCGAGCGTGAAGAGTCGGAGCTCACCAAACGCCTCCTCGAGGAGAACGACCTGCCCAACCTGGCGCAGGTCTTCACGCAGCGCCGCTACGTCCGCAAGGACAACCTCGCGATTTCGAACTCCTATTTCGCGCTCCTGAAGGAAAAAGGGTTCTTTAACAACTGACGCTGGGGTGCGGGGGGCCTGTCGTATATTCGTTGCCGCCATGCTGGGCCTGATCTGCTCCGCATGCAGCGTCACACGCAAAATCCCCGAAGGTCAGTACCTGTTGCAGAAGGTGAAGATCGACGCCGACAAGTCGACGCCCCGCAAGGAGCGTATCACTGCGGCTGATTTCGAGAAATACGTGCGCCAGACCCCTAACAAACGTTTTCTGGGTACCAATTTCTATGTCTGGCTCTACGAGCAGGCCAATCCCGGCAAGCAGAACTGGTGGAACAACTGGAAGCGCCGGATCGGGCAGGAGCCCGTATTGCTGGACATGGGCCTGACGGAGCGGAGTGCCCAGAACCTGAAGATCTTTATGGATTCGAAGGGATTTCGCGCGTCGCAGGTGACCTTCGAGGTGGATACCACTTCGCGGCGCAAACGCGCCAGGGTCACCTACCGAACCCGGCAGGGCGAGCCTTACCGGATCGACTCCGTTTCCTATGAGTTCCGGGACAAGTTCCTCGAACAGATCATCCTTCCCGATACCGCCAATACGCTGCTCCGCAAGGGCGGCATCTTCGACATCACGGTACTCGACCGCGAGCGCGAGCGTATTGCGGCCTACCTCAAGGAGCGGGGGTATTACAACTTTACGGTCAACAACATCGAGTATGTGGCCGATACGCTGGGCGGCGGCCATAAGGTCGGGCTCGAACTGGTTGTCAAGCAGAACCTTACGGGATATGACGAGCGCGGCCTTCCGGTCATGGACAACAACATGGTCTACCGTATCGACCAGATCAACGTCTTCCCCAATTACGACCCTACGGTAGCCCGAACCGATTCGACCTTCCTGCAGCGGCTCGACACGCTCTATTACCGCGGCCTGAATATCGTCTACGAGAAACGCCCCAACCTGCGACCCGCGATCCTGCGGCAGGCGGTGCCGCTCTACCCGAACTATGTCTACAATTCGGCACAGGTGAACCGCGCGTATACCGACCTGATGTCGCTCGGGTATTTCAAGAGCGCCAAAATCGAATTCGAGGAGCAGCCCCAGAGTGCCGATGTCACCAACTATGTCTCCTTTATCGGAGCATCGGCCGATTCCACGCAGACCCGCTATACGCGGGAAGGGTACCTGAAATGCAATATCCTCTGTACCCCGACCCTGAAACAGAGTTTCAAGGTCGATCTGGAAGGAAGCACCACGTCGAGCTTCTACGGGCTGAAAGCCACCGTCGGCTACCAGAACCGCAATATTTTCCGGGGTGCCGAGGCATTCGACGTTTCGTTCACGGCCGGTTATGAGTTTATGAAGGCTCCCGATGCTAGGAAGAAGCGGGCTACGGAGTTCGGCATAACGACCGGGCTGACTTTCCCGCGTTTCCTGATGCCCTGGCGCACGCGGCGGTTCCGTTCGGTCAACCAGCCCAAGACCAAGGTCGAGTTGTCGGTCAATTTCCAGGATCGCCCCTATTACCGGCGCACGCTTTCCAGCGCGGGCATCACCTACCAGTGGACGAACGACCGTTACTCGTCGTTCTCGCTGCGGCCCATCGACATCAACGTGGTCGATGTCAACAACCTCGACGAATCGTTCCTGATGATAAACAAGACCGACTCTGCAGGGCACCAGGAACTCACTCCGAACAAGTACCTGCTCGAGAGTTTCCGGACGCAGTTCATCGGCGGGCTGACGTTCGGCTATTCGTACAACAACCAGCGCAAGAACCTTGGGGGTAATGCGACCAATATTCGGTTCAATTTCGAGACGGCGGGCAACCTGATCGACGCCGTAGACCGCCTGTTCTACGCACGTCCTAAAGACGGAAGCCCGGCCAAGATCTTCGGGATCGAATATTCACAGTATTTCCGTACCGACCTGAGCATCAGCCGCAAGATCATGCTGGGCGGCGCCACGGCACTCGTCGGCCGCATCTATGGCGGCGTGGCGATGGCTTACGGCAATTCGGCCTCCGTTCCGTTCGACCGCCAGTTCTATTGCGGCGGTAGCAACGGCATGCGCGGCTGGGCGCCCCGTACGCTGGGGCAGGGTTCGGTGCCCGACCCTCACAGCTCCTTCCCGATACAGACGGGCGATGTGAAGCTGGAGGCCAACCTCGAACTGCGTTTCCCGGTATGGGGCATGGTGCATGGCGCGACCTTCTTCGACCTGGGAAACATTTGGTATATCCGCCAGAGCTCCGACTACTCCGACGATGCGGTCTTTCATTTCGACAAGTTTTACAAGCAGTTGGGTTTCAATACGGGGATCGGCCTGCGGCTGGACATCAAGTTTGCGGTACTCCGCCTCGACTGGGGCGTGCAGCTCCATAATCCGAACAATCCCTCCGGCGAAAAGTGGATACACAACCTGCGCTGGAAAAATACGGCGCTCAATTTCGGCGTGGGGTATCCCTTCTGATCCCCGCCCTTTCCTTTTTTGCCGGCGGAGGATTACCCTCGGAGCCCGACGCATAAAGCCTCCCCCCCCCCGCGCCCCCCGGCCGTATGGCCGGGGAGGCTTCGTTGTCTGCGGCAATGCCGTGCCGTCAGTTCTGTGCCTTGTACTGCGAAGGCGACATGCCCGTATTGCGTTTGAAGTAGCTGCCGAAGAACGATTGGTTCGGGAAATTGAGGTAGTAGGCGATCTCCTGAATGCTCATGGTGGAATATTTGAGCAGTGTCTTGGCCTCGATGATCACGTAGTTGTCGATCCACTCCGAAACCGACAGCCCGCTGATCCGTTTTATGAGCGTCTGAGGTATTTGGGCGTGATGCAGAGTTGTCGGGCATAGAACCCCACACTGCGTTCGGTGCGGTAGTGTTCGCCCAGCAGGTGCGTGAATTGCTTGAAATATTCTTCGGCCCGGTTGTGTATGGGATTCTGTACTTCGGGATGCTCCGAGAGGTAGTTGTAGAGGACGTCCCCGACCTTGTAGATCGTCGCGGCAATCAGCCCGTTGATAATATCGTACGTGAAATGGGTTTCTTTGCCCCGGGTTTCACGCTCGATCTGCGCGATGAAACTGCGTATCGAGTGGCTTTCCTCGTGCGTGAGCGTCAGGCAGGGGTTGGCTGCGAATTGCAGGAAAAGCTGGAGCAGGTTTTTTGTGTCGATGTTGATGCGTCGCAGGAAATCGGGTGATACGACGATTACGTCGGCCTTGAAATACTCCTCCGACTTGACCTGGAGGATATTCTTCGGGCTGAAGATGAAGATCGAATTTTTCTTCAGCCGATATTCGTGCAGGTTGAGCGATACGCTGGTTTCGCCTTCCGTGCCGACGCCGATGACGAAGGCGTCGATGCGGCACGGGAACCGGAAAATTTCCATACGGTTGTCACTGCTGGCCGTGAAGCACTCCCTTATCAGGCCCTGGCGGTTGTCCCCGGACATTTCGATGAGCTGCGACAGCGTGAATGAGTTGATCATAGTTTCTGTGTGTTTTCTGTTCATTTATCCCTTATAGTCGGGCTGAATATAGCAAAAAAACAGTAATTTAAGTTCATTATGTTCGATAATCGAACGAAATGAACAATATAGACTCCTTTCCGTATTTTTCCGGTTGTTTTGCCGGATATGGGCATGAAAAAAGTGCCGGGGAGCCGGCACTTTTTAAGTTTTTATTTTGAGTTTATTCGTCTTACCTTATTTTGCCGCAGGTGCTGCGGGAGCGGCGGGCGTAGCTGCCGGGGCGTCCGTGATCCCCAGTTCCTTCTTCACGGCCGGGGCGAGGTCGGTCAGCATGGCCTCGTCGAAATAGGCCAGCGACCCTGTCGAAGTGTCGAAGACTGCCAGGTAGCTGCCTGCGGTCGCAACCTTGTCGATAGCGGCCTTGGCCTTGTCGATGATCGGGGCCAGCAACTCGTTGTAACGCTTCTGGAGATCCTGCTGTGCGACCTGTTCGAAATCGTTGCGGCGCTGGATGAGATCATTCAGTTCCTTCTCTTTGAGCTGGCGCACGGCGTCCGACATGGTCGAGAAATTCTTGTTGAACTCCTGATACTTGTTGTTATATTCGACGACAATGTTCTCCATGCTCTCCTGAAGATCCTTACTGTAAGCTTCGATGTTGGTCTGCATCTCCTTCATTTCCGGCATCACCGAGATAACTTCCTGGGTGTTGATGCGCCCGAATTTCTGTGCGAAGAGCGATGTGGCGCCCATCACGAATACAACCGCAAGGGTTAGTTTGATTGTTTTTTTCATAAATTATCAGTTAATGTTTTGATGATTCTATTTTTTGAGGACGTCGATAACCTGCTGCGTACGATCCACACTGGGGTTCGAGTAGAGCAGCGTCGGGTTGTTGGCCGAATCGAGCACCACGTCGGCACCCACCTGTTTGGCATAGGCTTCGATCGCGGAAAAAACCTGTTTCTGGATCGGCTCGATCATTTCGATTCGCTTTTTCATCAGTGTGCCGTCGTTGCCGAAGAGGGTTTCCTGATACTCCTGTGCCGCTTTTTCTTTGGCCAGTATGTCGTTTTCCCGGGTCTGGCGCGTCGCGGCCGTGAGCGAGGCTTTCTGGTTCATGTAATTGTTGTAGAGCGTCTCCACCTCTGCGAACTTCGCGTCAACCATATCCTGATATTGTTCTGCCAGTTTGTCCAGCGTGGAGAGCGCCGTATTGTAAGCGTCGATGGACTTGAAGACCTTTTCGCTGTTTACGATTATGTAGTTCTGTGCCGCCAATGTGCCGGTCGTGAGAACGAATACCGCTATTAAAATCAGACGTTTCATAATCCTTTGTGCTTTAAGTTAATATTCGGCCGGTTTCCCGGAACGGTGCTATAAATATAACTATTTTCTTTCAAATTTATTGCCACACTGCGCTTTATTTGCGCTTCCCGTATATTGGCACGGATTATCGTGAGGGATTGCCCCTCTTCTGGCCATCGTGCCGTGCCGCGGGTTAGAACTGCTGCCCCAGTACGAAGTGGAACTGGCTGCCGCTCTTCTTGGTCGAACCTGCCGGGGCGTCGAAACCGTAACCCCAGTCGATGCCCAGCATACCTACCACCGGCAGGTAGAGGCGGACGCCGAAGCCGGCCGAACGCTTGATCTTGAAGGGCGAGAACTTCTTCCACGATTCGAACGCATTACCGCCTTCGAGGAAGCCCAGTACATAGATCTGCGACGAGGGTTTCAGGATGACCGGGTAGCGCAACTCGGCCGTGTATTTGTTGTAGCCGACCGAATAGTCGCTCGTGGGGTCGAGTGCGCCGTCTTCGTAACCGCGCATCGAGATGATGTCGATACCGTATATGTTATACCCCGACATACCGTCGCCGCCGACCTCGAAACGCTCGAATGGCGAAACCTTGTGTTTATTGTAGTTGCCCAGGTAACCCATCTCGGCCTTGAGCATCAGCACCAGGTTCGAGTTTTTCGTCAGCGCCTGGAACCACTGTGCCTTGAACTGCCATTTGTGGAACTCTACCCAGCGGTAACGCTCCTGGTTGGCCTTGTCGGCGGTCGTGCTGTTCGTGCTGTTGGCCAGTTGTTCGAGTTTCTTGTAATCCTTGCCGTCCCAGAGCGAATAGGGGGGCGTGAACTGCACCGAAGCACTGAATTCCGAACCGCGGCGCGGATAGATCGGCTGGTCGACCGAGTTGCGGGCGAATACGAGTTTGAGCGAAAGCAGGTTGGCTGCACCGTTGGTCATGCCGAACGTGTTCCAGTTCTTGAGCGAGAAACGTTCGTAGCTGGCCTCTCCGTAGAGCGTGAAGTAGGGATCGGGCCAGTCAGACGCTTACCCAGTCCGGCTGCCACGCCGTACGTGCGGAAATACTGCGTACTCTTCTGCCATACGTAGTAGGCGTTGTTCTGCTCGGAGAAATGCGCCGAGATCGTGAACGAGTTGGGTTTCTTGCCGCCGAGCCACGGGTCGGTGAAACTCAGGGCGAAAGCTTTGTAATAGGTGCCGTTGGTCTGGGCCGATACCGACAGGCGCTGGTTCTGCCCCATCGGATAGGGGCGCCATGCACCCTTTTTGAAGAAGTTTTTGACCGAAAGGTTGTTGAGCGTGATGCCGACCGAACCTACGAACGTGCCGGAGCCCCAGCCGCCCGCGATGTTGAACTGGTCGGAAGCCTGCTCCTCGAGCGGCCAGTTGACGTTGACCAGCCGGTCGGATACCGGTTTGATGTCGGGCATGATCGTCTCGGGGTTGAAATGTCCCATCGAACCGAGCGTGCGGATGGTCTGCATCAGCAGCGAGCGGTCGTAGAGTTCGCCCGGGAAGGTGCGCAGCTCGCGGCGGATGACTTCGTCGTCGACGCGCTGGTTGCCCGTGATGCCCACCTCGTTGATCTGGAACTGCTTGCCCTCGAATACCTTGACCTCGATGTCGATCGAGTCCGGGCCGATGATCGTCTCGGCGGGTTCGATCTGCGACATCAGGTAACCGTTGTTCTGGTAGAGCGACGAGACGGACATCGCTTCGGGGTCGGTTTCCTTGCCGATGCCCAGTCGTTTGTGCATCGACTTTTTGTCGTAGGTGTCGCCCTTGCTCACGCCGAACATCTGCTGCAGGTCGTTGGTTTCGTAGACCGAGTTGCCCACCCACGATACGTTGCGGATGTAGTATTTGTTGCCTTCCGAGACTTCGAGGTCGATGCCCAGCCGCTTGTCATTGATCGGGTAGATCGAATCGCGCACGATCGTAGCGTTACGGTAACCGCGCGAGTTGTAGAAGTCGATCAGGAGGTCTTTGTCCTCTTCGTAATCGTTTTCGTTGAGCTTCGCCCCGCGGAAAATGTTGATGCTCTTCTGGTGGGTCTTCTTGAAGGTACGGCGCAGGCGCTTGTCCTTGAACTGTTCGTTGCCCGTGAAATTGATCTTGCCGATCTTGACTTTGTTCTTGCGGTCGATGAGGAACGTGACGTTCACCATCTGCGGGCGCAGCGTGTCGTTGGTGATGCGCACGTCCACCTCCGTATTGCGGAAGGCTTTTTCCGACCAGTAGGCCTTGATGAGCTTTTTGTTCTTGTCGATGATATAATCCGATAATTCGCTGCCCCGCTTGAGCTTGAGTTTCTCCAGCAGGTCTTTCTTCTTGCCCTTCGAGATGCCTTCGAAATCCCAGTTGTTGACACGGGGACGCTCCTTGAGAAAGACCTCCAGGTCGAGGCTGTCGCCCTCGATCTGGGCTCCGATCTTCACGTCGGAGAAGAACCGCTGGCTCCACAGGCGCGAAATGGCATTGGCGATGAAGTTGCTGGGCAGGTAGATCGAGTCGCCCGCGATCAGTCCCGCCGAGGACTTGAGGATGTCGGAATTGAGGTACTGCACACCGTGGATATTGATGTCGCGGATGTAGTAGAGCTTCTGGGAGCCATCCTGCCGCATCATGGGGGCGTTTTCCGGGAATGCGGGCTTCGACGAGGCCGCGGTGTCTGCAGGATTCTGTTCCTGGGCGAATATATTCGTGCAGCATAACACGAAGGTCACGGCTGCCGTGAATATCTTACCGAAATAATTCATCTATTTTAATCTAATCTTTACTTCATCTATTTAACCAGCCCGAAACGTCGGTCGCGGCGGGCGTATTCCTCGATTGCCCGGTCGAACTCCTCTTCGGTGAAATCGGGCCACAGCACCTCCGGAAAATAAAGTTCGGCATAGGATGCCTGCCAGAGCAGGAAATTGCTCAACCTGCATTCGCCGCTCGTGCGGACGACCAGGTCGGGGTTCGGGTAGGGCGCCGTGTCGAGCGAAGCGCTGACCGTCCCCTCGGAGATCTCCCCCGGGGCGAGCTCTCCGGCTGCGACCCGTGCGGCGATGCGCTGCACGGCGCGCGTGATCTCGCTGCGCGACGAATAGTTGAGCGCAAGGATCAGCGTCAGCGTCTTGCCCCCGGCCGTCCGTTGCTCGGCTTCGCAGAGGTAGCGCTGCACCTTCTCCGAAAATCGTGTGCGGTCACCGATCATCCGGATCTCCACCCCCTGGCGGATCAGTTCCGGGGTTTCGTTGACCACGCTCTTGCAGAAAAGCTCCATCAGCGCGTCGACCTCGTGCGTGGGGCGCCCCCAGTTTTCGGTCGAGAACGCATAGAGCGTCAGGTACTTGACGCCCCAGCGTGCCGCCGCGCGCAACGATGCCCGAACAGGCTCCACACCTGCAACATGGCCTTCGTAACGCTCTTTGCCGCGCAGCTCGGCCCAGCGGCCGTTGCCGTCCATGATGATGGCGACGTGTTGGGGTATGCGATTCTGCTCGCTCATATTAGGGCACAAATATAGGGAATTAAAATGAAAATCTACCTACTTTACTGAACAACTTTACACCGATTTAAGACAAGGGCTTCAACTGCGGATGTCGATGCCCCACATCATTTTATTCCGTAACGTGTCATAAAATGATATATTGTGCGGTACGGCCAGAAAAATCTTCTGATCGGCGCGTTTTATTGTGAAGGCCGCTTCCTGCCCGATGGCGTACACGCGGCTGTCGAGGGTGACGAATGCGTCGGAGCGCCGCGCGTCGACACGGAGCGTGATCGTGGCCGAGTCGGGGATGACCACGGGGCGCATCGTGAGGTTGTGCGGAGCCAGGGGGGAAATCACCAGGCAGGCGCATGTCGGGGCTACGACGGGGCCTCCGGCGCTGAGCGAGTAGGCCGTCGACCCAGTGGGGGTCGAGACGATCACGCCATCGCCGTGGTAGGTGGCCACCATCTGCTCGTCGACGTAGGTTTCGACCGAGATCATGCCGGCGCCGTGACGCTGTACGGTGAATTCGTTGAGCCCCAGCTCCGTGTCGGGCTGCTCGGCATAGTCGCCCGTGGCTTCGATCATCGAGCGGGGCTCGGTGGGGAGGCTCCTGCCGCTACTTCTTCGAAGATCAGGTTCAGCCCGGCGCTCGGGGCGCTGGTCAGGAACCCGAGGTGCCCGGCATTGATGCCCATGACGGGGATCGGGGCGCCGCAGAGGCGGTGTACGCCTTCGAGCAGTGTGCCGTCGCCGCCGTAACAGACCATTAGGCTGTCGGCGGGCTGCTGCCCGATGCATTGCCCGTAGACTTTTTCGGGCGGGATCTGCATGCCCGTGAGTTCGCCGATGAGGGGGGCGAACTCTTCGTTGACGGCGTAGTCGAATCCGAAAAGACGGAGTGCGTCGAACAATTGGCATATCTCGGCTGCGGTGTGGGAGAGCTGCCTGCGGGAAAAAAGTATGATTTTCATCGGCGGAGTTTCGAAAAAATAAGTAACTTTACCACGTCAAGACGACATCCGGGAGCCGTTCGTGCCCCCGTGCGGATCGGCCGGCGCGGTCGGGTTCAACATCGGGACGGCATGGTTCGTGCTCCGCTTGGGGCCGGAGACAGCGGCGTGTGCCGTCATTACGTGCAAATATAGCGAATTTTATGACAAAGTTAAGTGTAAACATCAATAAGATTGCCGTGGTGCGCAATTCGCGGGGCGGCAACATGCCCGATGTGGTTCGTGCGGCCCTCGATATCGAGCGTTTCGGAGCCGACGGCATCACGGTGCATCCGCGCCCCGACGCCCGGCATATCCGTTACGACGACGTGCGCGACCTGAAGCGTGTGCTAACCACCGAACTCAACGTCGAGGGCAACCCCATCCCGAGTTTCGTCGACCTCGTGCTGGAGGTCGTCCCGGCCCAGGTGACCCTGGTGCCCGACGCGCATGACGCCATTACGTCGAATGCTGGGTGGGATACGCTCACCAACCGGGATTTCCTGACCGGGGTCGCGGCGCGGTTCCACGAAAAGGGTATCCGGGTTTCGGTCTTCGTCGATCCCGACCCTGCGATGGTCGCCGGTGCGAAGGCTTGCGGCGCCGACCGCGTGGAGCTCTATACCGAAGCCTATGCCCGCGAGTACCCTGCGGGTGCCGATGCTGCGCTGGCACCCTACCTGGCTGCTGCCGAAGAGGCGCGTCGCCAGGGGCTGGGGCTGAACGCCGGGCATGACCTCAGCCTGGAAAACCTGCGCTTCTTCGTCGGCCGCATCCCGTGGACGGACGAGGTGTCGATCGGCCATGCGCTGATCTGCGATGCGCTCTACTACGGGCTGGAAAACACCGTGCAGCTTTATAAACGTGAACTTAAATATTAAAAAAATAGAAGCCGGATATGAAAAAAGCCATTCTCTTTGCCGCGGCTCTGTTCGTCGCGGTCGCATCGTTCGCCCAAAACGAATACAACTATCAGAAACGCAGCCTTTTCGAACAGTTGCCGATCCGGGGTAACGACATCGTTTTTCTCGGGAACAGCATCACCGACGGCTGCGAGTGGGCCGAGTTGTTCAACAACCGCCATATCAAGAACCGCGGCATCAGCGCCGACCGTTCGGGATGGCTGCTCGACCGTCTCGATCCGATCGTCAACGGCCATCCCAAGAAACTGTTCCTGATGATCGGCACCAACGACCTGGCGGCCGGCGTGTCGCCCGAGGAGGTGGCCGCCAACATCGGGAAACTGCTCGACCGCTTCGCCGAGGAGTCGCCCTGGACAAAGATCTACGTACAGAGCATCCTCCCTGTGAACGGCGTGGATACCAAGGCTAAGGCCAAGAACCACTGGAAAAAGGGCGCCGAGATCATCGAGGCCAACAAACTGATCGAAGCGCTCTGCGAAGGCCGCAAGAATGTGCTCTACATCGACGTCTATTCGGCACTGGTCGATCAGAAGGGAATGCTCGACCAGCGCTATACGAACGACGGGCTGCACCTGATGGGCGAGGGGTATCTCGCCTGGAAAGAGGTCATCGAGAAATACGTGAAATAGCCGCGTGCCGCTGTCGAACCCCATATTCCGGAAAATTTCGCGTATCGCCGGCGAGCAGGGTGTGCGGGCCTTTGTCGTCGGCGGTTACGTGCGCGACCACTACCTTCGCCGCCCTTCGACCGACATCGACGTGGTCGTCGTGGGGAGCGGGATCGCCCTGGCCGAAGCTCTGGGGCGCGAGTTGCATACCAAAGTGTCCGTTTTCAAGACTTTCGGCACGGCGATGCTCCGTGCCGGGGGAATCGAGGTCGAATTCGTGGGCGCCCGCAAGGAGTCTTACACGCACGATTCGCGCAAGCCGCAGGTCGAGGCCGGGACGCTGGAAGACGACCAGCGCCGCCGTGACTTTACGATCAATGCGATGGCATGGTCGCTCGATGCCGATTCGTTCGGCGAGTTGGTAGACCCGTTCGACGGGATGTACGACCTGGAGGAGTGCATCATCCGTACGCCGTGCGACCCCGACATCACCTTCTCGGACGACCCCCTGCGCATGATGCGTGCCGTGCGTTTCGCCTCGCAGCTGGGCTTCACGATCGAGGAGGAGACCTTCGATGCCATCCGCCGCAATGCGCCGCGGATCGGGATCGTATCCCGGGAGCGCATTGCCGCCGAACTCAACAAGATCGTCCTGTCGCCCGTCCCTTCGATCGGCTTCGAACTGCTGGAGGCGACCGGGTTGCTGGAGCGGATATTCCCCGAGCTGCATAACCTCAAAGGGGGCGAGAAACGCGGCGCCCATGCGCATAAGGACAACTTCGTCCATACGCTCAAGGTGCTGGACAACGTCGCCCGGCACAGCGACGACCTGTGGCTGCGCTGGGCCGCCGTGCTGCACGACATCGCCAAGCCGCTGACCAAGGCCTACGACCCGAAGGCCGGCTGGACGTTCCACGGACACGAGGTCGTGGGATCGAAGATGGTGCCCGGTATTTTCCGGCAGTTGAAACTGCCCCTGAACGAGCATATGAAATTCGTGCAGAAGATGGTTTTCCTGCACCTGCGGCCGATCATCCTTTCGGAGGATATGGTCACCGACTCGGCCGTGCGCAGGCTGCTGTTCGAAGCCGGGGACGATGTGGAAAAGCTGATGACCCTGTGCGAGGCCGACATCACGTCGGGCATCGACGCCAAGGTGAAGCGCTACCTGGCCAATTTCGGCCTGGTACGCCGCAAGATGAAAGACCTCGAGGAGCGTGACCGTATCCGCAACTTCCAGCCTCCGATCACGGGCGAGGTCATCATGCAGACCTACGGCATCGGGCCGTGCCGTGCGATCGGCGACATCAAGGAGGTCATCAAGAACGCAATCCTCGACGGGGAGATTCCCAACGACTACGACGCGGCCTATGCCCTGATGGAGCGGCTGGCCGCGGAAAAGGGATTGACCAAAGCCGCGGCCCGGAACCCGTAGGAACGCTGCCGCCCCGTCGTTGTATTAAAATAAAAAAGGTCGAGTTTTCCGCTCGGCCTTTTTTATTCGCCGGATTATATTTTGGCTGCCGGGTCGTAAGCCCCGGTGGCGATTATTTCGAGGGCTTTTTCCAGGATTTCGTCGCGTCCGGCCTGTAAGCCCGGGACTGTGGCATAAACCGGGACGTCGATCCGAACGCCTGCGCGCTGGGTGTTCGTGCCGTCGGGATAGAGGACGCCCAGCCCGGAGAAATATCCGAAATCGCCCCCGGGCATTACGAGTGCCGAAATGTTGCCGTCGGCGCCTGCCGTTTGCGTGCCGACGACCGTGCAGCGCGGTGTGGCCTGGAATGCCATGGCAGTATATTCCGCCTGGCTTTGGGTCGATGAGTCTACCAGCACGATGACGCGCCCTTTGTAGTAATCGGGATTCTCCGCGACGGCGGGATTGTCCGGGTTTACGAAGAGGGAGTCCTGCAACTCATGGAATACTCCGGGCAGTGCGCCGGTCGGCGCAAGCCAGATGACGTGCGGCGACGTACGGGGCATGAAGTAGCGGCCGATGAAGTCGAAGATCATGAACTCGCGGGGATAGCAGCGCAGATCGACGATCAGGGCCTTCGTATCCCGGAATTTTTCCATAATCCGGGCGCCGTCCGCTTTGGTGTAGTTAACTCCCGTCATGTAACCTATGCCGTCGGCGAGCAGGCGTATGTTGGCGGTGTCGAGCATGCGCTCCGTGATGTAGGGGCTCCAATTCATGACACTGCGCGTCGCAATTCGTTCCGTCATACGCCGGCCGTCGCGCACCAGCTCCACGGCGGCCGTATCCCGGTGGGAACAGACCATACACATGGCGGTCATGTAGTTGCGGTTCTCGGCGTTGGATGCGGCTTCGAAACGGGCAAGCCCGTCGTGCGTGCTTTTCCATCCGCGGCCGTCGATCGAGAGGATTTCGTCGCCCTTGCGCAGCGGGCCGTCGGCGATTACGAAGACCCGGTCATCGGCGTTGCGCACCTCCGCCGGAACGGTGTTGTAACCAAACATATTGTATCTGACCGAGGCTGAATGCGAATCGCACAGCTCCCGCAGGAGCATGGCTTGGTTCGGGTTGCCGGGTGTTTGCCCGGGTATGAAAAGCGGAATGTATTTTTCCGGGATTTCGTCCCACGGGGTGTCGGTAAGGTTCCGGTTGGGGGAGAAATATTCGATGACGTTCCAGAAGCGGAACAGGAACAGCATCCGGTAACCGCAGTCATCGGACGACCCGGCAGTGCTTTCGTTTCGCATTACGAAATTTCCTGCGTTTGCTGTAAAATCCGTGTAGCGGTTTGCTTCGCGTTTGGCGTAGCGCAATTCCCGCAGGAGGCGCGGGAGGACGTTGCCTAACCGTGCCGTGTCGTCCATCCAGAGCAGGTCGGCTGTCCGGGTGCATTTCACTGTTTTCAGGGCTTCGTCGTATTCCGCCTTGTCGGTGCTGAACCGTCCGAGCCCCTTTACCCATTCGGAAAGGACTTTGTTGCGTTTGGCCGGGGTGGCTTTGGCGACTTGCGGCAAGAGTCCGAAAAGCTCGTAATCGACATTGAGGGTCGAATCGGCGAAAACGGGATGGTGGTACTTGACGTAACCCCATACACGGCAGGTGACACCGAGGTTTTCGATGACCTGCGGATCCCGGGCGTCGAGGGAGTCGAGTGCGAAGCCCGAAGAGACCGAATAGTCGGGGTAGTGTTTGGGCTGCACGCAAGAGCAGCATGCACAACAGATCGTTGCGGCGAGGAGCAGGAGGGATTTCATGTCAGTGAGAGGTCGGTTTCCTGCAAAACGGGAACAATCAGTAATTTAGTATTTTCGGCAGTCGGTTTTTTATGCCCGGGGCCGATTTTCCGGAGCCTGTTCCGCCGCGGCCCTCTCCGCATCCAGTTGTGCCCGCGATTTCGACTTGGTAACCAGCCATACCCCGGCGAAGACGCACAGGGCTGCGACGCCTTTCGTAAAGCCGAAGGTGTCGAGCCCGACGGCGACGGTGAACAGCACCGCCACCAGGGGCTGCACGTAGTTGTACATCGACACGACGGTCGGGCGCAGGTAACGCTGTCCGACCGGCACCATGAAATAGGAGAGAAAGGTCGAGCAGACCACCACATAGCCGATGCCGGCCCAGGTGCGGGGTGCGAGTGCGGCGTAGTCCACCTCTGCGAGCGGCCGGTAGTAGATCGCCACGGCGGCGACGGCGGCGAAGAGGAACATCCATTTCATCGTTGTCACGGGGGAATACTTGACGATCACGTTGCGGAATGCCGTGAGGTAGGTGGCATAGCTGACAGCGCTGATGACGCACAGTACGTCGCCCGCCACGCTCGACGTGCCGCCCGTGCCGTGCCTGCTGACGAGGATCAGCAGCAGCGCCCCGCCGCAGCCGAGCAGTACGCCGCCCGCCTTGAGCCAGGTGATCGGCTCGCGCAGGAACAGCGTCGCCAGCACCATGGTGAGTACGGGGACGATGGTGGCGATGATCGAGGTGTCGATGGGCGAGGTGAGCGAAAGGCCCCAGAGGAAAAGCATCTGGTTGAGCTGGATGCCGAACACCGAGGCGAACAGCAGCAGCACGATGTCGCGCGGGGCGACTTTCTCCCTGGGCAGGAAGAGCGATACCGTCCAGAACAACAGGCAGGCGCCCAGCATACGGTATACGCTCAGTGCGAACGGGCTGACTCCTTGCGGGTGCGTTTCCGACCAGAGTACGCTTTTGCCGATCGGTGCGTTGAGGCCCCAGATGATATTCGCGACCCAAAGGGCCGCATGCCCTTTCAGTTTTCCGTCCATACGTTTGCGGGATTGACGCGGCAAATATAGGTAAAATTTGGTGTAATAATTGCCCGGATGGATCTTTGTGAGTAAAACGCGCTATAATCTCGACCTGGTATTTGCCAACATCTTTTTCGGGGCGAACTTTTCATTCTATGTCTCGCTCACGCGCAATTATCTCGATTTCCAGCAGATATTCATGTTGCAGGTGCTTTCGGGCGCGATTTTCTTCATCCCGTTCGCCCTTTTTTCGAAGCAGTCTTTCCGCATCCGGTGGCGCGACGCGGGCAACATACTGGTCGTCACCATGCTGATTGTCTACGGTTGGATGTACATGCTGCTCTGGGGATCCTCCTACACCTCGCCCATCGACGCCTCCATCATTTCGACGCTCGGCCCGGCCGTGACGCTGATCATGGATCACATCATGCACCCGCACAAATATATCAAGGCGCGGGTCGTGGGTGTCGTCTGTGCGTTGGCGGGGGCTGCGGTGCTGCTCTTCGACCACGGCTTCGTGCTCACGCACGGCAGCCGCGCCTACGGCAATGCGCTGGTGCTCGTCGCGGTGGTGGCGATCGCCATCAATACGGTCATTATCAAACCCCAGCTCGAACGGCTGGGAACGCTGGTCGTGATGGGGTGGTATTACATCGTCGGGCTGGCCGTGACGGCGCCGTTCTTCTGGAAATACATCGACCATACGCAATTCCTGCGCCTGCCGTTGCAGGCACAGGCCGAACTGGCCTACATCCTGATCCTGGGGACGGTGTTGCCGATGTACCTGCTTTACCGGGGCACCGAGAAACTGACTTCGGTGCATACGGCCCTGTACCGCTATATCCAGCCCGTCATCGCCGGCATCCTGGCCCTCGTCCGCGGGCAGGCGGTGTTCGACGCCGCCAATATCGTGGCGCTGGCCTTCATCTTCGCGGGGGTCGTCCTGGTGGTGATCGGGTATAAATACTATGTCCGCCACGGGCTCCCGCCCGTGGGGCACGACGGGCGGCTGCGCACTTAGTCCGCGAGCAGCCTCGTGCGCCATGCCTCGGGCACGGGCATGCTCAACTGCCTGGCGAAGTCGAAGGCGACCATCACCGAGCGGCTCTCGCTGCGCACCTGGCCGTCGACGACGAGCTGCTGGAACAGCGTGAGGCTTTTGTTGCCGATCTTCTCGCAGGTCGTGGTGACGCGCACCCGGTCGTGGAGGCGGATCTGCCCCATGTAGGAGGTCGACGTCGAAACGGTGATGATGCGCAGGTCGCCCAGCAGCACTTCGTCGCCGAGCACCTGCTCGTAGTATTCCATCTTCCCCACGTCGAAATACATCTGCTGCGAGACGTTGTTGACGTGCTGGAACGGGTCTACGTCCGAAAACCGTTTCTGGATCTCTGTTTCGAGTACCTTTGCCATTTGTCGTTATTCGCGGATGATTTTCACTTCGCCGCCCTCGCCGAAGGCGATGATCGCCGAAGCTTTTTTCGTGGGCTTGCCTTCGAAACGGGGGTTGACGACGAAATCGACACCGTCGACCACCTCGCGCGACACCCCGGCGAGCCCTGCGGGCGTCGCTTCGCCCGAAATGTTGGCCGAGGTCGAAACGATCGGCCTGCCCAGCCCGCGGAGCATCCGCTGGCAGAAGGCATGGTCGGGGATGCGCACGCCCAGCGTCCCTTCCTCGGGGATCAGGTTCCCGGCAACGCCCACGGCACCCGGGAGGATCGCCGTCAGGGGGCTGGTCGCCAGTTCCATTACCTCGAAGGCGATGCCCGGTGCCCGGTTGACGTAGCGCACGACCATGTCGGCCGAGGCGCACAGCACGAGCATCGACTTCTTGTTTTCGCTCCGCTTGAGTTTGTAGATGCGTTCCACGGCCTCGGCGTTGGTCGCGTCGCAGCCCAGTCCCCAGACCGTATCGGTCGGGTAGAGGATGATACCGCCCTCTTTCAGCACGCGGACAGCCTCGTCGGCCTCGCGCTGCAATTCGTTGTCGTTCTGCATGTCGGTTATTTTGCGGGCAGTATTTCGATCCAGTAGTCGTCGGGGTCGTTGATGAAGTAGAGCCCCATCTCGTGGTTTTCGTAGCAGATGCAGCCCAGCGCACGGTGGTATTCGCGCACGGCGTCGTAGTCGCCCGCCACGCGCATGCACAGGTGGCTCTCGTTCTCCCCCAGTTCGTAGGCCCCGGTGTGGTCGCGCAGCCAGGTCAGTTCGAGTCGGAATCCCGTCTGCCCGTCGCCCAGATAGGCCAGTACGAAACTCCCGTCGGCAGCCTCCTTGCGGCCGGTCTCTTTCAGCCCCAGGGCCTTGCCGTAAAACTCCAGGCTCTTCGCGAGGTCGGTGACGTTGATGTTGAAATGGTCGAATCGGCTCTTGATTTCCATGGTTCCCAAATTTTGTACGCTGCAAAATTACACAATTATCGTGAAATCCGCATACGCCCCGCGTATATATAAATTTTATCTATAATTCTTATTTTTTAATGCTTAATTTTATACCTTTGCACCACGAATAAAATAATAACGAAAAATTCATATGGGAAGAGCATTTGAGTATCGCAAGGCGCGTAAACTGAAGCGCTGGGGACACATGGCCCGCGTGTTTACCAAGATCGGTAAGGAAATCGAGATCGCCGTCAAGGCCGGGGGCCCCGATCCTTCGGGCAATACCCGCCTGCGTATCCTGATGCAGAACGCCAAGGCCGAGAACATGCCCAAGGAGAACGTCGAGCGTGCCATCAAGCGTGCCACCGAGAAGGATGCCGCCGATTACAAGGAGGTGATCTACGAAGGCTACGGCTCGCACGGCATCGCCTTCCTCGTGGAGACTGCGACCGACAATACCAACCGCACGGTGGCCAACGTCCGCATGTATTTCAACAAGTGCGGCGGTACGCTGGGCAACAGCGGCAGCGTGGCTTTCATGTTCGACCATAAATGCGTCTTCAAGTTCCATGCGGCCGAAGGTGCCGACATGGAGGAGCTGGAGCTCGAAATGATCGACCTGGGTGTCGACGAGTTCTATCCCGAGGAGGACGGTGTGACGGTATACGCTCCTTACGAGTCCTTCGGGGCGATCCAGAAGTGGCTCGACGACAAGGGCTACGAAATCGTGTCGGGCGAGTCGGTCTACCTGCCGACCGACACCAAGGAGCTCGATGCCGAAGGGCGCGAGTCGATCGAGAAACTCGTCGAGAAGCTCGAAGAGGACGACGACGTGACCAACGTATACCATAATATGAAAGAGGTGGACGAGGAGTAGCCGCCGTTTCATGCCCGATATCTTTTCGCCCCGGAAGCCTGTTTTTCCGGGGCGGATTTTTTTTCGCCGCCGCTTTATTTCCTACCTTTACGCACGGGGAGGCCATAAACGGGCTCCCGGAATGAGATGGAACACAGGATCGGTATGGATTTGCACATCCACTCCGCTTACAGCAGCGACGGCGAAATCCCTGTCGCGGGTATTGCGGAGCGGTGTGCGGCTTCGGGGACGGCGATATTCTCGCTGACGGATCACAATTGCGTGCGGGGGCTGGACGAAGCCGCCGGGTGCGCGTCGAAGGCTGGGCTGGGATTTGTGCCCGGCATCGAGGTCGATTGCAATTTCGAAGGCATCGACCTGCACCTGCTGGGATACGGCATCGACAGGCGTTCCCGGGATTTCGCGTCGTTGGAGCAGGACGTTGCGGCGAAGGTCACGGAGGCATTCGGGGAGACGGTGCACCGGCTCCGCAAGCTGGGGTTTGCGGTCGACGGCGCGGCGGTGCTTGCGGCTGCGGGCGGGAAGCTGCCCACGCTGGAACTGGTCGCCGAAGTGATGCTGTCGGATGCGGCGTACGACACGCCGTTGCTGGCGCCTTACCGCGAGGGCGGAGCGCGGGGCGATATGCCCTACATCAATTTTTATCTGGATTACGGGGCGCAGGGGCGGCCTGCGTTCGTGCCTGTCGATTTCATGGATTACCGGGATGCCGTCGCCCTGATCCGGGACAACGGCGGCGTGCCTGTGGTGGCACATCCCGGGCTTAATTTCCGTGGCAGGGAACGTGTGGCCGAGAGATTGCTCGACTTCGGGGCCGAGGGGCTGGAGGTCTTCAACAACTACCACGATACAACGCAGATCGGCTATTTCGCCCCGCTGGTTCAGCGGCGCGGTGCGCTTATGACGTGCGGAAGCGATTTCCATGGCAAGACCAAGCCGTTGATCGGCATCGGGCAGTTCAGGTTCGACGACCGGTTCGAATCTTACCTCCGGGCATCCGCCGCCCGGCTTCTGGTGCTTCCGTAAAGTGGCGGCAGCCCCTCCTTTCGTGGCTGTGCTGCGGTTCCGCCCCTCCCCGGTGTCATTTGCGGTTCCGGCCTCTGGTGCCATTCCCCCGGCTCCACTCCCCGATTCCGTCGGCTGCGGCCGGTCGGCGCGGCATGTCTGCCCCCCCCCCATATGCAACTCGCTGCCGGCCGTATAAGTGCCTGTATCACTCTCCGATGCGGACGAACTCCCGGCCGTCGGTCTGGCATTGCGGACAGAACGGGTCGCAATATTCCGCTGCATAGATATTCCCGCAGACGGGGCATATTCGGTAGCCGGCTTCATGCCCGGTCTCGCCTGTGGCAATATACCTCGCCATCAATGCCCTATGGCGTACATCCCCCGCCTTTGACCAGATCAGCACCCGGGCCGCATAGCGGTTGCCTGCGGCGAGTGCCCGGTCGATCTCCCCGGCGTGCGGCGCGTCGGGCGTTCGGCGTTCGAAGTCGATGCTCCGTTGCAGGTTCTGGTCGGTCGTGCCGCGGAAAACCGTGACCTTCTCCAGCGGGGTGTAGCGGCCGCCGAGCCGCACGATCGCGTTGGCGCAGTTGTATTCATGGAGGCGAGCCGAGAAGGCCATCGCCCGGAACAGCTGTTCCGCGCCGGGTCGCTGTTCCGCCCGGGCGGTCTCTGCGAAATGGTCGTACTGCCTCGATTTGATGTGTTTGTGGCGGCAGCAGGCGTCCAGGTCGGCCAGCGTCTCCGTCCATTGCCGGCGATGCGGGGCCCGCTGCCCGCGCAGTGCCGCGAAGTATATCCAGACGAGGATGCCTGTCGATACCACGAACAGCAGCAGAATCAATAACGGACGTACTTTCATAATTTTACGGTGGGGGTGATACCCGTACCGGGCTGATTGCCCGGGTGCATTTTTTATGCCATACCGTTCCTGTGTGCCCTCCCGTCCGGTTTCCAGGGGCAAAATAAAATGCGGAACCCCTTTCGAGGTTCCGGGGATTTACAAAGCAATGCTGTAACTGAATAAGTTACGGCGTTGTTTTTTTATGAGGTAATGATTTAGAAACGCAAGTTTTGAATAAACTTACATCGAGGTTCATCCTGTCAAACAACTCTATACAAATATACGAA
>ERZ791618.280-NODE-280-length-28706-cov-1.788768_pt1 | contig 28706 bp, 21 predicted proteins | sample MGYA00510059_ERZ791618 | MGnify/ENA primary metagenome ERZ791618 (study PRJEB30046, sample SAMN00715159) | human gut metagenome | study: EMG produced TPA metagenomics assembly of the A metagenome-wide association study of gut microbiota in type 2...
TGCGGAATGGATAAAGGAAATGAGCATAGATGATATTTGGAAAATGATTGCATACTATCAGAAGTTCTATCATGTGTCGCCTAAAGCGCCGCAAAATATGACGGCGGAACAAATCAGGCAGATAGACCGTGAGGGGTTGGTAGCTATAGGTGCGCACACTTTGACGCATCCTATCCTGGCAAATGAAACAGGGCTGCGGGCGGAAGAAGAAATCCGCTCTTCCATTACCCGGCTGGAAGCCATGCTGGGACATCCGGTCTTGACATTTGCCTATCCTAATGGAATTCCGGGTGTAAACTTCGGTGTGCGCGAAAAATGTATTCTGAAAGGAACTTCCGTGAAACTGGCATTTTCCACACAACCGTGTAATTTCCGTACTTCCGATGATGTTTTCGCCATCCCCGGTATGGATTGAGTACGGGTTCCATGAATTTTGTCAGGCTGAAACTGTTTCTGGGAAAATACTATTCACCACGGCGGACACCCGAGACCAATTCCGGCAAGCCGCTAGGAAACATGGGAGTGGCTGGGAGATGTACACCTATGGAGCACATAAAACCTTATTCTGGTTATTTGCAGTAGAATATGCTACATTAAATAGTCAAAAACCATTTAACGCTCAAAAGATGCTAATGGATTTTCACAAGGTGGTCTTGGAGAGGGTGCATCACAAATGACAGATTGGATAAATTTCAATAATGCAAACCCCCTTATACCATGCGGCTATACCAACGAGTTCGGGAACGGCTCTGGAGAGAAGGCATATGTGGTGAAGAACGCTTCCGACGGTACTCATGCCACGTTGATGGCTAACAGGTATCGTGGCATAGAGAATCCGTTCGGTCATGTCTGGAAATACACTGACGGGGCTAATATACAGGTCACCACGGGTGATGCCGGATTGTCTATTCTATGGACCACCGATGACCCGTCGAATTTCAGCGACACCTCTTACACGGGCTATGACAAGAAAGGTAATATCTGCCGTACAAGCGGTTATGCTAAGAAGATGTTGCTTGGAGAAAATGGTGATATCATACCTACAGAAGTAGATGGTAGTTCTTCCACTTATTGGTGTGATTATTATCGTACTACTATAACAATTGACGGAATATTTGTAGTATTAGCCGGATCTTCTGCTAATGGCGCTTTAGGTAATGGTCTTGCAAGTATTTATGGTGGTTACACATCCAATTCTGCTAGAGATATAGGAACACGTCTTTGCTTTTTCCCTAAATATAAATCAACTGAAATAACTACAACTACAGAATAATATGAAAAGAGTATATAGTAATAAAATACCTAGTAAGATAGAAAAAGATAATAGTGGTTATTATTTGTATAGATGGAATATACAAGAAGAACAAAATACTGAATATAACGGTTATTCCTATTATGAAGTAACTGTATGGCCCACATTAACTGCTAATAAGATATTAGAAACATGTATTAATGAATTATGGGGTACAGATGTTGAAGCGAAGAAATTGAATGACTATAATGCTGCATTACTAGGGATATTAGATGAAAGTTATATAGATATTTACAAAGATTTCTTACAAAAGAGAAAAGAATTGAAGGAACAAGTAGATTCAGATTTCATTGCTTATGAACAAATGCAAAATGAATCAAATAGTGAACAAATAACCGCTATTACTTAGGGTAGTGTCAATTTATAAATAAAGAACTTTTAAACCTTATTGACGTTTACTAAATAAACTGTCAAAAGATATCAGAACGCTAGCTAATTTTGTATTGGTTAGCGTTTTGTTTTTCAATCACATCCTCTCAAATTATTGTAATGTTACAAAAACTAAATAATATTATATTAACAGCTCAAAGTGTAGCTACAGTGAATTACTTTAAAGAATTAGTTAATGATGGACCAATTAAATTTGCTGCCTGTTTACTTTCTGGTACAATGGGTTGGTTATCTACATTCTTTGCTCCAATATGGACAGTAATAATTGTAGTGTGTGTATTTATACTTATAGATGCAATTCTTGGCACCAGAGTATCAATTACTCGTGGTGGTAAGTTTGAATCTAGAAGATTGTGGTCTACTTTAAAGAAATTCGGAAACTGTGCAATGATAATTTCTTGTTGTCATCTCATGGACACAGAAATATTAAAATCAATAGACATGCATTTGGTAGAAGCATTTTCAGGAATTGTCTGTGGAGTTGAACTATGGTCGATGATCGAAAACCTTCAAGCAATTGATCCTACTGGACCGTGGAAAATCTTTAGTAAATTCATACGTAGCAAAGGAGAAAAGTATTTAGACATTACAATAGAAAAAGATGATTTACCAAAAATAAAGAAATTAGTAAAGAAAATAAAATGATATTTTCCAAAGTAAAATTAGCAATTGCTGTTATTTTTAGTTTACTATTGTTTAATAATGTCAGACTTGCTAAGAAAGTAAATGACTTAGATAAACAAGTAGGGATTGCAATGAATAATGCTCAAGTATGGGAAAATATTGCAAATCAAAATAAAAATGAAGCAAGGTTGTTGGAATTGACAGTAAATGATTTTAAAAATCTAATGATAGTCTAATAAAGGTCGCCAGAGATCAACAAAAGAAGCTAAATATCAAAGATAAGCAACTACGTCAAGTAGCATCTACTGAGACCGTAATTAGAGATACCACAGTAAGAATAATCCCTTCGAAAGAAAAGGATTTCTGTGTAGAGCTAAAACCAAATCAATTGACAACCATCACGGTGGCTAGAAAAGATAGCGTGTTCACACATACTATGGAAATACTAAATCATCAAGATTTATTTGTATATGAAGATAAAGTCTATAGAAGACGTTATAAGAATTGGTTTCAAAGATTAATTCACTTCGATTTTAAAAAAGATAAAATAAGTAAATATCAAATTATAAACTCTAATGATTTAATTCAAGTATTAGATACTAGAGTAATACATATATCAGAATAATTGCAATACATTTCAATTTAGTGTTAATCAATAAATAAATTGAAACTATGCATTTGAACAAAATATTAGAACAAATTAAACGCCATCAATCTCCTACAGAAGCTATAGATAAGTTGGCAACAGCTTTAGAAAAACATGAAGGCAGTCTGTTGGAAAAAGGTTTCACTATTTTGAAGTCAGAATTGGCTGCAAATATGTATGAAGCTATAAATGGCCCTCATTTTGATGAGGAACATGCTCATTACGCAGTAGAGGGTATGGAAAATGAGGATGGTACAAAAGGACCTCACTGGACGGTTGAAGAGACAACGTCCGTTGCCAATCAAATGGGCATAAACTTAAAATCAGAGAAACATAAAATGCTACAAGATTCAACATTCTTGGTGCTAAGATAGATGCTCAGACTCAGATTATCAATGACAAGTTCTGTCAATTAGAGATGAGAGAAATGCAGAATAAGATCGACACGTTACGTGACGAGAAGAACGCATTGCAATCTTCTGCATTGCTACAACAACAGACTTCTAATATCGTTAGTCAAATTAGACCTTGTCCGGTTCCTGCTTACTTAACATGTAATCCTTATGGATGTAATGGTGGGTTAAATGGATACGGTTACGGTTATCCTTACGGATACGGCGATAGCTGTTGCGCTTAATAAGAAAGGAGGCAATTATGTATCCTTTCGTATTTAATCCATTTGGTAGAAACAACACCGTAAATATTTTAGATCTAGTAATACCTAAAGTAAAAACTATAGCACTAGGTGAGTCCACTGAAAATGTAGTATTAGGTATCTGTCCTAAAGTATGGTGTAGATTACCTAAAGAAGGTGTAATTGTTTTGGAAGTTAGACACACAGCAGAAGCTTCAGGAGCTAGTCTACCTGTATTTATCTCGGTTTCTGGTTCTGTAAGTACTGCTTCAAATACTCGCAATATACCTTTAGTAAATGCTTCAAGTGAGCCAATTACTGGTTCACAAGTTAGTGCTGGGAACAGATACATCGCATATTTTAATAAATGTGACAATGTAATACAGTTGATGAATTATACTCCTGCACCAGCTGCCTAAATATTAATCAAGATATATGGGCAGCTATGAGAGTTGCCCATATTCTTTAAATTTATAAAGATATGACATTCTCTCAGTTAACGTCGGGTACTAGAATACACGTACTCGAGATAACAGGTACTTTTAAAAAGAACACAACGTACAGTTTAGGAACGGTAGTCAGTGTATCAAAACCCTATGACGAACCAGTGCCACCGACACAATTTCCGATGCCTATGCAAAATAGACGTAAGCTCGTGGATCTAGTGATTTCGTGGATGGTGAACAAAGAAAACTGTCAGTATCTGAAGATAAAACAATGATGACCGATTCATCCATCGGTCTTACTATAGCCACAGAAAAATCACAAATTGTTAACATGGTTAGACAGTCTCTTGATGATTGTAGAATTAAGAAAGAGAGCCTGAGTAAGATTGATGAGGAGATGAGGAGATGTGAAGACATCTTAAAAATACTTAACATAAATTCGGACATAACAACCAATGTGACAAAAGATTTCAAAGAACTTGATGACTTAAAAGCTGAAGTGAAAGAGCTTAAACAACTTTTACAAAATGTATCTGCTGTTCGTCCGGAAGTAATAAAAAATACTCCACCCAATTCTGCTGAAGATAAAAAGGTAGAACCAGAGGGAGAAATAAAAAAAGAAATCTAAAAACACAAAGGTTGGCTATTTAGTCAACCTTTTTTATTTTAAATAATATGAGCACATTATACAATAACAAATATGATATCCTAGCTAGTACAATCCAACCTAATCCTGCTTCTGTTAAATATTGGGCAGATTTATCATCTAACCCAAATGGTGGTGATTTGAAATATTTTAATGGTAATACATGGGTGCTGGTTAATAACAAAGCCACTGAAGACATCAGTACGTTAAAACAAGATGTTGAAGATTTAAAAACTAATAAAGTTGACAAAGTAGAAGATAAACAGTTATCGACTGAAGACTATACTACTGCAGAAAAAAACAAGTTAAAAGGATTGTCTAATTACAATGATGCCGAAGTAAGAGAATTAATCTCAGCTTTAGCTCTTAGAGTGGGAACATTAGAAACTGACTATGAAGCATTAGAAGCTAGAGTTGCTGCATTAGAAACGCCAGCTGCATAAAATGGAATTAAAATTAAATAGAATCTTTCTAGGTAGTTCTGCAACCATTGGAGAATTGTATGTTGATGGGGAACACTAGCAGACACTCTTGAAGATAGAGTGAGACCAGAAGGAGAAAAAGTTTATGGTAAAACTGCAATATCCGAAGGTACTTATGAAGTTAAATTAACTTATTCACCAAGATTCAAGAAAATATTACCAGAAATACTTAACGTACCTAATTTTAGTGGGATTAGAATTCATACTGGTAATAGTTCTAAAGATACAGAAGGGTGTATACTTGTAGGTACTTGGGATGGTGAAAAAGAAGATTGGATAAGTGACTCTAGAATAGCATTTGAAAAACTTATGTCTTTACTTCAGAAAGCTGAGGATAAAAAAGAATCCATAACAATAACATTAATAATTCGTGGAAATGACATTTAATTCACTAAACGCAATTATAGACGACATTTATAACATCTTAAGAGATAATAATGTATCAGAAAGTGAAAATCTAAGTCGTATACAAGTAGAGCAATGGATTCATCAATACAGAGCATACTTGATCAAACAAGATCTAGATAAAGGCAGAGACATAAATGAATCGTATGTTCAAACAATAGGACCATTACATATTTCTAAAGTACGTAATTGCCCTACAGATGGATACAATTATAAATCTGATGAAGAACTACCAAAGTTTATAGATTTACATTTTGGATCTGGATTGATTTGTGTAAAAGACTTAGATGGTAATTTGATTCAAGTTGGAACTGAAACCAAAGCAAAGTATCAAATTAATAGAAAATATACATGCAATGATTATATTGCATATCTTAAAGGAAATCATTTGTACATAATGGGACCAGAACATCTAGAGTATGTTAGAATAGATGGTATACTAGAGGACCCAACATCAATTGGTGAATGTTTTGATAGGGATGATACACCATATCCTGTTCCTGCAAACATGATACCTACGATTAAAGATATGATCTTTACTAAAGAATTAAACTTGATGTTGCAAATGCCAAATGATACTACTAACAATAGTACAAATGATGTAAAAGTTCAATAATGGAGACGAAAGCTTATACGGGACACAATTTTTATGATTCGTATTCTAAGTATGTAGAAGACAACCCACTATACCAAGTTGAGTATAGAGTGTTTAGAGATATAATAAACGATTATTTCAAGTATCTTAGAGATGAGTTAATAGAAAACGGAAAAGAGGTTAAGTTACCTTGTAGAATGGGGACTATTCAAATAGTAAAACATAAACCTAAAGAGTATACTGGAAAGAGTCTTCGAATTGATTATGCTGAGAGCAAGAAAGCCGGTAAAGTTATTTATCATTTAAATGAACATTCTAACTTCTATAAATATAGAATATATTGGAATAAACAGAATATGATAACACCAAATAAAACCAAATATCAATTGGTGATGACAAGGGATAATAAAAGGCATCTTGCTCAGATTATCAAAAATCACATTAGAGATTATAGAGAATTATGATTACAAAATTAACTTCAATTAAAACGGTAATTGCTAAGATAATTGCTGATCTAGATTTGAAAGAAGACGACATCCGTATATCAGATGTACGAAGTTGGTGTGGAGAAGCAATTGAAAAGATTGGCGCTGTTACACAGTTTATTCCAAAAGTATCTGGTCAAGATGGTACTCCAATTACAAAACTGTGTGGACATCAAGCATCGTTACCATGTGATCTTCATCAATTACATCAAGTTGCATATTCTTTCAATTGTGATGGACCTTGGTTTCCTATGAGGAAAGCTACAGGTTCATTTGCTGTTTGGGGACATGACAAATGTTGTTGCAATTGTGGTTGTTATGATGAACTTGGCCACAAAAAGGAATGCCGTCATAATAATTGCTGTGAACATTGTGACCCAAATATGATTGTACAAGAGGATACAATGGTTAACTTGGTAGTGGATATGATTGGTAACATAGATAAAACAGAGGCTTTAGAATTACTAAATACCAATCAAAATCTACGTACAATTATTTCAAATCTTATAAACGAACGTACACATAACGATGGGTTCAATACAGCAAATCCTAGTGGTGGATTGCAATATAGTATCAAACCTGGATTTATAATGTGTAATGTTCCGTCAGGTTACTTAAAATTATCATACAGTGCGATACCTACCGATGAAGATGGATACGCTTTAATACCAGATTTAACTTCTTATACTGAGGCTATATACTGGTATGTTACAATGAAACTGAAGTATCCTGAGTATTTGAATGGTAAGTTAAATCGAGAAGTGTACTACGATATTAGAAGATCTTGGAATTTTTATAGAAACCAAGCATATGCTGAGGCATTGATGCCAAATGAAGATGGTATGGAGTCTATTAAAAATAATTGGAATAAAATCGTTCCAGAATTTAGAGATCACAATACTTTTTATTCACATACTGGGGAAAGACAAATAATTTATAACGCAAATGAACGCTACTAGACAAACAAATACATTTTCTGGGGGTCTTAGTATGGACGTAGATTATTCCGTATTGAAAGATAACCAGTATATATATGCAGAGAACATTCGTATACTAACGAATGAAGGATCTTCTTTTGCAGCAATGCAAAATATAGAAGGATTTTTAGCGTGTAGACCTTCTTCAAATTTGTCTGGTGAAACTATCATACATGTTACCACAGTAAGAGATTGGGCGATTGTCTTTACTAAGATTAATGGTACAAATAACAATAATGTATATAGAATTGATTTTTCTAGATCCCAAGAGGAACCAATTGTAACAAAAGTAGTAACTAATAGACCTTTAGATATAGAAGTATCATCTAGCAACGTAGCTGCAATTAGTAGTGTATGTAGATGGGAAGCAAGTAATAATGTAAAAGTATATTGGGCAGATGGTCATTCACAAATTAAAGTAATCAATGTGGATGATGATCACATATCTAGTAATTCATCTATTACTTCGGATACTATAGTAATGCTACCAAAGGCTACATTACCTCCATTTGAATTTAATGGATTTGGAACAGGTAGTTTAGAATCTGGAATGATACAGTACTGTTATCAATTGTTTAAAGTAAGAGGTACAGAGTCTGCAATATCTCCACTTACTCCTCTTTATCATTTGAGTGATAAAGACCAAAAAACTAATTACAATGCTGTAAGAGGAAGTTCTAAAGGACAAAATACTGGTAAGTCCATAAAGTTACAGGTAAGAAATAATAGCACTGGATTTGATAGAGTTAGAATAATCTCTTTATTTTATAAGGCAAAGAATGAAGTACCTGTAATATCTATAGTAGATGATATAGTTATTGGCACTGGTTCTGTAATAAACTATGAAGATAAAGGTGGTAGCTTAGTATCAGAATTAAGTATTGATGAATTTAATTTATTAGCTAATTATACGTTTATACCTGAAGTAATAGAATCTAAAGATAATAGGCTATTTGCTGCCAATCTTACTGAGGAAACATGGGATGTAGAATATGATGCTAGAGCATTTAGAGCTAATTCTTCTGGCAATGTATTATTGTTATCTAACTCTGGCTCTTCATTAAACTTTGCTTTATCTGCATTAACTACTACAAATATACCTAAAGATCATGATTGTATATGCCCATTTAATGTTGATGGTAGTGCTTATAAATACACTACTTCTCCAACAGGAGGATATATACAAGGTGGTAAAGGTAAGAATGTGTCTTATAGGTTTATTACTACAGACTTGTTAGAAGATGGATCTACTACATCAAGAGGAATGGTAAATGAAGAATTTACATTTAATGCCTCATCAAGATCTCTTACTAGTCTAGATATCAACTACGAGGGAAATGACAAATCAAATTCAATAAGTTTATCATCTGGTAATAAGATACCAAACTATTCTAATGCTGAAATAGAATCCAAAGTAAAAGGATATATGAGGGATGAAATCTATAGATTTGGTATTGTATTATACAATAAACAAGGTTTAGCATCCCCTGTACATTGGATAGGTGATATAAGAATGCCGTCTAATAAAGATACGGGTTATAAGTTCTTTACTTCTAATGAAGCTATGATTATGGATCTAATTTATCAGTTGTTACTAAACCACTTGGTATTGAATTTGAAGTAAAGAATTTACCTTCAGATGTAGTAAGATATGAAATAGTTAGATGTGAAAGAACACTGTCTGATAGAACCATATTAGCGCAAGGTGTAGTAAGTTGTATTACAAATTATGATAGAGATTCTAACATCTTAACACCTTTCCCATATCTAGCTTATTCAAACAAGCACGGTTACTATGCAAAGACTCACAACAATGGAGATTTCCAATACACCTTTAACTTGTCAGATACACAATCTAACAATTATTTCATGTTTGTATCTCCAGAAATAGCAGTCAACAGAGAAAATGCTGATGCATTAATTGATAAGTTTCAAACAGTTGAAAAGGTAGGATATATGACATCTCCTATTACTGCGGACGGTGATTGGGGAATTACAGAAGCTGGAGCTACAAAAGTATTAGCAAATGCTAGATCTATAAAGTACGATGGTACTACGATAAAACCAACTAAAACATTAGGTAATCAACTAGTAATGGCTATGTATCTGGTGGGTGTGTTGTAATAAATAATGATGATTTTTATGCAGCATTACTAGCTAAATACTATGGGTTATATGTTGAAAGTGGTGTACAATCAGCTGCAATAGAAAGCGCAAAATATGCTGGACCTAGTAGCCCTTGGTTAACAAACGGTGACCAGCCTTGGTATAATGCTGAAGCAGTAACCATTGGTGACAAAGTTTATTATAACTGGGTGTGGGATAATATCAAAACTGCAGGAGATGGTGAAGTAGATAATACTGATGCAAACAATGTTAGAAAATATGGCCCACATGGGATTTGTGCTATATTCAAAAGTGATAACATGACCTCTAACATATCTTTAGCATCAGGATCTTCAAGTGCTAGATATTTAAATGCAGTAGCATTATGTAATATTAAACAAAGTGTAAATGCTTATGGTGGTAATTCCTACTCTGCCGTACAGAATTCTGTGTATATTACTACAGGAGCTAGTGCTGAATCTAGTGTTTCCACAGTGTTGTGTTATGGTGGCGATACTTATTTAAATATATTTGATTATAATAACTGTATGTTTAGTTACAATACAGATGATTATTATAATAATAAGGCAAATAGATTATTCTTAGGTGCGTTCATACCATGTGAATCAAGTGTTAATTTAGCATTAACCCATGCTGATTCATCTATAAATAGAACTTATCAAGCTGGTGATGGATATGCTAATCATTTCGTAGAAGATGATATAGTTACTGTTGGAGATTTATATACTCAAAATACTCCATCATATGCATACAATGATGCATATTCTGCTCAGCCTAATGCAAAGAAATTTGTAGCTAAATCTATCTATAATATAGATAATCTATTAACAGATACTCGTATCATATCTTCAGAACTGAAAACAAATAATGAAGTTACTGATTCGTGGACAAAATTTAAAGTAGCTAATTATCTTGATGTAGATACTAGATTTGGTCCAATTAATGATATGAAACTGTTTAAAAATAATTTAGTATTCTGGCAAACCGACGCTTTTGGCACAGTTGCAGTGAATGAACGTTCTATTATAACTGATAATAATCCAGGTGCTCTTACTCTAGGTGTTGGTGGTATACTAGACAGATATGACTACTTTACTACAATGAATGGTGAAAGTCCAAACCAGTTAAGAGCAAATACTCAATCAGATAGCACTGTGTACTGGTATGATAGTAAACGTAATGAGATATGTGGTTTTAATGGTCAGTTACAAACAGTATCTAAATTAAAAGGAGTTCAATCTTATTTGAATAAGAATAAAGACTTATTTAAAAAAGATCCTATTGCAGTTTATGATAAGAAATACAATGAAGTTCTGTTTACTCTAGGAGATAAAACATTAGCATTTAATGAACAATTAGGAGTATTTACTTCATTCTATAACTATAATCCAGACTATTACGCAGAGTTTAGTGATAAACTATATTTATTTAAATCATTGAAACTGTTTAAATATAATGGTGGTGAACAAGCTGATTTAGATTCTGACAAAGCGAAGGTATCTGAAATAGAATTTGTAGTTAACAAAGATTATCCACAAACCAAAACATTTGATAATGTTGAATATAGTGGTAATTTTACTACGGATACTAACTTTGATTTGATATTATTTACTACAAAAAGACAAACTAGTGAAACATTGACTAGTGAAGATATTGATTACAGAGAGGATACTTATAAATTTGCAATCCCTCGTAATTCTTTGAAGCTTAATGAAGTAGAACAACTGGCTAACAAATCATACAAAGATAGGATGAAAGGAAAATATCTTATCTGTAATTATAAGTATGATTGCAATGGTGGTAATAAATTTAAAGTGCCATACATTAGTACAGCTTATAGATACTCAATGATATAATATGAAAAAGAAAAACAATAAAAAGACTATACCAGCATATGCGTTTGGCATGGATCAGTTGTCAAACTACCTTGGTGGAGCTAATGTATTTGGCTCTGCCATTTCTGGTTTATCAGAAGAAGGTTCAACAGGTGATGTTGCAGGTAGTACTATTGGCAGTGCAGCTTCGTTAGCCGGTGCTGGTCTCACTGTAGGTGGTCCTATTGGCGCCGCTGTTGGTGGTGGATTAGGATTGGTAAGTGGACTTATTGGTTCAATTAAACGCAAGAAACAAATGCAAGCGTTAAGACGCAGAAAAGAAACTCTCAATAAAACTAAAATAGGTATGAATGCCGCAGCTGAAACTGAAGGAGAATATTGGGATGATAATGATCTTGCATATACATTTGAGAATGGTGGAATACTCCCAGACTTAGCTTACTTGGACAACAATGAAGTGGTTAGAGATGATTATGGAAATATTGTTCAAGTTCCAAATACTCAACCAGGCACAGATAATCATTTAGTCGATGCGTCTACTTTGGAATCTGTGTTATCTGACAAAATTAAAAGACCTGGTACAAAGAACACATTTGCTAAGGAAGGACAAATATTATCTAAAATGACAAAACCTAGCAAAGGCAAAGACAAGTTTGCTGAAAATACAAACAGATTAAATAAAATAAATGCTAATAAAGCTTACAATAAATTATTAGCAGAACAAGAAGCAGTTAAAGCTGCTAAAGGAGTTAAACCCAAAGTAAAAGGAATACCTGCATATGCAGATGGTAAAGGTAAGAAGAGTTTCTTGAATACACCTATTGTTGAATTGCTCTCTGATTTAAATTTCAATATTTTCAATAGAGAAAATGAGGACATAAGTGGTGCGGAAGCTGTAGTACGTGGTGTACCTTATGGTAGACATGAATCTGCACTCAATCAACCCATAAGTAAATTATTAAGTCATTCAAATTATAATAAAGCTGCTGCTAGAAATACAGCAATAAATTTGGGTTCTCCTACAACTGGAACGTGGTTTGCACCATTACAAACCGCTGCAGCTACACCACAAGGAGTGGATGCTGTTACATATGCTAATGATGAGCCGATTTCTGTTGATACACCTGTTCAACCAACTATAACACAACCTGTTGTAACGAACACATATACAAGTGCGTCAAATAGACAGGTTACAAAAATCCCTAGTACTACTGGTTCTGTAACCACCAAACAGACAACCAAACCTAACATTACTAAAACTACTACTCAAAGATTATCTGAACCAACAATGCCACTAGTAAACACTAGTATGGCAATAGATTGGGAGGATATTGTTACTCCAGTAAATATACCAACGTCTGCAGATGAAGCTACTAAGAAACGTGCACTTGGTAAACCAAAAAGTGGTTATTCACCAGATTGGTTATCGTTGGCTCCTACGGTGTATAATACTTTACAATCATTAAGAGGACCAGAAGAAGAACCATTAGTATTAAACCCATATGCTGGTGCAGTTAGAAGCACAATGGCTAGACGTAGAATGAATATAGAACCTGCAAGATTAGCTAACAGTAGATCAAGGGCCATTTCAAATTATAACTTAGCAAATATTAATGCTAATACTGGTGCTAATTTAGCAGCAAGAACTCAAGCTGCTGTTGATGAGTATGCTTCTAATGCAAACATGTACGCTACTAAACAAAATGCTGACAATGCTTACTTAGGAGAATATGCAAACACTCTTAATAATTTAGGACAACAATTTGTACAAAGTGAAAATATGTACAATGATCTTAATGCTAGAAATAGAGCTGCTGCTAGAAACTTTGGAGCAACTGCAACTAGTCAACTTGGTAAATGGTCTCAAGTAAATAGACTAATGCAAAATCAATCTAGTAGGGATCAAATGACACTACCATTCTTAGCTGATTTCTTAAGTCAAGGATTTACTAAAGAACAAGTGGATAATTTATTAACAAGAACTAGAAATAGAGTTTAATATGGTAAATAGATATGATAATCCTGCACAAGCAGAGTTCATAAATACATACGTTCCAATTCCATTTGAACAATTGTATACACTTGGGAAGCAGGCAAAAGAAAATGTAGATCAAGCATTAAAAGATTATTCAACAGCTTTGGATAAATGGGCTGAATTTCAATCTCCATCCGCTGCTGACACAAAAGCATACTATGATGAAACTTATGGTAGAGCTTTGCCTGTGGCTGAAGAACTGTCTAAAAACTTAGACATGATAAAAACTGCAGAAGGTAGATCTAAGATATATTCAGCAATAAACAATGTAGACAGAGCTAAATTAAGTATGCTTCGTCAAAGTGCTGAAGGTTTAAGAGAGAGACAAAAAGTAAATCAACGTCTAATGCTAGAAGGTAAATATAATCCCTTGTGGCACGATGTTGATTTTACTGGTTATAACACACTTACTTCAGGCATTTATAATGATGTATCTCCACTAGGTTATCAATCAATAAAAGATCTTACAGATAAATATGTAAATAATCTTAAAGATAGCTATTTGGGTAGATCCAATGGTTTTATTCATACTGGTGTAACTGGAGATCAAATTAAAAAAATATTGGATGAAAATAAAAGTGGTATACTATCTACTCCTGAGGCTCAAATGCATATGCAAGTGTACTTAAAACAGAACCCTGGAGCAACTGCTGAAGATGCTGCAAATGCTTTTATGGAAAGAGCATATATAGATAATCAAGAATACATTAGAAATAATATTACAGTAGATCCATATGAAATGCAAGCTTTGAAAGAACGACAAGCTTTAAGAGTTGCAGCTACACGAAAAGGAAAAAATGGTGAACAACCCACTGATTATCCAGATGCTTATACTAAATTGTATAATGACGCAGTAGTTCAAGAAAAGCGTCAAATGCAAAATAATCCAAATCTAACTAGAACAAGATCGTTTATAGAAGGCCAAGCATCTATGATACAAACTTTAATGGATGCTGCTAATGCTCTAGAGTTAGGTGCTATTACTCCAGAAGAATACAACACTATGTATAAAGCATACCAAGAATCTGCATCAAAGAACTACAGTAATGAAGCTATGGCAAATGCTTATGCAGAGGATGTTAGGGATATGTTTGCTAAACAATCTGATATATTCCCAGCTGTTGGAGTAAAACAAGAAAAGTTACCATTGTACTATGATACTGCGTCCAGGGTGTTGAACGAGCTTACTTATCCTACTTCAGGATTAGTTATGAACCGTTACAATAAAATAAAATCTTCTAAAGAAGTAGAAATCAATAGTAATGATGCTATAACTAATGGATTTACTATTCCAGATACTAATGGGTTAATATTGTCCACAGACTTTGTAAACAAAGTAATGAAGGTTCCTTCTATGAAATACACTGTTCAGGATAATTCAAGACTTAATAGAAACTTTGCAGAAGACCTAAAATCTGGAGTATTCCAAGATGTTATAAAGGTGCCTAGAAACAAAATAATGGTAGGTGAATTCAATGGCCAACCACAATTATTTCAAAGGGTTAGTGTTAAGATACCTATTCAGTCTATAAGAAATGCTAACTATGATGTTGACAGTTTTAAAGAAATGGTTAATAAAACTATGGGTTTAACATCTGAAGTTGGTTTAAGTGTTAAGCCAATAAAAGGTGAAAGTGTGGAAGATGCATGGGGTCACTCTGACACCAGAGGTGGTGCAGCTCTTACTGGAGAATACTTTACATTTGATGCAATGGAACCAATTGATCCATATGGTATGACAAGAATGACTTTTGATCAAGAAGTCAATAAAGAACATGGTGGGTCTAAACTACAAAATGATTTATATGATAGTTCATATAACGAATCATATTCTTCTGATATCGAACTTTATCAAACTATGCTTAATCTGTTACAATAATATATGGAAACATCTATATTAGACAAATACAATGCTGGTTTAATACCTTCTAAAACCAATGCTACTACTGCGGCTATACGACAAGTAAACGCCCAGCATTCCCCTTTAACAAAGATTAAAACGGGATATGATCGTGAATTGGAACAAACACCAATTGATGATTATGAAGAAATGTATCTATTGGACAAAGAAAATCCAGAGGAAACTCTTAAAGATAAGAGCTACTTAAAAGATGCATGGACTACTTTCATGAATAGTAGAGATCAAATTAATCTAATGTCAGAAAGAGCTAAATTAGCTAAGGATATAAATCCCGTATTAGATGATATTGATTATGAATTGAATTTTCTTAGTGATAAGCAAAAGCTTAAAAATCTTGAAAATACTATTCCTACTTTGGATGAGAATTCTGAAGAATACAAAAATGCAATATCTGAATACTTTCAACTCCAAAGAACATTAGCAGATAGACAAGAGCAATACGATAGCATCTTGTCTAAATATGGTGAAAAAGAAGGTGATAACATTGATGCGAGAATTGAATATCTAAGTAATTCTAGAAAATCGTGGGAAGAAGAAAGATCTAAAGTAAATGAAGAAATAAATAATATATATTCTGATTTACGAGAAAGATCTGAAAATTATACACCGTCTTCTGAATTTAGAATAAAGGAACAAAGAGCTCAAGATAAACCTTGGTATTCCCCAGATTATTTCTTATACGCTGGTCCAGGTTTAACAGGTTCTTCTATGGCAACTGTTGATGGTTATATTGCAGATGCTTTAGCTACCGGAGCTTTGTGGTTAGGTAGACACTATGCTACTACTGGAGCATTGAACGCTGTCCCTGGAATTGGTGCTGCATCTAATTTAATTGGGTGGGGTAGTGCAATTGCAGCTACTGCAGCTAGTGTTGCTGGTAATATATACAGTAGACATAGAGAATCTTTAGCTCAAGTATATGGTGCATATAGATCTAGAATTGAAGATAATCTAAAGGAACAAGGCATTGATATTAAACAATATGCTGAAATTGGTAGAAATCAGTTAAAACAACAAAACCCTAATGTAGATGTTTCTAAAATCTCTGATGATGAAATAATCGATAGAGTTATATCTGGAGAAATAAACATAGATGATGCAACTTTAGCCAATGCAAAAAGATCCCTGAAAAATGGATTAGAAAGAGTTTATGATAACAACATGGCATTATCTGCTATGGATGTTGCTCAATCTGCTTTAGTATTTGCACCTCTTGGCAAAGCTATGGGTAAAATAATAACAGCTCCAATTAAAACTGCTTTAAATCCATTATTAAAAACAGGTACAAAATTAACTGAAGCTGCAGCAAGTAAATACAATAAACTTATAGATGCTTATACTGGATTTAATGCTAGACTTGCATATAATTCTCCAGTAAAAAATGCTAGCTTACAAGCCGCCAAGGCACTCGGTAGATTAGGTTTCTCTGCTACTGGAGAAGCATTTGAAGAAGCTAATCAAGATGTGTTTGATTATGATTATATTTCAGGTAAGTATGATGGAAAGTCTAGCAGCATTTTTCAATCTTTGATGGGTTTAGCTGATGCAAATTATCGTACTGCAAAAATATTGTCTGGAATAGATACTGAATCTGAATTAGCAAATGATCCACAATTTTGGAATGATGTAAAAGGTGGTTTTGCATTAGGTTTATACATGGGTGGACCTACAATTGCTTATCATTCTGGGTTAAAGACTTACAAAGACATGACTGCCAACTCTTTTGTAAGAGACGTAGTTGCAGATCACATTGGTAAAAAAGATGCAATGATCAAAGCTATGTCCTACTCTGAGATGGCAAACAAAAAATTAAACTATCAACAAAATGTACTTGATGTACTTGAAAACTACAAGTACAATCTACCAGAAGGTATCACTGAACAAGATTTAAATGATGAGATAGCTACTGCAAATAATATCTTTAGTTTATCTAAATCTAAAGTAAATCAGAACATTGGTAAAACTATTGGTTACAATCCTGGGACTACTGAATATAATACTTTAATTGGGTTGCAACACTTGGCAACAATAGATGCACAAGAAGCACTTGACAATGCTAATCAGGCACAAGAAGCAGATAATAATTTCTATACTACTCTGGAAAATGATCAAATGTTAAACCATTATTCTCCAGAAGAAAAGCTTACTGCTGTAGCATTAACTAAGTTAAATATTCAAAAGCAAGCGTTAGAACAATTAAAAACAGCACTTGAATCTAAACCAGAAGAAAATCAACAAAAATTTGGTATAACAAATGAATCAAATGCTGTTGGTAGATCTATATCAAAAGAGATACCTAAGATATTAAAAGATATAGATGTTAAATTAAATCAGTTGGCAGAAGGTACTAAATTTAGCCCAAACTTTGTAGCAACTCCTAATTTAGTTGGCAAAGGTGTTGATAGCTATGTTAACACAATGATTGCAAACCACGATCTTCTAATAGCAGAACACAAGATGAATGAAATCTTTGGTAATACTTTGGAAGATGGCAAACTCATAAATTTCAACAATGCTTCTGATGAATCAAAAAAACAAATAGGCAAAAAAATAAAAGAAAGAATTGATAAGTATATAAACAATTCAGATGAGTCATCAAAGATAGTAGAAGAAAATGCAAAAGATGTTGTTGAAACAGAAGCTGCAAAAGAAATGTCTAGAGAAGCAGTTAATCAAAGTGATAATCAACAACCTATTACTAACAACGAAACTCAAGTAGATAATCAAGTAGCTTCTAAAGTAGAACAAGAAAAGGTTGAATCTCCAAAGACTCCTATAATGGATGATAGGGCTACTCCTGACATTGATACTAAGATACCAGTAGCAGAGGTAGAGATAAAGAAAGATGAGGAGTTTCCTAATAAAGGTTTGGAAGAGTTAAGCAAAGAATTTGAAGAAACTTTAGCCAAAGTAAGAGAAAAAAAAGAACCGGAAACAGAAGATACTGAAAGCAAACCTAAATCTAAACCTCAACCAGTTGTTGAAACCCAAGAAGATGAAGAAGATGAAATAGAATTTGAACGAGCTGATGAAAAAGCTTTAATAGATTTTGCAAACTCTGAAGCTGTTTCTGATGAGGAAGATAAGAAAGTATCTGAAACATATAACAATTCTAATCCTGAAGTAACTGAAGAATCTCAAGTAAAATGGGCCCGTAAGAAGATTGCTACAGAATCCACAATGAATAGGAGAACAGATATGGACTCTGAGACTAGAGATTTGGATGAATCTTTAGAAATGGAAGAATTAGTACAAGATAAGGTATCTCATACACTGTTCTTTAATCCTGATGCTACAACGCCTATTTATCCTGGTACCAAGCCAGGCAAGGAATTAGCAGAGAGAATAAAAGATCCAAACTTTTTTAATGATAGTTTCTGTGAGTTTGTTATAAATAAAGATTATACAGAAAAGGGGCATAAACCATATAAAGAAAATGATCCTAGTACATATGATTCTGCATCTATAATAATGTTAATTCATCATGGCACTGGCGATTATGCAATGGCTTTGAAAACTCCTTCTGGAGCTAGAACTTTCTTAGCAGCAAAATTATCTAGCATACCTAAAGAAAGGCTTACAGAAGAGGATATTAATCTTATTAATAATGCTAATGATTTATCTATAGCAGATTTACGTAGATTTAGAAATGCAGTAATTTCTACAATAGAGTCTGCAACAAATGATGAAGCTGTAGTACCTAGCACAATAGTTAGAACCAAAGGAATACCTAATGTTGTTAGAAAAGATGGTAGAGCAGTGTTCAGACCAATTCATGAAGTAAAAGGGTTAGAAGTACCAACAGAAATTACTGACATTACTCCAGAAAAAGTAACATTTGGTATAAGTGATGGTATTGTAAAAGATTCTGATATAATAGGAGCCAATGGTGAGAAATTACCTGGTAAAGGAGGTAGTGGACAATTGTTTATTTACCCACCAAAATCCAATACTTTCTCAGACCAAATGCTACCATTACAATTAACTCTTCAAAGATTTGATAGAAAACAAGCTGAATTCTTAGCCAATTTGTTAATTAACTATGGCACCAATACTAACTCTGAGTACAGAGACACAAGAATTGTTACTGGAGAATTAATTGACTTTATGGTTAGATTTGGAGATGCTACTAAAGTAACCCCTTCTCATATTACATTTGACTTCTTAAGAAAGAAACAATTGTACATTGATGACAAAGGTAATCTAATAATTGGTGAAAAAACATTCAATATTGGTAATTTATCTACACAAGATAAAAACGATATAGTTGAAGCATTAATGGAATTCCATTGGCGTATAGCTAGAAAGAATTTCTTTAGACCTATAAAAGAAGCATTACCTTCAATATATGATTATTTTAATCATAATTCTGTTGATTCAATTGAAATTATTCCAGGTATAACTCTTACTAAGGATGACTTCTTTTCTTCTACTCCAGTTTATACTATGGGAGTATTAGAAAAAGCTGGTGTAATAAGAAGTGATTTAGATGATCAACTGTTCAAAGATTCTTTTGCATATGCTGAAGACATTCAGAAAGTACCAAGAAAGATCAATAATCCTGAAGTAAAAGAAGCTGTTGAAAACAAAGCAGGTTCATTGCCAAATATTCCTAGTATTCCAGAACCACAGACAAATGTTACTGAAGATGTTACAACATCTGAAATTACCACTCAAGATGATTCTTACATAAAGGAAATAACTAATGATGGAGAAATAGATCCTTTGAGCTTGGGTATTGATGAAGATTTTGATATACCTACTCGTAAAGTTACAGGTAACATATCAGAAGTAGTAACTCCAGAAGAAATTCAATGGTTTAGAAATAAATTAGGATTACCAGAAGATTCTTTACATATCGTTGAAGATGCTATTGCACTTGGTGGTAATGAATATGCTATGGGTCTTGTTAGAAAAGATTCTACCATACTGTGGAAAGGTGCAGAACGTGGTACATTGTATCATGAAGCATTCCATAGAGTATCGTTATTAACTATTTCTCCAAAGGAAAGAAAGAAAATTTATGAATTCTATAGAAATAGAACTGGTTTTGTTGGAAGTGATAAACAAGTAGAGGAAGCTTTAGCAGAAGACTTTAGGCAGTATATGCTGAATAAAGTAGATCCTGAATTAAATCTTCTTAAAAGAGCTTGGAAAGCTATTAAGAATTTCATAAGTAAATGGGTTTGGAGAACTGATACCAGCATTGATAATATTTTTAATAGAATCGCTTCTGGTTATTATAATAGATCTAAACAAAATTCAGCTGCTGTAAATGAATTTCTTGCTGCATATAAAGGTGCAGGTGCCCCATTTAAGGTAAGAGGTCATAAATTTAAAAACATTAATAACACACAATTTAAAGAAACTGTAAATTCACTTGTAGGTGCTTTATTTACATTAAATAATGTAAGATTGCGTGATGATTTACAGAATCTTAATTACGGAGTGTTGAAAGCTGCATTAAAACCAGAAATAACAGCAAAGTTAGTTGAAAAAGGAACTATTACTAAGGAGCAAGGGGAAGTTAGAAATGAAATATACAATACATTTGATACTGTATTTAAACCAGAAATTATAAATAAATTAAATGAGTATCAAATAAGAGCAGTGGATAAGCAGGAAAATATTGATGCAGAGATTGATGAGAAAGCAGTTGGTAATGATGTAGGTGATCAGATGGCTAACTACATTCAAGAACAATTAGCTGTTTCAGTTAAAGATAATGCTCTTGCATCTATAAAGATTTTCATTGCAACAATGCCTAGAACAGAATTTGTCATGAAACAAAAAACAAATCCTGATGGCACTGTGACTAAAGTACAAGGTGTTGCTGCAATAAAGAGTCCTGTTACAGGCTTACCTCTAATGGTCGACTTTGATAAATCTTGGAATACCATTATTAATGAAATTCACTCTGAAAACACATTCAAAGGAATGATGGACAAGAGTGCAAAACTTGCTAAAGTAACACCATTATTTAAAACTTTGTATAATGAATTATACAAGATTACGAATGAATATGTACAAAAGAAAGGTATTCAAGAAGACGAAGTTCAAAAAATAGCAAGAGAGAATTTACAAACTCAGTTTAGAAACACATTCCGTAAAGCTAGACACAAGTTAGTTGGTATTTTATCAGAAAAAGTTGAAGATGAAAACGGTAATGAACAAACTAACTTGTATGTTAAAGATGAAAATGCAAATAAAGTATCTAAAAATATATTAGAGGGTTGGAATTACAATTTAATAACAAACAGTGGTGTATTAGATACTTCTGATAACTTATTTAAAGCAAAAGTTAGTGAGTCTGAAGAATTCGTAGCTAGAGAAATCAACAATGAATTCAATAAAATAATAAAGATTGTAGAAAAATACAAAACTACACCTAACAAGAAACTAGTAAATGGTCAAACTTATAAAGAGTATGTACCAGAGAAGTTAATTACTATTAAGAATAAGATAGTTGATTTACTTAATAAAGTTGGAGTAGAAATTGATTTAGAATCATTAAACTCCTTCCTTACTAAGGAATATTATAATTCAGATTCTACTGAGTCATTAGTTTCAATGTTATCAGATAGATCCAATAAAGGTATATATTTCTTCTTTAATTCTAAAGTAAAGGACTTAGCAAAGATTCAAGAAAGTGGCGTAGTTCCTGGTCAATATAATAGAAGTATTACAAAATATTATGCTGACTCTAAATTCTTAGGAAGACTTGCTGAGACATATGCTATGTTACACCCTTCTTCTGATGAATTATCAGTATTATCTACTGATGGTAAATTGTTGTATCCTATATCAGAACACAATTATTTGTCTGATATGGTTCAAAGATTAGATAATGACCCAGCAACAGTAGAAGCACTTACCAAAGTATTATACAATACTGGTAATAATACCAATCCTAATTACTTCAAGGGTTCTGTATTGTTAACAAATTTATATAATAATGCAGATGCTAAAGGTAAAATAGGATTTGAAACTCTTGTTTATTTTAAAGAACAAGGTAGTGCAGATAAAGGACGTAAGTACACAGAAATATCCCCTCTTGAAGACTATATTGCTAAGATGACATTCACTAGAGCAGGTAGAATTATCTTACCTACTATGGGTGATTCTCAAACATATAATACATTATATGGTACTGCAATAAACAACTTTAAAAATCCATTTGACGTAAGTAATGGTGAAATAAAATTCGATGCTCAAATTCTTAAAAGATTTATTAATTACTTTGAAACTGAATTAGATACCATTGAATTTAATTACAAGAATGAAAATAATTTAACTGAGGAACAAAAAGTAAAGAACTATGATACAGGAAATAGAAATGGTTATAGATTCAGATACTTCAATGGATTCTTTAAATTGAAAGAAAGACCTACGTTAAATGGTATTGAATTTGAAAAAGATTTTTCGAACTTTAACGAAGCATTAGACCTAGCAGAAGATCTTGGTGGTAATGAATATGGAACTTCTATTATTTCTCAAATAAGAAATAATTGGAATAAGTTCAGTAATGCTGAAAAAGCAAATCTAATGAATAACTACCTGTGGGATGCATTTAAAGATGAGTTAAATTATGCACAAGAATTAGGTATAATTAAATGGGATGGTAATAAAATAGCTAGTGTAACGAGTTTAGCATTACCACAGAAGGCATTAGAAGAAGCATCATCACATTATAAAAAATCTGCAACAGTTTCTAATTATAGCGAAAATCTTGGTGCTGCTGAAATGATTGGTAATTATTTTGCCAATACCATTTCTTCAGTAATTGAATTTGAGAAACTTTTTATAAAAGACCCAGCCTACTACAAAAATCCTGTAGATAAAATTAAACGTTTACGTGAGGTATTATCCACTGGTGTTACTCCAAGAATAGACTACGAAGAAGGAAATCCAATGGCAGATCTCACTGAAGTGAACGTAGGTACACTATCAGATAAGTTATCGTAAGTAGACAAGCTGATCAAATTGCAGAGTATGCTAAAAGATCTGCGGCTATACGATTACTTCAGGAAATGCATGACATGACATTAGATGAAGCAATTAGAACTTATGATAGTTCTGAAGCTTTACCCAATGATGTAGAAGATGCAGCTAATCTTATAGTAAGAGATAAATTTGATGGCTATCTTAACCCTAAAGGCAAAGTAAATCAAACTGATGCTACAGTATTAATATCCCCAGAGTTTTACAAAGAATTAGTACGTAGAGTAGATGGCTGGACACCACAAGTAGCAAAAGCATTTGATTTACTTAATGATCCAAATGCAGATCTCGAAGCAGATATGGATACATATGCCGAAGCATTAGCTGTTACATTGAAGCCTTTGAAATTCATGTATTTTGGTGATCACTACGATGTAGGTGCTAAAAGGGATATACCAGTGTTTGATAAGATGGCAATGTTCCCCGTACATCGTATCTTCTCTACTGGGGATATGGGTAAAGTGTTGGAAGTTATGCAATCACGTAATATCCACATGCTTGCTTTTGATTCCGCAGTAAAAGTAGGACAAAGGGCTAAAGAGGTTAAATCAAGAATCTATAAAGATAAGACTAATAAAGAAATAGACATGGACAGTTTGATGTCAATGCCTACTCACAAACAGTCTTTAACTAACTTTAGACGCCAGTTAATTACTGATCCTCACCATGCAGAAAGACAAATGTTTGTATCTCAAGCACAAAAAGCTGCCATGGGTAATATCAGAAGTGCATGGAAATATACTACACCAGATGGTAAAGTATATAATGGTGATGAGTTGATTAATAATTTTAACGGTGCTCACAATGCCATTACTGAAGCTGGTAGAAGAGAGATAGAAAGAGATTTTGGTATTACTCCAGATAAACCTCAAGTAAGTGTACAAAGATTTGCTGAAATTATGCAACGCAAAGCTTTAAGTTCAAATATGAATGACAATGTTATTAATGGTTTGGATGTTGAAAATGGTGAAACTGTTGCACCAATTTCTGGTTTATCTGATAACTCTTGGATAGAAAGTGGTCTTATATCAATGTTGAATAAGTCAATTGTTGATACTAACTTACCAGGTGGTATGTTTATTCAAATGTCTTCAATATTGTACAATAGAATTGCTGTAACTTCAGACGCACAAAATGAAAGAAAGCTAAGATTTGCAAACACTGATGGTACTATGGATTGTGTTATTTCAATTAACTTATTGAAACACATAATTCCTGATTACGATAAAAAGACTTTCAGTGAAGCTAAAAAGTGGTTGATAGATCATGATATTGTTGGTCCGAATTCTAAAGCTCTTGCAATGGGTTATCGTATCCCTGCTCAAGGTCAAGCATCAACTGCAGCTCTTAAAGTGGTAGATTTGTATCCTGAACAAATTGGTGATACTATTACATTACCTGATGAGTTCACATCTCTTACTGGTTCTGACTTTGATATTGATAAATTATTCGTTGCTAGATATAACTATGATAAGAATGGTAATAGAATCAAATTTGAGACTAAGGAAGATTATACTAATAGACTTAGAGAAGCTGGTTTAGATGACGAAACCATAGTTCGTAAAGTTTATGAAAGATATAATGGTAAAACTGACTTTGAAGCAAATTCAAAAGAAGCAAATGAAAACATGCTTCTTGATATGTATATATCAGTTATTTCTAATCCATTAAACTTTGCAGAAGCCAGACAACCACTGGATACAGTAACAGATTACTTGAAGGATACAATTCTTAAAGAAGTAGATACAATAACCGGTCAAGGTAAACGTACAAGTAAATCTCAATTGTATTATGCTACTCCAACATTCCAAAGTAGAACTAAAGCGGAGTTGAATGGTGGTAAATTTGGTATTGGTCCATTTGCATTAGCAAATGCTCATCAAGTTCTTACTCAATTGGTTAAACTAAGATTTAAACCAAATAAAATTTTAAGAGACTATGGCATAAGCATTTGTATGGTATCCAGAGTAATGATAGAAATAAGATTAATATCTTGACTGGTTATCAGCATTAATCAATGCTCATGTGGACGTTGCAAAAGATCCATACATCATTCGATTGAATGTAAGGAAGTTAACATTTAATATGACTAACTTCTTGATTAGATCTGGTAAAGGCGAAAGTACATTTTATTTCTTGCCTCAACAGATATTAAAAGACTTTGCAATAGAATATGACAAATACTCTGGCTTTTATAATGTAGATACACAAAATAAAAATCCTGAAAGTCTAGCATATAGAACCATCTGGAATACATATTTTGAGAAAGCAAAATCTTTATCTAAAGGTAAATATGATCAATTTTTAGACTTTTTAAATGATAAAGGTGTAGGTGCTAAACAAAGAGCAAAGATGTTCGATGTCAATTACTTAAAGAAGCAATTGAAAAAAGAAGAAACATTTGATTGGTACTACAATCAGTTGCTCATTATGAAGACTTATCAAGAACTTAATCCGTTCTCAAGATCTTTGTCTGAATTAACTACATTGTCTCAAATTGATACTAAGCGCTTTGGTAATAATTTTGGTTTACAAAGTGCATTCTTGGATAAGTGGAAACAATTCATGGTAGAACAGCAAGTGTTTGAAGATCCTATAAAAGTATTTTCAAATACATTCTTGGGTAAGAAAATGCAAGATGCATTGATATTCCCTAGAATTGCCTTCCAAAATACAATGATTAGACTTACTCCGGAATTTGAAAACTTAAGAACATTAATAGAGTTCTATACTAAAGGTTATGCAATTAGTGATGATACATATATCAACAATATTACCAGAAGTATGGAAGCTACATATAAAGCTGGTTTCTTTAACAAGTATTTAGCTGAAAATGGAATAAAGCTTAGTAGTTTGCTAGGTGGTCCAAATAGTATTTCTAAGAGATTAGATAAAATTAAATCTGATGTAAGAAGTGGTAAATATCCAGATTTATTAAGTAGTGATGGTTCATTTGAAAATGTACTTATTAATAATATCTTTAGTAGACCAAAGGAGGATACCACTGAATTAAATGGTCCTGATTTTATTGCTTACAAACCAAACAAGAGTGGTGACAATAACTTAGAAAATGAAATCATCAGAGCTTGGGAAGAATTGTGGGATAGCGATTATCAGGAAATAAGAGATTTTGCAAAAGATCTTGCATTGTATGCTTCTGGGGATGCATTTGGTAAGAACAATATCTTTAGATATGTACCTAATTCAATTAGAGAAGAAATAGGTTATTTTGATTACATTAGAGATCTAGAACGAAATCCTGATGATGCAGTCAAGGATATTAAAGTATTCCAAGTAATAAAAGACTTATGGTGGAATGATCACGTAGTTCCTACTATTGATTATTATGTATTAGATTCTAGTAGAGAAACCATTGAAGAAGAAGGTAGACCTGTGTATAGGGCGTTACCTCATGAAGATAGTGGTTTTACTGTAGTAAACAAGAGAGGAGCAGAAGTACAGATTCCTGGTATTATATATGACAAGAAATCTCAATCTATAATTTCATTCAATCAGAATGGTCAACCTATATTTCCACCATTTAAAAAAGTAAAATTAGATAGAAACAATGATCCTAGAACTACGTTCTTGTATGAGTACATAGGTATTAATGAAGATGATGCTCCAGTGTACAGATTGATTAACAAGAAAGGAATGAGTTATAGAGGAAACATATTGATTGAAAATGGTAGAAATAGATCTGTTCTTAAATACAACAATGTTGTACCAAATGGTTATGAGATTATGCCAGAAGAACCAATAACTTGGGTTACTGATCTTACTCCGGTAAAAGCTAGTTTACAAGCAAAGGCATTTAATCAAGCTGGTGAATTTAATACAGATATGCTTGCTATATACAGCAAACAGTTAAAACTCAACAAGCAACTGAACCATTATCTTATCAAGAATGGGTTAAAGACTATCAAACTCAAAAAGGTGAAGCTGATGCAGAAGCAGCATATCAACAGTATTTGGATAACTTTGAGTATAGTAAATCACAAGGTACACATACAGTACCTACTACAAAGATAATTTCCGGTGGTCAAACTGGTATAGATCGTTTAGGTTTAGAAGTTGGTAAAGAACTTGGGCTAGAAACAGGTGGAACAACTACTCCAGGATATTATACTGAAAACGGTCGTGATGAATCTTTAAAAGATTTCGGAGTAACTGAAATATCTCCAGAATTACAAGCAGGTAGAAAAGGCAGAGAATTTTATTTACCTAGAACAGAACAAAATGTATTGAATTCTGATGGTACGGTGTACTTTAGTACAGATGAAGATAGTGCTGGTAGAATTGCTACACAAAGATTTGCTAAACAACACAATAAACCATTTTTATTAAACCCTACTAGTCAAGAATTAGCACAATGGTTGGTAGATAACAATATTGGTACATTAAATGTAGCAGGTAATCGTGGTTCTAAAGTATCTCCGGAATTTGTTCTCAAGTAAGAGATACTATTAGAAATGCTTTTAGTTCTCCAATTCAACAAGATCTATTTGCATCACAACAACCTTCAAAACAATCTAGTATACCTGCAAATCTTGCAGAAACGTGGTCTCAAAAGGAAGGATGGTCTACAGAATATTTTAATTCCAAAGTATTACCAAAAATAAATGAAGCATGGCAAATTGAATATGAGTTAGCCCCTGATCAATCTGTTCCAGCTAAATTTAAAGGTAATATGACTTTTGATTATGGAGAACATGGCAGACCAGGGTTAAAATCCAAATCAACTATAGAAGCAGTTAGAAATGGAGAAAGGACAGCAACTACAAGATATGAATCACAAGGGCATTTGGATTATTGGAAACAAGCTCAAGTTGGTGATGTTATTGAATGGAAACGTGGAGATGAGTCTGTAAAGGTTTTAGTTACAAAACCTTTGACTAAATTAAGAACTTCTGATGCTACTCAACAGGATTTATTTGCATCTGAACAATCCGCCACGCCTGCATTTGTTACTTCTGACACTAATGTAGAACAACCAGCAATTACTGATACTACTAAGGAATTCTTAGATTATGCTAATCAATTTGGTTTTACTGATGAAGCTGCTTTACTTGCAAAAGATTTACCAAAAGCATCCGAAGAAGCTAAGAAAGTAGAAGAAGAGTATGTATTTACGTTTAATGATAA
>ERZ791618.284-NODE-284-length-28300-cov-7.532377_pt1 | contig 28300 bp, 29 predicted proteins | sample MGYA00510059_ERZ791618 | MGnify/ENA primary metagenome ERZ791618 (study PRJEB30046, sample SAMN00715159) | human gut metagenome | study: EMG produced TPA metagenomics assembly of the A metagenome-wide association study of gut microbiota in type 2...
TCAACCAGTACAGCTTCTGCGAACTGGTGAAGCACCTGCTGGTGGAGCTGGTGGGAATCTCCTATGAGGAAGCCTCCCAGATCGTGGAACGCTCACCGCTGGCAGAGTCAGTGGCCGGTGCCATGGGAGTGGCGATATTCAGCCATGCCCTGCCTTATTACTGGGCTATGTTTTTCTACTATGGGAACGGTTATTGGTGGGAAAAGGGTATTCCAGCGCAGCCAGAGGATATGGATGCCTATGAAGCTTTGGAGAATAAGATCATGGAGAAATACCACTTAAAGGAGCCGTTTATATGGACATGAGAGAAGTGTTCACCATTGACGGCCGCCATTTTTCCAATATGGCCGGTTTTTATGACGAGGTGGAGCGGGTGTTTACCTTTGCTTTAGATCGGAAGAACGGTCGGAACCTGAACGCTTTCAACGATATTCTCCGGGGCGGTTTTGGGCGGCATGAGTATGGACAGCCCATCCACATCCAGTGGTTGTCCTATGAAAAAAGCGTCCGTGATCTCGGGAGAGAGACCATGGACACCATTACAGAAATTATCTTGGATACGGACCATTCCGGGCACGACTGTACCCTGGAACGGCTTTGACCAAACAGAAAAGGAGGAATCACTATGGGACTTGACATTTACGCCGGGACGCTGACCCGGTACTATTCTCACAACTGGAAAACTGTTGTTCAGCAGTGGGCGGAGGAAAACGGATATACCTTCAACCGGATCACCCCGGATGGGGAACCTGCCGACGATGAAGAGGAGCTGTCCCCGGCTGAGGTTCAGGCGGCGGTGGAGAACTGGCGGGATCAGATCCTGTCCGCCATTTCTCAGTCGGACCAGCCGACCTACACCCCCTGGCCGGAGGATAATGAGAAGCCCTATTACACTGACAAGCCGGATTGGGATGCCTTCGGCGCTATGCTGCTGGTGGCTGCCTGCCATACATATGAGGAGCCGGTGCCGTCCACCGTGGAGAAGAACTGGGCCTTTGGGGAGCATCCCATGATCGCTCGCCTTGCGGAAGATCAGGAGCGGGTGTGGTCGCTGTTCCGGGGAACCACCTGGTGGATTCCACTGCCGGACAGCTTTATGTTCCAAGTTCCCCTGCCTACGGGAGATCAGGCAATGATTGCGACCCTGGGCGGACTTCGCAAGGAATTGGAAAGACTCAACGGGATGGCTTGGCAGGCAGATGAAGATACCATCCTGCGCTGGAGTGAAACGGAGGGGTATCCAGTGGATGGTACTGTAGGTCCAGATGGACAGTACAGTAAAGCCGACATCCCGGAGCACACCCAGTATGACACGGACTCTCTTGCCAAGTTCGCTTTCTCTATGTTCTGGCAGGCGATGCAGTTTGCTGAGGAACAGCAGGTGCCCATCCTGCTGGATTATTGAGGAGGACTTCTATGGGATACGATGTGAGTTTTCACCCGATTTCACCAGAAGAAATGCGGGAATGGTATTTTACTCCCCTTACCTGGATGCAGCAGGGACAGGAGGAAAAAGTGCTGACCCTTGCCGTACAGCATGGAATGGAGGATTTCTATGCGGAAAAATATCTGGATACTCTGCGCGTTGGGGCTGGAACAGAATCCGACGAACTGTTTGACAAAAGCCACGGCTTCTATATTGCAGTGATCCAAGGCTTTTTCCGAGATTACTACTACACCAGAGGCAGCGCCTTTTCCTTTCTGGCGGAGGAGAAGCCGGAATATGCCCGGTATTTCACCCCGTGGGCACAGGTGACGCCGACGGCCTTTCCAAACCCGGCAGAAAATCAGATCATCGAAAACTACTGCTCCGGTGTCTACCTGTCTCCGGAGCAGGTGTCACAGCTTCTCAGAGATATGGAGCAGGACTCCAAAGTGCTTGAAGATCTGGAGGGACTTTGGAGCAATGGACAGATTGCTGTGCTGAAAAAAGCACTCTCTGCCGCCGCAAGATTAAAGACTGGTCTATTGGAGGCCACCGAAGTAGTGGAGCCCAATCCCATCCGACCGAATGAGAGCACAAGTTATTCCAATCTGTACCACTGTGACCGGGACGGGGTGTATCTCTACATGGATACCGTCAGTAGGCAGTTGGAAAATGCCATCAGAGAAAGCGAGGGACAAGTATGAGCAACGAAGTATTCCAGCAAAACCTGGACGATAAAAAAGGCCCCCAGCCCGGCGGACCCTATCTCATTCAGATGCTGTTCAAAGAGCCGGTGCCCATGCCGGACAAGGACAGCATGACCGCCGTGATGGAAAAACACATCGGAGCGGTAGAGTGTTTCTGCCATGATAAAAAAACAGCGGGCTTTGCCGCGCTGGAGCATATAGCGGAATTCAAGGACGGCAAGGCTCCGGTGCAGCTGATGGTGATGGGGTGCAACAAATTTAAGGGCAAAGGCTTCGATGCATTCCTCATGAGCCAGATGTGGGACTGCCAGGAGGATCGGGAGCGGATCTTCCGGGAGTGCCGGTATCAGGTCGTGGCCACCGATATGCTGGCGGCGGCGCTTCCGGCTCTGGAGCGGGCCAACCTGAATGCCGACTTTGTAGAGGCTCTGGCGGAGCTGTACCCTACCTGTGAGGCATTTTACTTCCAGAACTGCGGCAAGCTCTTTCTGGCTGAAGATGTGCGCTCCCACCAGATCGAGGGTGCTGATCGCTTTATCCGTTTCGGTGTCAATGTCCGTTTTTTCAATATCCAAGACACCGAGGATATGATTGTGGACACTGTGGGCATGAGCACTCTGTTTCTGCCGGATCTCCAGTACCACTTCCACGGCATGGACCCAAACTGGGTGGTAAACCACGCCTACAATGTGGCATCGTACCTATTGGAGCACGATAACCCCATTCAGGATGGTGAAACCATAGATGGTGTAGAAAACGGCCAGATGAGCCGGAAAATCCAGTGGAAGTGCCAGTATGAGGATGCCCTGATCCAACCACCCAGAGAGGTGCTGGATGTTTATATGGGAGAATATGCTTCCGGAAGACGCTGACACATTTGTTTCTGCAAAAAAAGGGGGGTGAAAGCCATGCAGAATCAAACGAATATCCGCATTATCGAGCTGCTCCGATTTCTGTATCAGCAGACCGATGAAGCTCATCCGGCTACGGTGTCGGACATTCTTGCCTATTTGAAAGAAAGAAACATTTCCGCTGTCCGTCAAACGGTGTATGCTGATTTGGATGTATTGATTGCAGCCGGCATAGATATTGTGGTGGTCAAAAGTACTCAAAATCAGTATTTCATTGGAAGCCGCATTTTTGAATATCCAGAACTGAAGATGCTGACGGATGCGGTGGCGTCCTCCAAAATCATCTCTGCCGGGAAGTCGGAGCAGCTGGTTCAGAAACTGTGCCGCCTGACCAGCAGACCGCAGGCCGAACAGCTGCGCAGATTAGCAGCCTTGTCCAGCCGGGTAAAACCACAGAATGAAAAGGTCTATTACATCATCGACAGCATTCAAACCGCCATTTTAGAGAGCCGGCAGATTCAGTTCCAATATTATGAATATACCGCAGAAAAAAAGAAAGTTTTGAAGCATGACAGCTACCGCTACATTGTGGACCCTTATGCACTGGAATGGAAGAACGATCACTATTACCTGATAGGGTTCTCCCATAAACACCAGAGTATCGCCCACTTCCGGGTGGATCGTTTGGCTGGCGCCGAGATTTTGAATACGGGCTTTTCTGCGCCGGAGGATTTCGATATAGCAGCTTACACCAACAAAATGGTGGATATGTTTGCCGGTGAGCGGCCCATGCTTGTGGAACTGCTGTGTGAAAATGACATGATGCGGATTATCATTGATAACTATGGAGAGGATGCCCTTGTTCGCCGTGCCGATGATAGCCACTTTGTGGTGACGATTGAGGTCAATCCCAGCGGCACGTTTTATGGATGGGTGTTTCAGTTTATGGGGAAAATACAGATCCTTTCGCCGAAAAATTGTGTTGAGGAAATGAACCAGATCGCCCGAATATTTGCAGAAAACAGATGAGGTGTTAACGATTTTTAACACCTCATTTTCTTTTGCCGCAAATACATTGAATCTAAAAAGAAGAACTGATATAATGTACCTAACCCGAACAATTTGTTCGGGTTAAGACTTGGAGGGATGCACTGTGAGATCGAAAAGCGAAGAAACGATGGATCGGATTGTGAAGTCTATCGAGGAATTCTTTTTTATCCATCACCGTTCTCCATCCATTACAGAGATTGCTAATGACATTAGCTGTTCCAGAAGCACTATCCATGCATATTTGCGGGAGATGAACCAGCTTGGCAGATTGCATTATGATGGGAAAACGCTGGAGACTTCCGTCACACAAAAGGCAGATGCGGATTTTACGCTCTCTCCGGTATTGGGTTCTATCTCCTGCGGGCAGCCGGAATATGCCGAAGAAGATTTTGAGGAATATGTCCCTCTGCCGGTAGCGCTTTTTGGGGAGGGGGATTTCTTTATCCTTCGCGCCAGCGGATACTCTATGATAGAGGCGGGGATCGAACCCGGCGATTTGGTCGTGGTGAGAAAGCAGAATACCGCCGATGAGGGAGATATCATTGTTGCGCTGGTGGACAATGAAACGACGCTCAAACGCTTTTACAGGGACAAGAAACGGAAATGCATCCGCCTTCATCCCGAAAACAGCAGGATGAAGGATATTTTCGTCCGGGACTGTTACATACAGGGCGTTGCGCAGAATGTCATCAAAGCCCTTGCATAGCAAAAACGGAAGGAGGACAAACCGTTGATCAACTTTATATCACAGGCAGAAATTGAAGAACTGTGCGAAGCAATGCTCAGCCAATACCGCGGCAGGGACGCCCCGACGCCGCAAAGGGTGGATATAGACGGCTTTGTGCAGGATTATCTGAAATGCACAATCCGGTATGAAGCCTTTGCCGAGGACGATCCCAATAAAATCGGATTTGCAGGCGACGGTAGATCGGCGCTGAAAATAAAGCGGAACGGACAAGCCGTTTCTGTGGTATTCCCGTTCAAAACGATTGTGCTTGACCGGTATCTGCTCCGTCCGGAGGAACACACGCATCGGCGGTTTACACTCGGTCACGAAGCCGGGCATCTGATCTCCATGCGCATCAATCCGGAGAGTGCTGCCTGTTTTCACCGCACCCACGACAGAGAACGGACATACTCGCTGCAGGAAATGCAGGAGATGTACAGCATCCATGAATGGCAGGCAAACACCTTCTCAGGCTCTCTGCTGATGCCGAGGCCGCTCATGCATGAAACGCTGCAAAGGTTCAACGGCGGAAGACGGCTGCCGGTTTACGGAGAATCTGTCTTTCATCCGAGAGAAAAGGTCATCCTGCAAAAGATGGCGGATTCTCTGGAAGTGTCCTTTACGGCCCTTGTGATCCGGCTGCGCGGGCTCGGAATGCTCAGTTACCACGATATCTCCGAGTATATCGGAAAAGAGCTGCAGTTGTAGGGGGTGATTGCGATTGACTTATCAAATCAGCGAGGAAACACGCCGAAAAGCAGAGCTGTCCCGCCGGGAGGCGGAAAGCCTCGTTGAACGGGAACTCAAATGTCCTGAATGCGGCTATAAGGCCGGTACGGTTTTTTCAGACTGTACAGGACATCTGACCATTCGGTGCCGAAAATGTAAAACGGTATCCGTGTTAAATCTTGCGTACTTCCGCAGGCACCGCCGCAGAAGATACGAAAAAAACAACTGAATAAAAATCAATAAACTCTATTCGAGCAAGCGGAGAAGACCGGAAACGGTCAGGCTGCCAGGCGCCGTGCGAGTCAGAATGATACAGTCATATTGGTATCATTCTGATTTCCACGGCGCTTTTTTGTTTGCTCGGAAAACTTGCACGGTATAACGGAGTCCTTCCCCGGCTTGTTCGGGAAAGGACTTCGTTTTGAAAAACACATTTTTAATCTACAAACCGCAAAAGGACGGCAGGGCGGTTCTCTGCACAGCCACCGCAGAAGAATGGCTCGCCGCCGTAAACACCAACCGCAATCTTCCGACAGAACAACGCCGGTACTTTATATCCGACTGCATCGAGGACGGCAAGGAAATCGACCGGATGATTATTGAGGTCGGTTATGACGAGTACCGGCGCTGGAACAGCCGTCACACCATAATGGAGCGCAGCCGTAAAGCCGGGAAACAGTATCAGCACCTGTCGCTGGATGCTGTTTTGAGTGAAGCCGATGAAATTACGCTTTTGGAATGCCTGAGTGGGACAGAGAATATGGAGGCCGCCGTGATTGATGATATCCTCATGGATGAGCTGAAAAAACAGCTTTCCAATTGGAAGCCTTGGGCTGCGGATATGCTGGAACAGTATCTCGCCGGGAGGAAAAGATCCTGCTCAGCAGATATGGCGGAAAAGTACGGTGTTTCCGAGCAGGTCATCCGCAAATACAAGCGGCAGTTTGAAGAATTTATAAGAAAATTTTTTGAAGGTATTTCGTTTTAGGCTCTTCGTGTTGTGGAGGGATAGTGAGGGAGAAAAAAACTCTCAGCGTTCTTTGACAACCGAATAGCACAGCACACCCATTACCTTCCCTCTGCTGCCGGGAAACCGACAAGCCACATGAACGGTAGTTCAGACGGTGCGGCGCATCCGCACCGACGGCGATGACAGGCAGAGGCATTAAAGATACTTGCGTCCAGTCCTAAAGCCGAGCGTGATAAAACCGTCGCAGCAAAGGAGGGCGCCCCGCAGCGATCCTGGGGGTGGTGAGATTCCAATGAGGTCTGAAAGGCAAAGCCTTTCGTCTGCGCAGACCGGTGGGTGTGTTCCCGTTTGCCGAGGGATGGCGTGGTTCAAATATCGGCAGAACACGCAAAACGACAAAACAGCACAGGGGCGTGGTGTGCCTTTTTGACCGCCGCTGCCCTTGTGCTTTTACTTATAAAATACACGGAGGAACACCGAAATGAAACAGATAAAGCGCGGCGAAATCTATTACGCCGATTTATCACCCATCGTCGGCAGCGAACAGGGCGGCCTGCGTCCTGTTCTCGTCCTGCAGAACGATATGGGAAACAGATATAGTCCCACCACCATCGTGGCGGCCATTACCAGCCGGGAAACCAAATCCGACCTGCCCACTCATGTAAAAATCGACGCGGACGGTTTGAAGACAGCCTCCACCGTCCTGCTGGAACAGATCAGGACAATTGACAAATCCCGTCTCGGACAATATGTCGGCAGGACGGATAAGGATACAATGGGAAAAATCGATTATGCCCTCATCGCCAGCTTCGGGCTGAAATATATGGCGGTGCTGCTTGGATGAATAAGCAGACCGACAGAAAGAACGCTTCTTTTGCCTACAGCGCAAATATGCTTCGGACGCTGATGGATATGAAGCTCATTACCGAAGACGAATACAGAAAAATACTGCAAATCAGCGCCGAGCATTACGGCGCTGAAAAAATATATGTCTGAACTGATAACTTTCGCCATAGTCGCTGGATGTATGCGAACTCATGTGGTAGTGTTGGTGCTGCCGGGAACCTGCCCGGTAAATACAGCAGGCAATACTGCGGAAAGGAAAAAATCATGAAAACCATTACGGAAATCACTACAAAGCAGCCAGCGGCTGCCATCCTCCGTCTGGCGCCCTACTGCCGGGTATCCAGCGATTCCGAAGACCAGCGCCATTCCTTCGCGGCACAGGTGAAGTATTACACCGAATATACAGCGGCGCATCCCGAATACGAGCTGGTTGACATCTATGCGGATGAGGGTATCACGGGAACCGAAATGAAAAAGCGGGATGATTTCAACCGATTGCTCCGGGATTGCCGGAAAAGGAAAATCGACCGCGTCATCACCAAGACGGTCTCCCGGTTTGCCCGAAACACCGCCGAACTGTTAACGGTGGTCCGGGCGCTGAAAGAGCTTGGCGTCAGCGTCTACTTCGAGGAACAGGGCATCGATACCGAAACCCTCGACCTGGAGATGATTCTCACCTTCCCCGGCATGGCGGCGCAGAAAGAATCGGAAACCATTTCCGAGAATATGCGCTGGAGTTACCGAAAGAGAATGGAAACCGGTGAATTCAACTGCTGCCGAGCCGCCTATGGGTACAGCCTTATAGACGGAGAGCTTCAAATCAATGAAGCGGAGGCAAAGGTTGTTCGCCGGATTTTTCATCTCTACCTGCAGGGCTGCGGCAAACAGGCCATCGCTAATCAGCTAAACACGGAGGGCGTACCGAAACGGTATGGTCAAAAGACGTGGTACCTCTCCGCCATTGATTACGTCCTCAACAACGAGAGGTACATGGGCGACAGCCTACTCCAAAAGAGCTATACTACCGAAACCCTGCCGTTTCGTAAAAAACGGAATCACGGAGAAAAGGCGCAGTATTATGTGGAAAACAGCAACCCTGCCATTATCAGCCGTGAAACCTATCAGGCGACGCAGGAACTTCAAAAGCGCAGATTTACAGACCGCCATGTACCGAAGAACCAATATCCATTCAGCGGGATGCTGAAATGCCCGGTCTGCGGCCACAACTACCGCAGGCAGGCCGCTAACGGCACAGCCTATTGGCTCTGCTCCTACAAAGCCTCCGGTCGGACAGAATGCGGCTGTGAAAGGATTTCGGAGCAAGCCGTTATGGAAGCCTTTACCCGGATGAGCGACAAGCTCACGGATAACCGGGAAGAACTGCTGGGAGATCTGATCCGCCAGCTCGAAAAGCTGCAGAGCCGCACCAGCGGCAGCGGCGAAAAGGTGTACGAACTTAATCGGCAGATTGCGGATATAAACGCACAGAGTCTAGTAGTAGCACAGCTTCACGGCAGCGGCATTCTGAACAACGCCGAATACGCGGTACAATCCGGAGAACTGAACCGCAGGGCCAGCGAGCTTCGGTCGGAGCGCCGCCGCATTTTAATGGAGGACGAAGACAATGAGGTCATCGAATCGCTGAAAGCCTTAAACGATACCATTGCCGATTACACCCCAACTGGCAGATTCGATGAGGAACTGTTCGGACAGATTGTAGAGAGCGTTACGGTAATCAGTGGAAACGTCCTGCGCTTCTGTCTGGCCGGAGGGCTTGCGCTCACGGAAAAAATATGAGGAAAGGAGAAGCGATTCCCATGAAAATACGAAATATCCCCTTCGGGTACAGGATTGAAAACGGCACAATCCATTTACATCCAACCGAGAGCCAAGTGGTCAGAGAAATCCATGCCGCCTATCTGGACGGACAGTCCTTGCTGCAAATCGCAGCCTCTCTCAATGAGCGTGGGGTGGAATATATGCCGGGGGCTGCCGCCTGGAACAAGGCAAGGCTGAAACGCATCATCGAGGACGTCCGGTATCTTGGAAACGAAACCTATCCCGCCATCGTCAAAGAAACGGATTTTTATAAAGCGCAAGAAATCAAGACTGCCCGGAACACACAGAAAAATGTTGACCGCACAGCCGATATTTTCAAGCTGGCTGTTCCGGTCTGCTGCGAAAACTGCGGTGAACCGATGCGCCGGATACATGACAGCCGGACTTCCCATCAGGAAAAATGGATATGCCGGAGCTGCAATACGGTTGTAAAAATCCCCGACGCGACTTTGTTCACGGCAATCGTGAAATGCATGAACAGGCTCATAACCGATCCAAGCGTCATACGCTATATACCTGCACCGATAGAGCCGCCTGCGGAAACGCTCCGGCTGAAGAACGAGGTCGGGCGGATGCTCGACAGCACAATCATTGACAAAGAACCGCTGAAAAACCGCATATTCGAATGCGCTTCCCGGAGATACGATGAGTTGGATAACGGAAAGCGCATGACAGAACGGATCAGGGCAGCTCTGGAACATACAGGGCAGCTCTCTGTTTATGACAAAGAGCTGATGGAGAAAACGGTATCCGCCATTACCCTCCACGGTGACAGAACCGTCAGCCTCACATTAAAAAACGGTCAGGAGACCGGAAAGGAGAACGCAAATGCAGCAGGTACTGGAGAAGCGGGTGCGCACCATCGCACCGACCATAGAACCGGTGAATGTGTACAGCTCACAGTATGCAATCAAACGGGTAGCGGCATACTGCCGAGTATCCACCAAGCAGGATGAACAGCTTAACAGCTATGAAAATCAGGTGAACTACTATACAGAACGTATCCGTCGGGAAGCTGGATGGAAACTGGCGGGGATTTATGCCGACAAGGGCATCACCGGCACCAGTATGAAAAAGCGCGATGAGTTCAACAAGCTGATTCGCCAGTGCAGGCGCGGCAAGGTGGACATGATTATTGTGAAATCCATCAGCCGGTTTGCGAGAAACACCCTTGACTGCATCAAAATCACCCGGATGCTGCGGGAAATCAAAGTGGATGTGTACTTTGAGGAACAGAACCTGCACAGCATCGATCCTGCATCGGAATTTTACATCTCCATCCACGGCTCCATCGCACAGAGCGAATCGGAAAACATCAGCCACAATGTGGCTTGGGGAAAAGCACGGAGCGCAAAGGAAGGGAATGTGTCCTTCTCCTACAAATCCTTCCTCGGCTACCACAAGGGGGCTGATGGAAAGCCGGAGATCGTTCCCGAACAGGCGGTAACAGTACGGCAGATTTACGAACGGTTTCTCTCCGGCAGGAGCCTCCAGCAGATTGCAGACGAGCTGACCGGAAGTGGCATCCCCACGCCGATGGGAAAAACCGTATGGCAGCCCGGCGTCATCCAATCCATCCTCTCCAACGAAAAGTACAAGGGGGATGCTCTGCTGGGCAAAACCTACACAGAGGACTGCATCAGCAAGAAAGTGCGCGTCAACGCCGGGGAGCGCCCGCAATACTATGTGGAGAACAATCATCCGGCAATCATCGATGCAGCCACCTTCGCCAGAGTACAGGAAGAACTGGCAAGGCGGGCATCTAAACGCAAGGTCAAGCAGGTTGGAACCAAAACGGAGCAAGGCAAATACTCCAGCAAGTATGCGCTGACCGAACTGCTGGTTTGCGGCGAATGCGGGACGCCCTACCGCCGATGCACATGGACGGTAGGAGGAAAGAAGAAAATTGTGTGGCGCTGCATCAGCCGCCTTGACTTCGGCAAGAAATACTGCCACCACTCTCCGACTATGGAAGAAGCGCCGCTGCAGGAAGCCATTATGGACGCGGTGCTGAAAACCGCGCAGGTCAATCCGGATGTTCTCCAAACCTTGAAGCTGCATATCCAGATGGGGATTGGTGCGGAAGACGGAGAAGACGAGAGCGTCGAGATACAAATCCGCATTGCAGAAATCGATCGGGAGTTCAAGGAAATACTCAGCAGCGTAACTGCCGAGAATCAACAACAGCTTCTCACCGATTCACGGATTACAGAACTGATGACAGAGAAACGGAAGCTCGAAAGCAGGCTGGCGGAATATGCCGCCGCGGAACAGCACCGCAAAAATACCGCCTCCCGATTGGATCAGATTTTTACCATCCTCGATGGGATGAAGAACCATCCGCTGACCTATGGCGATCAGGTGATCCGGCAAATCCTGCGGTGTGTAGTGGTGGAATCCAAGGAGAAAATCCGGGTAGTCTTTATCGGTGGACTTGAAGTGGAAGCGGAGGTGGAATACTGATGCCTCAAATCAGGGAACAGATTGCCATGGTACACCTCCCACCCTCGAAAACGCTGAAATATCTTTTCCATGTGCGGAAGACATTGGACGTATATCCGAACCCTACATTGCGTGGGGAACGGTATTTGTCCAAACAAAAAGACACTCCTTACCGTAATGGTAGGGAGTGTTTTCTTTGTATCTAAGGCACTTAGGTGAGTTAGGTGAGTAATCGGGCTAAAATCCCTATAACTTCTTCTTAGTACGCGCGTATATAGAAATAGTTATAGGGAAATGTACCCGATTACTCACCTTCCTCACCTAAACTTTTTAAATTTAGGGGCAATTATAGTCTTACTTCTTCCCTTTCACCACGAACCCGGCAAACCCCGCCGCTTTCAGCTTTTCCAGCATCCTGTCGGCGTTGGCGCGGACGGCGAAGGCTCCCACCTGGACCCGGTACAGCACCTGTTCGGTGTCGGCCTTGGGTTCTTCGGCGGGCTTCTCCTCCGCCTTGGCCGGGACGAAGGTCACGCCCAGGTACTTGCACAGACCCTTGGCGATGGCCTCGCCGATCTCCGTGGTGTGCTCCACGATCCACTTGGCACCCTCCACCGTGTCGTGGAATTCGCACTCACAGTATACCGTGGGAGCCGCCGGAGTCCGCACCTCGTAAAGGTTGGGGTTCTTCTGCACGTTCTCGGACGTTCCCGGCGTCAGCGGGGCCAGCTCGTTGAACACCGCCTTGCAGGCGTCGTACCCCTTGCCGGGGATGGCGTAGCAGAACAGCCGGGTGCCCATGACCTGCTTGTTGCAGGCGTTGGTGTGGACGCAGTTGTGGATGTCCGCCTTGAAAACGTTGGACTGGGCGCAGCGCTGGGCCATGGTGGAACCCAGAGCCGCCACCTGCACCTCCACGCCGCTGCGGCGCAGGGCTGCCGCCTCCGCTTCGGCGATCTTCTGGCACTGGACGTGCTCGTTGGTGTTGCCCCAGGCGTAAGCGTTGCTCACCTGGTCGCTGGGGCTGATGTAGACCTTCTTACTCATCGCTATTCTCCTCTCCCGGCAGGTTCTCCTCTGCCGTGTCCTCGGTGTGTACCTTCAGCTTTTTCAGCAGGGCCTGCAAAAAGCCCGGCACCGGTGCACCAATGGCCGAAACGTTCTCCAGGATGGACAGCAGCTCGTTGATCACCAGCCAGATGATGACGATGCTGGCAAACAAAAAGTCCACCGGCCAGTTCCAGCCCAGGCTGTCCGCCCCGTAGCGCAGCAGCCAGTCCACCACGCAGGCCACCCCGACGATGACCAGGTAGCCCACCTTTTTCAGGATGCCCCACAGGCCCACCCGGGAGGACAGCTCCCCGGCGTGCCAGGCCTTGGCCATGCCGGTGATGTAGTCCAGGGCCATCACCACCAGCAGCACCAGCACCGGCACCAGCAGCTGAATGCCGTAAGCGCACAGCGCCCCCAGCGCAGCCGCCAGCGCGGCCTTGATCGTGTTTTCTTTCATGTAAAATCTCCTTTCCTGCCGCCTTGGGCGGCGTGATTACTGCGTGAATGCCTTGGCCGACAGATTGCCGCTGTTGTCCACGGCGATGGTGTACAGGGTGCCGTTGGGGGCCTGCACAAATACGTTGGCCATGTTCTGCTTGACCTCGTCCCCGAACTGCATGGGGGTGCCCACCCACACCTGCTTATAGGTAATCTCCTGGTTCTTAGTGATGATGGCCCCGGCGGCATCACCGTTGCCCACGATACGAATGAACGCCACACTGAGATCGTTAATGGTAATACTAAAGCCCTTGCCGTCGCTGTCGAATACCGCATCGTAGGAGGTCCCGGAGGTGGCTTTGTATGTCACAGCGCCAGTAGACTCCTTCATGGCGTTGTACTGCACGGCAATGGGCCAGATGGAGCCGCCGCCGCTCTCAAAGGTGCCATCCGGGCAGCGCACCCGGATCACCTCCCCGGCCTTGCACCCGATGTAACCGCTTGTCCACATGGTGTAGTTCCGCACGTCGGTACTTTCTGTACCGCTCCCGTTCAGGCGGGTTTGAGATTTAAAATTCGAACTCGATTGGTCCAGCCGGTTCGTAAAATTCGGCTGCTGCTGGTATTCGCCCTCGGCAGCCTGGACGAACGAGGTATCCGCCGGAGTGATGGGCGCGGCGACAGGCTGCCACCACCCGGAGCCGCTCCACCACTTGGGCTTGCCCAGGCTGCTGTCCCAGACGGACATGCCCGGGTAATGCTTATCCGCGTCCAGCGTTCCGCCCTGACCGGGCAGGGCAACGGTATCCGCCAGATACTGCCGGTTTCCGCTGGCGTAGCCATCGTAGGGCACCAGCCCGGAAGGGGTAGGATAGAAGTAGCCGTTCAAGCCGTCCGTGGCCAGAAAGATTTTACTGTCCGCGCTGGGGATCGTGGCCAGCAGGTCGGGCAGCTGCCCGGTGCGACCGGCGGACCGGATGATGGAAAACCCGGTCAGAGACAGTGCAATCTGCGCGGTGGGGCCGGTTACGTCCACAAGCGCCGTGTTGGTGTAGGTGTCGGCGCTGCGCTCATAGAGCTGGAGCCCGCACACGGTGACCGCTGCGCGGTTGGCCATCATGATGGGCACGCCTGCCGTCTGCCGCCAGCCGTAAAAGCCGTTAATGGTGAGATTACTGTCTGCCCCGGCGGAGACATACACCGCCGCGTCCTTGGACTCGGCCCCGCACCCGTTGAGCACCACGCCGTTGCCGGTGATGCTGAAAATCGTCCCTGTGCCGCCGTCGCAGCACACCTGTGACAGGGTGCTGTAGGCGGACTGGATGATATACGGGTTGGCCGCGCCGCTGCAATAGACCCGCTCCAGGACGGTACTGGTGCCGTAGTCGATGTGGACGGCATTGGAGGCGCACACAAGATACAGGTCCGCCAGCCGGTTGAAAAAGCTGTGCAGGCGAATGCCGTGGCTTCCGGTGCGGATATTGCAGTGCTCAATGGTGCAGCGGCTGCGGTCGCCGTAGATGGCCCAGTGCTCCGCCGCCGTGGAGGCGTTCTTGATGGACAGATTCCGGAGCACCGGCCCGCTGCCCTTTTCCGCGCCGTCCGTGCGGCCCAGGATGATAGTGGCGTCAATGGCTCCCCAGCCGCCGGACCAGCTGTCCACCGTGGGCATGGTTTTGGCGGCATTGCCGGTTTTCTTGATGATGGCGGTGGACGGATTCTCGCCGATCAGTGCCGGACTGCGGCCCTCCCACCATTTGACGCCGTCGATGGTGGTCACCGCATCGCTGTAGGTCTGGATGACCAGCGGCGCGGTGATGATGTAGGTGCCCGCCGGGACATACACGGCCATGGCCAGCGTCGACACAGCCTTGTCGATGGCCGCCTGAATGGCCGCCGTGTCATCCGTGCTGCCGTCGCCCTTGGCCCCGAAGTCCCGGACGTTCAGAATGCCTCCGGCTTTTTTCTTCCAGCTGGCAGGGCGTCCGTCCGCCCCGACGGTATCCACCGCGATCTGGTCGCCTGCGGACAGCCCCGACAGCCCCATTGCGTCGGCAATGGCGGAGGCCGTCACGCTGGCGTCGGACCCGGCGGGGCCTTGCGGACCGGTTGCGCCCTTGGGCCCCTTCAGATTGGCCAGAGTCACCACATTGTCCCAGTTTTTTCCATCGCCGGAAAACTGGATGTATCCGCCCTCCACCCGCATGGACGAGACCGCCGGGTGCTCCGTCAGATAATCCGCTACTGCCTGGGCGACCCTCTCCGGCTGCACCGCAATCAGCCGATTGAGCTTTTCCGTGAGCTGATCGTACACATCCTCCGCCGGGTCTGCCGGAGCGCCGCCGGGGGTGGTGACAGACGGCAGCACCCGCAGGTCCGCCGCCCGGCTGGTGTGCAGGTCCCCGGCGTACAGGCCCACGGACGCCCACCCCGGTGTGCTGAGCACCGGCAGAGCCGCCGTGTCGCCAGAAAACACCACGTCCTGATAGGTGCCGTCCGCCAGGTTCACCCGCATGGTCTTGGTGCCATAGGGGGTCCACTCGTCGTCCAGGTCCCACGCCACCGTGTAGTCGCTGTTGCCGCAGATCACGGTCCCCGTGCCTCCGGCCCGCTTGTCCCGAATTTTGATCTTGATTTCAGGCATTTGCATCATCTCCCTTCGGATACGCCCCCACGCGGCGAAAAAGTTGCCCCCGCTGTTGCCGTCTCCGTTTTCGCTGACAGTTGACAGCATGGCCCTGCGATGCTACAGCTTCGCCCGCACCGGCGAGGACGCCGCCTATCTGGCCTTTGACATCCCCCTGGAGCAGGTGGAGCAGGGCCTGGCCGCGCTGAAAACCCTGGGCGTCGGCGGCGCGGCTACCGCCATCTGTGTGCAGGCCGCTTTGGACGGCGCGGCGGAGATCGCCATCTTCAACCGTGATGACGAATTTTTCGCCAACGGACGGCACACCGTGGAGAAGCTGGCCCAGGCCGTGCCCGGCTGCAAGGCATCCATCACCCCGCTGGAGGACGGCGCGGCCCTGGCCGATGCGGTGCAGCACTGCGACATCCTGGTGAACGCCACCCGTGTGGGCATGAAGCCCCTGGACGGCGAGACGTTGGTTGATCCCGCCCTGTTCCGCGCCGATCTGGTGGTGGCGGACACGGTGTATAACCCCCGGGAGACCCGGATGATCCGGGAAGCCAGGGCCGCAGGCTGCCAGGCCGCCGTGGGCGGCATCGGCATGCTGCTGTGGCAGGGCGTGGCCGCCTTCAAGCTGTTCACCGGCAAGGATATGCCCACCCAGGAAGTGCAGGAGAAGTTCCTCTCCTGACAACGAGAAAGTGAGGTGCGACGATGAAATTCCCCAACATGTTTTCCCCCGTGCAGATCGGCACGGTGACGGTTCCCAATCGCTTTGTGGTGCCCCCCATGGGCAACGATCTGGCCAACACCGACGGCTCCCTCAGTGAGCGCTCCCTCTCCTATTACCAGGCCCGGGCCAAGGGCGGCTTCGGTCTGATCACCATCGAGTCCACGGTGGAGAAGGACAGCGAGCTAGGCGGCAACTTCCGCATCGCCTCCTGTCCCACCGGCAAGGGGCAGATCTCCGAGGCCATCCGCTCCATGATCGTCCGGGCGAAGCAGGCCGGGGTGAACATCCGGCTGAACACCGAGACCATGGAGGAGCCCCTGCGGGCCCTGGCTCCCGACGCCGTGATCCTGGCCACCGGCTCCGTGCCGCTGGTACTGCCCATTCCGGGGCTGGCCGACTGCGGCTATGTCACCGCTCAGGACCTGCTGCTGGGCAAGACCGCCGCAGGCAGGCGCGCCCTGGTGGTGGGCGGCGGCATGGTGGGCTGTGAGGCCGCCGAGTATCTGGCCGAGCGGGGCCATCAGGTGGCCATCGTGGAGATGAAGGACGTCATCGCCGCCGACGTGACTCCGGAAAACCGCCGCTATATGTTCCGGAACTTCGAGGGGAACCATGTGCTGCTGCAGCCCGGCGCCAAGGCCCCCGGCAATGCCGTTCTGGCCACCGGCGACGCCCTGGAGGCGGCGCTGGCCATCTGAGGCCCACAGAACCGGCAAATTATGACGTGCTGTGTCTTGGAGCGCAGCGGAAAGGAGTCGTCCAAAATGGTGGAAAATCCCAACAGAAAAGTGGAGAAGCTGCTGCCGGAGGAGCGGCTGGGAGGCAATGGTCTCTTTGCCCGCATTACTGTTTTCCCCGGCAGGGAGATCGACTATCATGAGCACCACGGCGAAACCGAAACCTATCACATCATCGCCGGCGAGGGCGTATACGGCGACAACGGCGCGGAGCGTGCCATTTATGCTGAGACTGGCTCTTTGACAGACAGAAAAAAGCCCGCGAAATCCTATGATTTCGCGGACTTTTTGGTACGCCCGACTGGATTCGAACCAGCGGCCTTTAGAGTCGGAGTTATCAGGCTGTCAAGCCGCAAACCGTTGTGGCACAATGGTTTGGTGGGTGTTGCACAAATTTGCGGCATTTTATGAGAAAACTTCAGAAGCCTTGCGCCACAAGGCTTCTGAGGTTTTTCGCAGTAGTAGTCAAATAGTAGTCTGGATAAAATGCGGGTTCAGCAGCCCAGTTCAGCTGAATATCTTTACCCTCTATCCCTGGATCAGATCAGCGGCATCGCATCCAAGTACTTTGGCAAGGTCAAGCACAATACCGGCCTGCGCTTTTGCAAGTTCGTACTGCTTCTGCTCGTAGAGCTGGATCATTCGCAAGGAGACTCCGGATGCTTCACTGAGCTGCTGCTGTGTCAGCCCTCTCGCCTTCCGTATAAGCTGTAGCTTAGACTTACGGCTATCCTTGTTCCTTTGAATGATCTCATCTGCACTCTCCACGAATTTGCTTACATCCGCTTCGTGCAGGATATATAGAGACATCACTACCGATAGTGTCAATCCGTATTCTACCATATCGCTGAAGCGTCGGTTTGTTTCCCACTGGTAATAGGCAAGGATCCATCCGGCCCAGTACTCTCTCCCCTTTGAGGATAGATAAGGCTGATGATGACGCTCACTCTGCATATTCACGGCAGCAAGCACAGCGTCTGCCAGTTCAACCCCCGACATTCCTGCAACATACTTCGGATTTCCATTCTCGAATTTTGAGGCAATTCCGGAGGAAATGAACCAGCCAAAGAAGTCATCCGGTGCATAGCCGAGTGTACACACGGCGTACTCGACCATATCTCCGAGATTGGCCATCGCATCATCCAAGTATAATTCGTTGTAGGCGTTCATCTTCATTCCCCCATTCTTCCCGAATGATGTCCAGCACATATTTTTCAGACAAAACCGTTTCACGATCCTTCTCTTTTGCAAAATCCTCGCGCGCTTTACTGTCTCGTGCCAGCTTCTTCGGATAATACATATCACACGGTGCAGGAATGGCTTCCTCAAATGTAAATCGAGCAAACGCTTTTCCCGATATCGCAACGATCTGTTCGCCCAGTTTCCCAAGTAACATCGCTTTTTCAAGCTGTTGGAGAGAAATCGTATTATTCAGAAATGCACTTGCGAATGAAAAATAAGAATCGTCCGCCCGATATCCTTTGATGACATCATACTGCTTATACTCTACCGCAAAATGCTCGTCAATATACTGCTTGGCTTGCCTTGCAACTGCCCCGCCAATACGGAACTTCCGGTTATCCAGCAGCACATAAAGCCAATTGAGAATATGATAATTTCCGCCTGTAAGCGAGAGGATAGACAGGCCGTTTAAATCAAAGGCATATCGATTTGCAAAGCCATCCGCTTCAGCGGAACAAGCCCACTCCTTTGCAAGCTCCACACTCTCACTACAGTAGAACCCCAGTCCGTAATCGTTGTTTGGGTTTCCTTTGCCAATAACAGGCTGTTGGATAATTTGACTGGAACCATGATAAACGCAGATTATTTTATTCATAGCTGTGCCTCTTTCACGAGCCTATCGCTCCACTGATAGTTTTAACCCGAATTGATTATATCGCTATGGCGATAGTTTGTCAACAAGAAAGCTTGTGGTGTTTCTCTGTCTGCAACGATATCTGTTGTTTCGACGTAACCGCCACAGCAAATGACGCATAGACACACATGAGACAATTAGTAAAGTCTCTCATACCAAGTATATTTTTCGTTTCCTGACCGATACTTTAACTATAAAAACGAAAGATAAGGATGGTCAGCATATGAATAATATGGATTTAGGATACGAAATGTTTTGCTATCAATGTGAGCAAACAGCGAACGGAAAGGGCTGCACAAAGCTTGGGGTTTGCGGAAAGACACCGGAAATCGCCAATCTGCAGGATTTGCTGATCTTTCAAATCAAAGGGATCAGCTGTTACGGAAAAGTTCTGCAAGATGAGGGACAGCATATCGATAAAAATATCATACGGTTTATCGAAAATGTTCTTTTCACAACGCTGACGAATGTTAATTTTGATGCGAAAGTACACGTGGAATTATTGAACGAATCACAACGGATAAAAGATCATTTAAGAAATATTACGGGAGAGATTCACAATCAGACACCTTACGCCACTTATGATCTTCCCGAAACAAAAACACAAATGCTAAAGGATGCTCAACTCGCGGGAATTATGTATGATAAATCCCTTGACCCGGATATCCGCTCATTGAGGCAAACCATTTTATACGGGCTGAAAGGTATCAGCGCCTATGGGCATCAGGCAAGAGAACTGGGCTATTACAGTGATGAGGTAGATGAATTTTATATTCAGGCATTGGAAGCTCTCACAGACGATAACCTTACAGTGGAAGAACTGATCCGAATGACCATGCGCACCGGAGAAGCGGCAATTGAGGTTATGAAAAAATTGGACGAAGCCAATACTGCAGTTTACGGAAATCCGGCACCCCATAGGGTTAATATCCATATGAGGAAAGGACCCTTTATCGTTGTTTCGGGACATGATTTGAAGGATTTGGAAATGCTGCTGGAACAAACAAAGGGAACGGGGGTCAATGTGTATACACACGGTGAAATGCTGCCGTGCCACGGATATGAGGGATTAAAAAAATACCCCCACCTTGTCGGGAATTTCGGTGGTGCGTGGCAAGATCAGCAAAAACAATTTGATGATCTTCCGGGATGTATTCTGATGACGACAAATTGCCTTATGCGGCCGAGAGAGAGCTATAAAGGCCGAATCTACAGCACGAATGTAGTGGGCTGGGAAGGGGTAAAACACATTGGCAAAAAAGAAAACGGTGAAAAGGATTTCAGTGAAATCATTCAGCAGGCAATAGAATTAGGCGGCTATCCGGAGGATCAGGAGCCCCACGAGATACTTGTCGGATTCGGGCATCATTCGGTATTAAGCGATTCTGACAAAATCGTAGCGGCAGTAAAAGCAGGAAAAATCAGACATTTCTTTCTTATTGGCGGCTGTGACGGAGCAAGACCCGGTCGAAACTATTATACGGAGTTTGCTAAGATGGTCCCGAAAGACTGCGTGATATTAACGCTCGCATGCGGAAAATACAGATTTAACAAACTGGATTTCGGTGAAGTAGCGGGACTGCCGAGACTTTTGGATGTCGGGCAATGCAATGATGTATATTCTGCCATACGGATCGCAACAGGTTTAGCAGATGCTTTTGGTACCGATGTAAACGGATTGCCTTTGTCGTTGATCGTATCATGGTACGAACAAAAGGCTGTTGCTGATTTGCTGGCATTATTGAGTCTGGGAATTAAAGGCATATATTTAGGCCCTACCCTGCCGGCATTTTTGAGCCCGAATGTGCTTCAGTATTTAGTGGACACATTCGACTTGCGGCTTATTACCAATGCTGAGGATGACATTAAGACCTGCCTGAAACAGAATATCTGAGAAATCAGGAACCGTCAATGCACTTTGATAGTAACCGTAAAACCTGACAGCGCACATTATTATCAGCTTTATACCGGCGTATTTGAGCTGGAATGATCTTGAGGAGTCTTGAAAACATACAATTTTCAAGACTCCTCAAAAATTTTTGCAGCAATATTCTCCAATGCGTCACTGAAAATCTCATGAACACGGATCAGCGAAACGACCTCGCAGATAAACCGCTCCATCAGTTCCTTTTCATCCAACCATGTGGTCTGAGGAGTTGTGTAATGCCCAGGATCAGCCTCCGCCTCCGCTTTGGCGGCGCGGATGGCCTTCTGAGCGGAGAGCCACCGGCCATAGGCCCCACCGTACAAGTCCTTTTTCAACTTCCGCAGCGCAGCCTTGTACGCCTTCTCCGCACCACTGGGGCCGTTGTAGTTGAGATAGATCGCCAGTTTCTGAAAGGTCATGCCAACCTCGTCCGGCTGACCGATGCCGAGGTAACTTTGCACCAGATTCAGCTCTCTGGGCGTCAACACTTGCTCCATCCGCTGCATCAGCAGCGTCCGGCGCATCAGGCGGTCATAGGCAACGGCAGGATCGCCGCCGCAACTGATGGAGAACACATCGTCGCCCAACTGCCGCGCGCCGCACAGCGTCCGGTATTCTTTTATCAATGTCCCAGCAACCTTGGCAGATACATTCAGTTCTCCGCACACCACCTTGACCAACTCAGCATCAGATGAGTCCCATCCCTCGGCGCAGAGGTATGCCACCCTGCGCAGTTGATTGTACCGGCTGATGGGAATGGACAGAGAGGAAGAATACTGCGCGGCATAGTCGGACAGCGCCGCTTCCATCACGGGCGTCGCATAGGTCAGCAGCTTCGTTCCGTAGACGGGGTCAAAGTGCCTCGCCGCGTCCAGCAATGCCAGCGCCGCCTCCTGCTTCAAATCCTCCATCTCACACCACGGCGTGTACGCCCGCGCCAGGTCGGTGAGGTAACCCTCGTTCTGTGAGACGAGCCGCTCCGCGGCGTTTTTGTCTCCGGCTTGCATTCGCAAAGCCAGATCTTCGTTGCAGGGGCCGTTCCCGGCAACGGTATACATATTTTTCGGCACAGGAACGCCCCCTTTCTTATTTCAGCCGCTTTTCTGCCTCCGCGTAAATGTGTTCCAATTCCATGTCCCACGCATACCCGTCAGCGGCGTAATCATTGTCCATCAGCGCCTTATCCCGGTAACGCTCCGCCAAATACAGTGCCTCTCTCCGCAGGTCATCGGAGATTTTTCCTCTCTGGTGATGCTTGCGGATCGTACCGGTTCTGGTATTGAACAGGCGGTAGACGGGGTGCTGCTTGTTCTGCTCCTTCTGGTGCATCATCGCGCCGTACTGCCGGCAGGTATAGCGATTGTCCTGCGGTGCGACGCCATCGCAGTACTTTGGAATATGACCGTTGGTGGTCAGAAAGTATCTTCCGCAGCCTTGGCACTGGCTGGGCGCGTGGCCGTGGTGCAATCCGTTCATCAGGTCATAGGTGTAGAAATCGGTCAGGCGTGGAAAAATCACCCGTTCTACAAACACCATTTCTTTTTCGTTTTTAGGACTGCGGGCAAACACATAGGTGGAGGACAGCTCCGGATAAACCGTGAATGGCTCCATATCCAAGCTCTGTAAACTTCGCATCTCATCCCAAAACTGCTCACTGTTGAAGCAGTCATGCGCGGCCACGGCAAAATGCGTTTCGTTCCGTTTTTTCAGCCGCCGCAGATAATCCAGCTCAAAGAACCGCCCCGCTGCATAGGAGTGGTACATGGCGATAGGGATGCGTATGATCCCGACGCAGAATCTCAGGAACTCTGTCTGGAACTCCGAATCGGGCGTCCGTATTTGGGGGAGTGCGCTCTCGTCAAACAGGATATTGATCCGGCGCATTTCCTTCTCATAGTCATTATAGCAAAAAGGCGGATACTTCCAAAGAAGCTCGGTCAGGTATAAGATCCGTTCCCGCAGCTGCGGGAATACCGCCGCAGCCTCCTCATCGCTGCCCTGTACCACCACAGGGAACAGGAAGGTCGGTGCGCCGCCAGCCTGTATCAGCTCCGGCAGTTTTTCTTCAGGAATGTTCAAAACGGACGCAGCCATAAATCCCGCCGGGAACTCCTTCTCCTGATAAAAGATCTTGTCATTCCAGACATCCATTGTAAACTGCGTGAAATCGTTGTTCTGCTGTACTCCCAGCGGCATAGCATCGCCCCTTGTCCCATATCCGTTTTACAGCTGTCCTGCGATATTCTCATTCTATCAAAAAATACAGAATAATCAAGTGAAAGGGTTAGAGCCTCGACTGCAGCGAGGTCTCTGCCCTTATCCTTTTATCCGGAGGTTTTTTATGTCTCAAATCAAACGACTGCAAACCATCGACGCGGACACGCTGCAAAGCACCGCTTACGAGCCGGTCTCCTTCGTGGTCGACGATCTGCTCCCGCAGGGACTGCACCTGCTGGCAGGCGCGCCGAAGATCGGTAAATCGTGGCTGGCGCTGTGGCTGTGTCTCTGCGCCGCGCAGGGCAAGCCGCTCTGGACGTTCGCCACACGGCCATGCGAGGTGCTGTACCTCTGTCTGGAGGACAGCTTCCAGCGTATCCAGAGCCGCCTCTTTGATCTCACGGAGGACGCGCCGCCCACGCTGCACTTCGCCGTCATGTCCCAGCAGCTCCACAACGGGCTGGTGGAACAGATCGAGCTATTCTTGAAGGAGCATCCGCAGACCAGGCTCATCGTCATCGACACGCTCCAGCGCATCCGCACCGCGGGCAATGACGCGAACCCGTATGCCAGCGACTACCGGGACATCGGCGTTCTGAAAGCGCTGGCGGATAAGCACCGCATCGCCATTCTGCTGGTGCATCACCTGCGGAAGATGAATGACGATGATCCCATGAACATGATCTCCGGCACCACCGGACTCAGCGGCGCTACCGACAGCAACTTCGTCCTCCGCAAGAGCAAGCGCAGAGAAAACACCGCCACGCTCTACTGCACCGGGCGGGACATCCCCTACCGGGAACTGGCGCTGGAGTTTGACGGTGAGGATCATGTCTGGAAGCTGCTGTCAGACGACTGCGAACAGACGGAGCAGCCCAGTGAACGGATTCTTTTTCTTCTCTCTGAACTGCTGCGCCGGCAGCCGGAGATCAGTGCCCCTGCCAAGGTGCTGTTAAAAAAGATCGACCCTGCCGGTGCGGAGGGACTGACCCCAAACAGCTTCTCCCACCGAATCCGCAAAAGCGTTGACGCTCTAAGGAGAAACGGCATTACGGTGTCCTTCCGCAAGAGCAACGGCGACCGTCTGATCTGCCTGAAAAGGGCCGATGGGGTCGATAATCCCGCTGCCGAAAACATCGTCACCATTGACCCTGAGAACCCGCCGTGTTTCGGCGTGTGAGCCGCTGTGCGCGAGGTTAGGGGATGGGGTGGCGTGTGTACCCGCTGAGAGCTGTTTACCGCACACGGCGCGGGACGCAAGAATCGTCGCCCACTCAGGTGGCGGCGACGGCCAGCATCGCATTTGTCTGGTCTGCGGCGAAGCCGCTGCCCTGCCAAACGCACCGAGCGGGCAAAGCCCTGCACCCAAATTCCGGGCAGAAGCCCGAACCCACTCTTTACTACGATTGGAGAAAAACATGAAAAAAGATATCAAGTTCAGCACGCGCATGGCGTCCGCTGACCGCGAGAAGATCAGGGCACTGGCGGCGAAGGCCCACATGTCCATGAGCGACTACGTCACCGCCTGCTGTCTCGGCAAGCGGATCGTGGTCATCGACGAGCAAAAGGAACTGCTCCGCCAGCTCAAGGGCATCGGCAGCAACATCAACCGCCTCACCGTCCTCGCCAACATGGGCAAGGTGCAGGTCATCGGTCTCGACAAGGCCGCGCAGGTGCTGTCCGAGGTCAGCGCCGCGTTGCGGGCTGTCATGGAAGGTCGGTGAGCCGTATGGCCATCGTACATTTTGTGAACTACAAGCGGGGCACACAGTCCCGCGCCGCCATGCGCGGCGTGATGCTCTACGTCATGCAGGAGAAGAAAACCGCATGGGAGGGCAAGCCGCTCGTCAGCGGCATCAACTGCCAGCCGCAGAGCGTCTACGACGATTTCCTGAACACGAAGCTGCTCTACCACAAGGACGGCGGCGTGATGTTCTACCACATGGTGCAGAGCTTTCCGAAGGGTGCGGCGGTCGATCCCCGGCAGGCCCACGAAGCCGCGCGGCGGCTGGCGGAATACTTCGACGGCTGCGAGGTGCTGGTCTGCACCCATGTAGACCGAGAACACATCCACTCCCACTGCGTCATCAACTCTGTCAACTTTGAGACCGGCAAAAAGCTGCACATGGCAAAAGAGCAGATTCAAGAACTGATGCGGCGCAACGATGCGATCTGTCAGGAGATGGGCCTGCCGGTCTTTGAAGTGACCGCACAGCAGGCCCGCGGCATGGGCGGCGCGGAGTATCACACAGCGCTGAAGGGACAGAGTTGGAAGCTTCGGCTCATAAACACCATCGACGAGTGCATGAAATACGCCGCCGACCGGGACGCTTTCGTTTCCCTGATGGCATCCGAGGGCTATGCGGTGCGCTGGGAGGACACCCGCAAGTACATCACCTACACCACGCCGGACGGACTAAAATGCCGTGACAACAAACTACACGAAGAAAAGTATTGCAAGGAGGCCATGGAGCATGAATTCAGAATACGGGCAGAGTTTGCTAAGAGAAAATTCCATCGAGCAGCGAAAATCGATGGAGGAATTGAAGCGGATGAATCAGCCGAGCAGCGCGCCGCAGCAAACAGCGCAGCCGATCCAGCCCATTGTGATCCAGTGCGATCTGCCGCAGGCGATGAACAAGCTGACGGAGCAGGCAGACGGAATAAACTGGGAGCTGGAGGAAATTCGGAAAGCAATCCCCGGTCTGAGAGCACACATCGACCTGACACCGGTGCAGAAGTCGCTCACGGAGATGCAGAAATCACTGACAGAGATGAACAAACTGCTGGAACGGGTTGGGAACCTGAGCGAGAAGTATTCCTCCAAGTGGATCGACTGGCTCCCGGACTTCAGCCTGCTGGTGGCCCTCAAGTGGATCATGCTGGTGCTGATCCTTGGCACGGCGACACTGGCGGGTTGGTATGGCGCGGCGGCGATCCGCGGCCTGTTCCTCTGATCCCCGCCGTGGCCGGACTGGCTGTCGTGGGGACATTGATGGACGAGGATGAGGATGCCGAGGAAAAGCGGCGGCGCATGGAGGCGAAGATCGCCGCTGAAAACTTCGGCGCGGTGATCGGCTTCGCCGCAGGCGCGGCTCTGGCGGTGAAAGAAAAATTGGATGAGCAGGCTGTGCAAGAAAAACAGCAGCAAACCATGGGAGGGTTCTAAAAATGGCAAGCATCAAAAAATTAGATGAGCGACGGTATAAGATCACCGTCAGCAACGGCTACCGACCCAACGGCAAAAAAATCAGCAAGGCAAAGACCATCCAAGTCCCGCCCGGTGTCCCCAAGCGCGGCATTGGGCAGTATGTCGCCCACGCCGCCGAGGAATTAGAGCGCCGCTTCAAGACTGGCTACACCGAGGACGGCGAGATGACCTTTGAGGAATTCGCCTCCCGCTGGCTGAAGCGGCAGACGAAATATGCCCCCAGCACCATCGCTGCATACCGGCGGATGCTGGAGGTGGTGTATCCCATGATCGGCGGCATCCGCCTCAATAAGCTCCGACCGATGGCACTGGAAAATATGCTCTCCGAGCTGCGCAAGCGCAAGCACCACGGAAAGCGCATCAACGAATCCACCGCGCAGCGATACCTCTCTGTGGTCTCCACCGTACTCAGCGACGCTAAGCGCAATGAGATCATCGAAAAGAATCCCGCGCGGATGTTAGACCTGCCCACACCGCAGCGCACGGTGCAGCGCATCCCCACGCGAAGCGAGGTGGAAAAGCTGCTGGACACGCTGGCAAAGGAGCCGCGGCACTACCGCCTGTTCTATCTGCTCTCCATGTACACCGGCTGCTGCCGGGGCGAGCTGAGCGCTCTGCAATGGTCGGACTTCACCGGCACGCAAAACGGTCTGCTGCTCACCGTCAGCCGCTCCCGCAGCAGCGTTCCCGGCAAGGGCATCGTGGAGGGCAGCACCAAAAACGGCAAGAGCCGTGAAGTCTATCTCTCCTCTGACCTGCGGGGCATCCTCCTCGCCTACAAACGCCGCAAGCAGATGGAGGCGGACAAGCAGCGCCGCAGGCTCAGTCCCTACCTCTTCACCGACGAACACGGTCAGCTCATCCACCCGGACACCTTCACCAAGCGGCTGCGGAAGATCTATGCCTCCATTGGCTTTCCACGGGAGTACCACCTGCACACCCTGCGGCACTACTTCGTGACCTCGCTGCTACACTGCGGCGTGGACAAGCAGACGGTGGCAGACCTTGTCGGTCACGCGGACACTGGCTTTCTGGAGCACACCTACTGCCACCCTCAGCAGGCGCAGAAGGAGCAGGCGGCTGACTCCATGCTCACCATGCTCCGTCCGGACGGCAAGCAGATTTTCAATCTCGCCGCCGCCTGTTCTCCGAAGCGGCGCAGCGCATGATTGTTGCTTTCGTAGAAATTCATTTTTCCAAGAAAATTGTGATAGCTTTGCCGACGTGCTTGCGGTATGTTGTGCTTGCAAAATAAGCCTCAACTGTACCGAGGTCAAATGAAAGCGAGGGCATTTTTATGGCAAGCATCCGCAAGCGCGGCAGCAGCTATCTCATCGTGGTGTCCATGGGCTATGACTACAACGGCAAGCGCATCAACCCCCGGCAGAAAACCGTCCATCCGCCGGAGGAACTAACGCCCAAGCAGGTGAAAAAATGGCTCAACGAGCAGGCAGTCCTCTTTGAGCGTGAATGCCGCCACACGCCGCAGCCTGTCCAGCAGCTCACGCTGGCAAAATACATCGACCTGTGGCTGACAGACATCGCCCCCGGCAAGCTGGCGAAGTCCACCATCCGCCGCGACCGGCAGGACATCGAACGCATCCTTCCGGCGCTGGGCCACTACAAGCTCACCGAGCTGCGGCCGGAACACTTCCGGAATTTCTACGCAGAACTGCGAAAAGTCGTCAGTCCCGATACGAAAAAGCCACTCTCCGAGTACACCATTGAGGGCGTGCACGCTACGCTGTGCAGCATCCTCTCTGATGCCGTGGAGGGTGGCTTTCTTTCGCATAACCCGGCTTGGCGCACCTACCGCTACACTGGGCGCAAGTGCGAAAAAAAGATCGCGGACGAGGAAACGGCGCAGAAGATCATCGCCGCGCTGGAGGGCGAGA
>ERZ791618.290-NODE-290-length-27903-cov-2.200194_pt1 | contig 27903 bp, 28 predicted proteins | sample MGYA00510059_ERZ791618 | MGnify/ENA primary metagenome ERZ791618 (study PRJEB30046, sample SAMN00715159) | human gut metagenome | study: EMG produced TPA metagenomics assembly of the A metagenome-wide association study of gut microbiota in type 2...
GAACTCCCGGTCTTGGACTGCTTTCGGGAGCCGTTTCTTAATCACTCCCATGCGGTTCCTGAACCGTCGTTCACAAACATAATCGCAAAACGTATGCCAATTGATTTTAGTTTCGCTGATTAACAAAATGTCACTAAAGTTCTGACAAAATTACTTATTTTATGCCGTTTTGTACATTTATTATATAAAATTGTTTTCGAATACTATGAATGTGAAATGTTTCGCCTCCGGCTTATTCGTTTCCCTGATAGTCGAAATAATCAAAGTCAGCCTGTGCCTTTGAAGAAGCGGATACGGCATACAAGCCCAATATGATACCGGTAAATCCGCCGGCAGTTTCGGTACTGAGATAGCGCGTATTCATCTTGGCTATTTCCTGGAACTTGTTTCCGGTGGTGGAATAGCCGAATGAATAGAACTCATTATTCCCTTTGACCTGAAGCTGCACTTTTCCTTGAGGGATATTGATTTCCTTTTCTATATGTTTCAGTTCTCCCAACTGATATCTCAGGACGATAGACTGCTGTCCCTTAGCATCCTGCCTTATAAAAAGGTCATAGTGCGAATGATTCTCCATGAATACCGTTATTCCGGCTTCGTCCTGCGGTTGCCCTTTCTGTAGTTCAACGGATGTTGCGGCTGTGAAGTCGATATGTTGCTGTCTGCGGCCGATGAAAGTAGGAGAGTCCATACTGTTCAGATTGATGGGAGTTGCTTTCAATCGGAGTGTCTTACCGTTCAGGATGTAGTTCTCCTGTTTGGGATTGCGCAGATAGATCCATTCCGGTCCCAGTTTCTCGGTGTTGAAGGTAATGCGGGGAGCTTTCGAGTCAAAAGGTTGCTGTGGAAGGGTGGGGACATCCATCTGTAAGGCTATGCTTCCATCTCCATTTACCACAGGCCAGGCATTCTTATCCCATCGTACAGGTGCGATAAACGTTTCACGCCCCAGCAGATGGTGTGAGCCGGTTTGCGGACGGAATGCGAGACATACCATCCACCACGAACCATCGTGGGCTTCTATCAGATCGGCATGACCGGTTCCCTGTATCGGACTGTTCTGTGCGTTTTTGTTTATGTGTGTCAGGATGGGGTTGGCAGGATTACTTTCATACGGGCCGTCAATATCCCGGCTACGGGCAATGGTTACCTTATGCCCATATTCAGTACCTCCTTCGGAAATCAGCAGATAATACCAACCATCTTTCTTATAAATATGTGGCCCTTCCGGATGACGTCCGCCCGTACCGTTCCAGATACGTTTGGATTCGCTTAACTGTTCTCCGGTCATCGGATTTATTTCGCACAGGTAGATGCCTACATCTGGATTGCTGACCAAATAGCACTTTCCATCTTCAAAATAAAGGGATGGATCAATACCTCCTTGCTTTATCCAAACCGGTTCTGACCATTCACCACGTGGATCTGTGGTGTGAATCAGGAAGTTCCCCTTGTCCGAAACATTGGTGGTAATCATGTAAAACACTCCCTCATTGTATCGGATGGTAGGGGCGTAGATTCCGCCCCATGTGCCGGTATTGGTTAACTTTACCTGTGATTCCCGTGTCAGGCAATTCCCTATCTGTTCCCAGTTGACCAAATCCTTACTATGAAACAGGGGTACTCCGGGGAAATAACAGAAACTGCTGTTGACCAGATAATAGTCTTCGCCAACGCGGCAAACACTCGGGTCCGGATGGAAGCCGGAATGATTGGATTTTGGTATCCTTGTTGGGCATGTGAGAGATTTGCCAGTCCCATCATAATAAAGATGGATAAGATGATTTTCTTCATATATGTGCCTTTTAAAATGATATTATTGCAGTTTGAAACGCATTCTCCACCGTTTGGCTTCTTCATTCCAGTCGTGGCTGATGACTTTGAAGGTTCCTACTTCAGAGGTATTTTTTACGTGCGTTCCCAAACAAAGACATTCATCATAATCGCCTACTTTCACTATGCGTACGGTTTCCGAAGCATCTTCCGGCAGTCGTTTCAAGTCAAAGCGTCCTTGTGCTTCTTCCTGCGTGATGAATTCTGTGGTAACATCCAATCCTTGCGCAATCACTGCATTTACGGCTTCTTCCAGTCGTTTTACATCTTCTTCAGTAGGAGCAGTTTCCAAAGCATAGTCCAGCTTACTTTTCTTTCTCTCTATATGTGCGGATACTGACCGTCCACAACCGAAAAGATTCATCATGGTACGGTTGACTATATGCTCGCAGGTGTGCATAGGAGGATATTCCTGTTTGTTGTGGTCGTTGAGTTGAATTTGTTGTTCCATATTATTTAGTAACTTTTTATTGTTTATATTCTCAAGAATACTTGCTGACTTTAATATTGATTTCTAATTATGGTGAATTCGCCATAATTAGAAATATAAAGTTTCTCCCATATACCAAGATATTCTGATGTATTTCTATTTCTTAGTTGGTCGAAAATAAAAAGATCACCTTTGACCTTTTAGGCTATCTGTAAGGCATAAATAATCTTCATTATTTACGTTAATGATTAATATCATTGATCTTGCCATAATAATATTTTTGCGTAAAGGTAGGGCTATATTCTGATATTGAAAAGATTTATATTGTAATTTGTTTAGGCTGTATTTAATTAACCTGTATGCATGGATGGATATTTTTTGTTTATTGTAGTCGTTGGTTTTGCTTTTTTCTAAACCCCTCGAATTCGAGAGGTTTAAAATCAGAGTTATATAATATCTCTCACAATTCTAAGTATCCGGTTATCTTTTTATATCTCTTATTTTCGTTTTAAATACGAAATAAGTCTACTGAATATATTTTTCTTTTTGGGGAGAGATGCATTGCAATTATTCTCTCGTAGAATTTTATATTTAGGATCAGGATTTTCTATCCACAGTTTGAAGAACCTGAGAGTATATTCATACCAATTCTCTTTTGTTAAAGATGCATCATTCCAATACCATTGCTCCCCTAATGCTTTCAACTCGTCTATGGCATTAGATAACAAATAAAAATCGTATAAGAAGGTGTTGTACTCATTATTTATACATTCTTGTTCAAGTTTATTCAAAGCAGCAGACACTTTATTCTTATCAGGAGATTGTATTACTGATTTTACTATGAATAAGCTATATAATATAATGATAGAATTTGCGTCGATTTCATTAAGATGCAGTTCCTCGAAAATCTTATCTGTTAATTCTGTAAATTCAAAAGGATTGCAATGGATGTCTTCACCAGCTAATATAAAAAGATTTTCCGTCTCATATCCGGCCATCAACATCTCGAAAGCCCAATCTTTCCATTGGGTATTGATGTTGATTTTTTGTTGCTTATAAACCAATATCTCTGCTGTAGATGGCACTTTCTGTAGTATCTCATTGAGAGTGGCGTCAAGTTTCACTATATCAGTAAGTGGGTATTCCTGCCTGTCTTTATCGTCGATTTGAAGATTTTGCTCCATATTTTAATTACTTCTGTTTATATATCTATTTTCATATTAAAAGCATAGTTATCAGCACTATTCTCTGATTTATATCTGGCTGCCTTATTACGAACCAATGTCTCGTTAACATAATGTCCAATCTCGTGCAATAGCAAACGTTCCAAATAATACCTTCTTGCGCTTTCTTCTGTAAATTCAATATACCAATTATCTTTTTCTTTTTGAGGTTCGGAAGCATAGCCCTTATACCATGTCAGTAATTTATGGGTAGGCCTTTCTTTCCCAAGAATAAGTTGATTGCTTTTCGGAAAAGGATATAGGGTAATGAGGCGAACACCACTACCAACCGTATAAACTCCTTGATATTTTTCTTTCTTATTTGTTTTTCGTAACCAAATATGTGTCAGACCTTCTACATGTTCAGATGGAAGTTGTGCTAATACATTTTTTATATCATCTATTGTTATAGGGAAATAGAAGTCTTTGGACGGATTCTCTACCATATAGATTGGTAATTCGTCGAACTCTGATGGTTTTAATAGCGAGTGCTTTCTTTTTACAATATTATCTTTCAACTTAGGCCATCTTCTTCCGCCTTTGACGTCTCCAAAGGTACGACTCTTTTTCCATGCTGTTTGTTTTCTGCTTTGTCTCATAATTATTCTCACCATCTATTTAGGTCGATACCTACAAAAGTAGCTATAACCAATGAAATTTACTAACTTCTTTCCTTTTTCTTTAAACAAAATCCTCTTGCAAAAGCGCTTGTGAGTCTTACAAGTACTTTTATACAGCGCAACACATACATAATTAAGATAAATACTTCTCCCACAAGTAACGCAACGGTCCGAACAACCTCCCGGTCACACTCCGTTCATCCGTCATAACTTCCGCAATTCCGGTTAGTTCACCTTTAAATTCCAGTACTTTCCCATAAGACGTCCGTAAATCTTGTGGTAAGCTTACGGTCACGGTATACATGCTTTTATCATCAGTCAATAGAGAGACGGATACCACTTTTCCCGTCAGAAATCCGAATTCCATATAAGGATATCCTGTCACACTGATATTTACCCGTTGTTCGGGTTTCACTTTGCCCGAACCGTTAACGGGTAGCTTTATCTTGCCGATAATATCCCCAGTCTGCGAGGCCACGATGGAGAAAACTTTATCTCCGCTGTTCACATTCTGATTCTTTTGCCATACATCGTTGTAAGATAGTATGCCATTTGCCGGACTAATGAAGAGATATGTCATTTTCCAGTCCTCAATGCCTACCTGTAGCTCATCATAAGCAGCTTTTAATGTTGCTACTAAGTTGTTAGCCTCCCGGCTTCGTTCCATTTGAGTTTCCAGAATATTTTGTTGCAACTGTGCTTCCTGTATTTTGGCGGATGAGAGCGAAGTCATCATTTGCTCTTGTCCCTGCTGCTTGTTCAGAAATGCCTGTTTAGCCTCTTCATAGTCCGATTGTGCCGTTAGTCCTTCACCAAAAAGTTTCTTTTCCCGGCTGTGTACAGTCTCAGCTATACGTACCTGTTCCTTATCCAGTTCTGCCTGACGATTCAGATGTTTTATATAGTTGCGATATTCCTGCAATTCCTTGCGAGTTGCCTCTATTTTCTGTTCGTAAAGATCTAAAGACAGGAAATTACGATAATCTGTCAGGCTCTTGATAAATGTGGCATAGGCCGCCTGTACACTGCCCAAAGCTAATTGTTCGGGAAATACAGTGCTGTGTATGCAACTATCTGTCAGGCAGAAATCCTGCAAGATTTTTTCCAGTAGTAAAACATCCTTTGTCTCTGCCGGATTTTCCAGTACGGCAATGATCTTACCGACTTTTACCTGTTCCCGGTCTTTGCCATATACTTCCTTTATTTTCCCATTTCCCCGTGCCACTATCCATACGGGTGGATGCTCCGTAGTGACCGTAATTTCCGCACTCACTACATCCGGATACTTAAAGAAACATCCTCCGATAAAGAACAGGGCCAACACAGTGAAGAATACTGTGATTCCCCACCTTACCAGCGCATGTGGCGGACGTGTCAGTATCTCCTGCACCTCCTCACATCTCAGTTCAATATCTTTTTCTTCTTTTTCCATGCCTCTCAGACTTCCTGTTTATCAGAGTTCCAACTGGTTTTTCACTAACCTGTAATAGATACCTTTCTTTACAGTAAGTTCCTCGTGTGTTCCCATCTCTGCTATATGTCCCTGTTCTATTACTACTATCCTGTCTGCATTCCTGACGGTACTCAGCCTGTGAGCTACCACTACTGATGTCCTTCCTTCGAAAAATTTCTGCAAATTCTCCATGATGATGCGCTCATTGTTAGCATCCAGTGCATTGGTAGCTTCATCGAAGAAGATGAATTCCGGATTCTTATATACGGCGCGGGCAATGAGGATACGTTGTTTTTGTCCCTGGCTCAGTCCATGCCCTTCTTGTCCTATTTTTGTGTTATATCCCAGCGGTAATTCTGCTATGAATCCATGTATGTTTGCCACTTCTGCGGCGTGGCGCAAGCGTTCTTTATCTATGTGTTCCACTCCCGGCGCAATGTTTCCTGCGATGCTATCAGAGAAGATAAACCCATCCTGCATTACGACGCCACACTGCTTTCTCCACTCTCGGATACTATAATTTTCTAATGGCGTATCTCCCAACAGTATTTGTCCGCTTGCAGGCGGATAGAACCCCAATAACAACTTTACGAGTGTTGTTTTTCCACTTCCGCTCATACCAACCACGGCTGTTTGTTTTCCTGCTTTTATCTCCAGATTGATATTATCCAGTGTCGGAAATTCGCTCAACGGGTCGTATTTAAAATTTAGATTCTCTATTCTCAAATCTTTTCCCACAGGGATTTCCCGTATCAATTGTTTTGTTGGTTCTTCTTCATCCGGCTTGTCCCGCACTTCACCCAGACGATTCATACTGAGGCGTGCATCCTGCATGTCGCGTGCGAAAGTTATCAAATCATTCACAGGACTGTTCAGTTGCCCAATGATATACTGTACGGACAGCATCATACCCAGTGTCATTTCTCCCCGTACCACAAGGCTTGCTACCAATCCCGTTATTATAATGTTCTTGGTTTGGTTTATCAATACCGCTCCCGAATCCTGATATTGTCGCAGGGCAAGGCTACGAATATTCACTTTGAACAATTGTGCCTGTATGCGTTCCCATTCCCACCGTTTTTGTTGTTCACAGGCACTTAGCTTGATTTCCTGCATACCATTTACCAGTTGTACTACTGTACTCTGATTGGCACTCTGCTGTGCAAAACGCTTGTGATCCAGTTCCGCCCGCTTCTTCATGAAAAGCCAAACATAAGCCACATAGAGCACACTGCCTCCCATGAAGATAAGGAAAATCATCCAATTATAGAGTAACAGTACAATACCGAAAACCACGATGTTGAATGTAGAAAACACTACACTCAAACTACTTCCCGTCAGGAAATTCTGAATACGTGTATGGTCGTTGATGCGTTGCAGGATATCTCCTGTCATTTTAGTGTCGAAGTATCCCATAGGGAGCTTCATTAGCTTAATAAGGAAATCTGAGATGAGGGCAATATTGATACGTGTTCCCAGATGTAACAATATCCAGCCACGAATAAACTCCACGGCACTGCTACTGAAACTCAACATGAGTTGAGCTATCAGTATTAGTATATAAAGCTAAGGTTTTGATTATTAATTCCAAAGTCTACGATGGATTGTGTAAGAAATGGGAGCATTAGTTGTATCATGCTGCCTAAGAGCAAACCTAACAACAGTTGTCCAATCAAATTTTGATAGGGGAGAAGATATGAATATAGAAATCTAAAACCTTTACGGTCAATGGTTTCATCTTCGTCTTTCATCGCATAGAATTCGGGAGTAGGTTCCAGCAACAGTGCAATCCCTGTATCTTCTTCATTCTTTCGCGAACTTATCCAGCAACGGCTAAATTCTTCTTTGGTATATTTCAGTTTTCCCGCTCCGGGATCGGCAACCCATACTTGCTGATTGTTTATTTTGTAGACTGTAACAAAGTGCTGTTGATTCCAATGTACGATGCAAGGCAGGGGAGCTTCCAGGAGTTTGTTATAATCTACTTGCACGCATATACTCCGAAAGCCTAACTTCTCAGCAGCCTCACTGATACCCAGTATAGATACACCTTCACGGGTGATGAATGATTTTTCCCTTAACCCACCCAGTGAATAGTGCTTACCATAGTAAGCAGACACCATGCGGAGACAGGTGGGGCCACAGTCCATGACATTATGCTGGATGTAAAAAGGGAAACTTTTCATAGCTACATAATCCTAAAACATTTAGAACGCAAATGCTCTTAGAATCTCATTTTTGAATAAGACTGTCTAAAACTTGTATAAGTCTTTCTCCATGCAAATCTTTTGCAATGATACGTTGTTCTTTATCTATCAAAAAGTTTGTAGGGATTACTTTAATGTTCAACTGCCGCAATAATCTGGAGCGTTGGCCATTAGGATATGTCCCTATTAGATGCTTAAATATTTGTGTAGAATCTTCATTTATAGCTTTCTGCCAAGCTTCTCGTTTATCATCAAGAGAAACAGCATACACGGCAAAATTATTAGGGTATTTCTGTAAAGCATGTTTGATTGTTGGCATTTCTTGACGACATGGTTTGCACCAACTTGCCCAAAAATCGACTAATGTATAATTTATATCTAAATTACTTGTTGATATTTTATTTCCTTCTATATCAAAAAAAGTAAGTGCTAACTTGCTTCCTAAAGATAGATCCAGTAATTCAATTTGAAGTCTATTCTTTCTCAATTCAAAAAGTCTTTCTCCTGCATTCTTTGATTCTTCGGATATAGGAGCAAGTTTTCTATTCCCCACAGACTCCTGTAACATGAGATGATTAGGGAATTTTTTAGCTACTAATTTTGATAATGCTTTTATTTCAGGTTTTCTTTCTGGAAAATCTACTGATAATATAATATAAGCATCATGGACTATATACCCCAATTTAGCTGTTTTAAGCCTGTTCATTGATTTAATAAACCACTCGGATTTAAGATGCTCAATACTATCTTTTTTATCTTCTGAAATTAAATCTTGCAATTTCGAACGATATGCCATTCTCTCTTGCCAAAAGACGTACATGCTATTGTTAAACTCCCCTTTAACGGCTTTTTTATAGGAAAAAGACTCTCCGTCAGATTCTTCCACATTCATTATAACACATGAATCCGGTTCTATTGGAAGCGAAAAGTTAGGACCATTTTTTGAAAATAGTATTGCTGCTTCACATTCAATAGGTATATTTGCCTGCAATTCTGCTTTACATTGGCCTTTTTCAATAAATACAGAGTCAAATATAACTCTTTCATTGCCAGAGAGCCACTCCTTGAAACCATATAGATAAATCCATTGGTCCTCGCTACAAACATAATTGTCTAAAAGCAAGACGATCTTAGCTCTTTTTTCACTAGGGCCAGAGCTTATAGCAAGTATCATTTTCGTATTGCTAAAGGCAATTTGTACGTTTACAGAAATGGATAAGGTCAGAAACGATAATAAAATAAATAATATCTTTTTCATATGTAATAGACTTTTTTTATGTTGCTAAAATATGAAAGCCTACGCAGATAGAATGTCTCACAAGTGTCTCATTATCTGTTTTTTTGCAGAATTCCTTCAATTTTACATTTTATCTTACTAAAATAGTAGCAAAGGTATAAATACAGAGATCTGAAACCTTAACGATTGATCGTTTATGAGGGACACTTTTCATTTCTGAATAAGACTGTCTAAAACTTGTGCAAGTCGTTCACCACGTAAATTCTTAGCAACGATACGCTGGTCTTTGTCTATCAAAAAATTTGCTGGTATGGCTTTTATATTCAACCGGCTTAATAATTTTGTTTTTTTTCCATTAGGGAATGTTCCAATAACATGTTGAAAAGAAAATGTTGAATCCTCTTTTATTGCATTTTGCCATGCTTGGTGATCCGTATCAATAGAAACAGCATAAATGTAGAGCTCCTTTTTATATTGTTTTGCAACTTGTTTTATAATAGGAATTTCTTTACGACAAGGCTTACACCAACTCGCCCAAAAATCAATGAAAACATATTTGGAGTTATCACTTGTAGGGGATACTTTATATCCTTTATTATCAGGAAAGGATAGTGAGATATTTTCTCCTATTGATGTATCTAACAACGGAATTTGATATTTCTCATCCATCATATATTGAATCCTTTCATTGGCCTTTTGGGCATAAGACGTACCAGGAAGAGGCTCTTTCTTCTTTGCAGATTCTTGCAAAGAGACATATTGTGGAAACCTTTCAGCCGCTTCATCAAACATTTTTTTGCCCTCTTGAGGGAAATCAGTCCGTAAATATATGCAAAGATTATAAACTGCACATGGGTGCTTATACGTTCTAATTAATGAACTTAAGCTATTGAATCTGTCTTTTTGTAATTTAACAATACTATCTTGTTCTCCCTTACTCGTAAATTCCTTTAATTTATCTCTATATAACTTTTTACCTTCTATAGCTTTATGCATAAAATTATTAAGATCGCCTTGAAGAGCCTTTTTGGAGCAATAATTCTCGCCATCTTCTTCTTCAATATTCATAATCACACAAGAGTCTGGTTCCATTCCTACTTCTAATTGGCAAGGTCCATTTTTAGAAAAAAGTACGAATAAGGATTCTGCCATAGGTAGATATGCCTGTAATTCAACTGAATGCTGTCCTTTTTCTATGTATGCAGAATCGAAAATTGCAACTTCATTTCCGGATATCCAGCTCTTACATCCATGTAAATATACCCATTGCCCCTCACTACAGATATAGTCATCTAGTTGCAAGACTATTTTTGAATTATTCTGTTCCTCTTTTTTATAATTATCAGAAGAAAGGAATATACTGCTGGAAATTAGGCCCAATAATGATACATAAATGAAATATTTCATAATACATTATTTTAAATATGGAATAAATATCTAACAAAACTTATTTGAAACATCCATAATAGACATTTCAAATAAGTTTATCGTTTTAATAGTGACTAATAATCACATTAACCACATCGTTAATTAGCGATTGACCTTAGACTTTTTTAATAGCTTACAGTCTCTTTGCAACTTACACGACTAGCATCAGGATTTTGATCCAAAACAGCTTGTGTTGCCTCTTTTACAGTCAATCCAGTCTGTACTATACTGCGAAAATATGTACCTTGGTCATCTACAATCATACAGGTTATTGCACCACCTCCAGCGATGGCATTCATCTGAACCTTGTTCAGTTTGAATGCTTCAAAACTACTTAAATTTTTCATGGTAATAAAAAATTAAAAGTAAATAAAAAAGTTAGCTCGGATTTTTTAAGCTGGCTCCAAAACAGCTATTACTTCTCGAGAATAATATCTTTATGTCAATGCATATCTTAAATCTGATAGCGGATATATTTCTGGTATATAGTGTTTATTCACTATAACAGATGGAGTTTGATTTATTTTCTGTTCCCGACAATATACCTGTTGCTTCATCCACAAATCTTGTACTTTAGTTGTTATACTGTAATTGTCTGCCTCTTTAATATGTTTTGTTTCATACCACTCTCCCAAAAGTTGCATTGCCTTATTCCAGCCATCAGTGTAATAAGCTGTAATGATAATTTGCGCAACTTCCTCACCCTGTTTATCATTTGGAAATGTCAGTAATACTAATGATACCGGGATTTTTGAAGCTATTTCTTTTACATGACGGTGAATTCTTGCACAGTTCTTACAATTGGGATTTGTTACTATCATCACTCCGCTATCACCTGTGTTTTGACTATGTAGTGTGATGTCCAGGCCTGCCATCTCCTTTATTTGAGGATTGAGTGTCAGTAGTTTTTGGAATATTTCCGGATTAAATAAGCCACTAAAATGTTTCTTTATAGAAATTCTCTCCTTCTCCTTATTCTGAATAGTCCTTAGTTGTATTCCAAGAATCAGACAGATGCATCCTATAGTAGCAAACGCAAAGAATGAGTAGAATGAAAAAACTATATCAAAGTAGTTTCTTAACACATAAAGAGTAATCGCATTGCCCCATACTGCTAAATTTACTAACATGCAAAGCATGCAACCTTTTTGGAGGATGAAGATCTGATAAATAATAGAATATAAAGTAAATACCACCGCAATCACACAGCAAATGATAGAAATTCCATAAAAATCATTCCATCGGGTCAAGGAAAACCAAAAAAGAACGGCAAAGTAGAGCAGAGATAATTCTCCTAATCCTACATCTGCTATACTTGACCCTTTGGAATGAAGTACTTCATTGCAGTTCACTACTTTCCCTATATGGCAAAACTGCTCCATGAATTGCCCATTTATCTGTTCTTTGTAAAGGATAGCGATAGACACTAGAATTCCAAAACTTAATGTACATAAATAGACAATAAATACAGGTACTTGATTTTGAGAAAAAGCAGTCTGGATTCCCAATATTAAGATAAAAAGTATAGCAATGATAAATTTATAACGTAGCAAATTGAAAAGGATATTTTTTATTACGCAAAAATGTTCGTTTGATGTCTTTTCAGTAGCTTCTCCGAACAAGACAGTACCTGCCCAATGCTGCAAGAACTTGTCTACCGATGTATGATGTTTTTTTCCGTCTCCATTAAGGAATTCTACGATGAAATCATCCTTTTTCGTCACTACACAAAATTGATTTCTGTCCACCTTAAGTATTGTAATGAAAGGAGCTTCCAATTGTGGAAAATAATCGTGTGGCGGAAGCTGATATACTTCATTCTTTACATGAAGCACATCCAATGCATCACTGATACTTCGTATGCTATCTCCCAACGGAGTGTTGAGCAAACGACGCACGGTGCCTCTACTCACTTTTACAGATAGTGCCCGTAAATAATGATAGAGTACAATGTCGATATTATTAACTTCAGTCATGATTACTTTCGTCTATTTATCAGAATGTTATAAAGAGAAATGTCCTTCCAATGATATTTCATTAGAAATAATTTCTATCATATAATCTCCGGTATCTTTTCCGTTTAAGTCAATAGAAAAGCTTGTTGGATTGATGAACAACTCTGAAGAAACTATCTCTCCGGTAGTTTCATTAGTAATATTGATTGTAACAGTAGAGAATACTGTTTGAAAATCAATTGTTACTACCTTATTATATAAGGAAGCACATACAGGTTGGGAAATAGTACTACGAACTTTAGGGGCGTCTTCCGGACTTGTATCACCAACTTGCTCACTTGGTTCCCTGTCACCATTCTTTTGTGTGAGAACGATCACAGATTTTCCAAAAATAGACTGTGCATTAACAGAAATGCCGAAAGCTAAAAACGAAAATAAAATAAATAATACCTTTTTCATATATATCAGACTTTTGTTTTGTGCTGCCAAATTACAAAAGTCTAGACGAACAAAGTGTCTCAAAAGTGTCTCACGACCTAATTTTTTGCAAAATTTCTTCAAAATCACAATCTTGCTTAGTATCAATTCGCTTAAGTAGGGCATTTTTCTTTCGATAGAGTGTTGCTCTGGAGAGATGCAACAAGTATTCTAAATGGGAGAATGGAAATCCTATCAAACTTAAACATATCAGATGAAGTTCTTCTTTAGATAATTGATACTTTGCACAAAGCTCTGTTATGGCATTATTCCATTCCATATCCATCTCGGCCACAAACTCCTGCCATTCCTGATCGCTTAATTCTTTATCAGATGTATCTTTATCCTGATAATCTTTAATGATAGCCTGCATTTTTTCATAAAGTGGCGAGTGTAGAAAAGCCTCTTTTGCCAGAGCTTTGCGCTTCAAGACCATTTCGTCCAGTTCGTCCTGTAGCTTTTTTCTTTGTTCTTCATTGACTTGATGCGAGGCTAATTCTTTTCTCAGACTTTCAATTTCCAAATCTTTTTGTACTATATCAATCTGTAGCTTGGCATAATGTTGACTTAAATCTTGATGTGCCTTTTCTATTTGTTGCTTATCCTTTTGCAATAAATAGTTTTTTCTTCGGTATCGTTTGTATAGTAAAATCGTAATTATGATAATTATTACTATTATCAGTATGAAAACACATAGGTATGTATTTAAACGCCATTTATAATATAGCTTTTGGAGCATGGTTTGCGCATCAGTTTCTGCTTTGATTATTTTATTGGTAACTATATTTCGACGAAATTTATATAAACTGTCTTTGTATGCAGAACTATTTCTTTCCAATTCCATAGATAAAGTTGCATTTCCCTGAATCATTGCTATATCTGCTAAACGCATATAAGCATCGGCCTTTTTTCCGTAGTCTTTGCTCACTAAACTTTTATTTAAATAGAATGTAGCGGAGTCATATTGCTCAGATTTATAATAGGCATCTCCTAAAATAAAAAAAGCCCTATAAGCTCGCGCAGTGTCTCTTCGCAAGGAAAGATTTAGTTTAGCATAATGCAAAGCCTTTTCTTTTTGTTCCATTCGAGTATACAAACGGCTTAGTGATGCCGATATATCGGCCTTTAATCTATTATATCCCATTTTATCTGCTGCCATAAAAGCATTCGATAGCTTCTGTTCAGCAATTGGAAAATAATCGTCTCCCTTCGATAAAGCAATAGAACCTTGCTTGGACAAAGCTTCAGCCCAAAGAGTAGTATCTTTTAATTCTATGGCAATAATCTCCACCAATTGATAGATAGAGTCTGCCTTTTGATTGAAGTCCTGTATATTATATATATATCCTATATTATTATATATCAACCCTAATTGTCTCTTTTCTTTGACTTTTTCCGTCAAAGGCGCAGCAATAAGAAATTCTCTGATAGCTTCTGCCTGCTGATTCATATCCCTATATACACATCCCCAATAATAATGTGCCTTTGCTTGCATCTTTGTATCTCCAATAGAATCATAATAATGAACCGCTATCTGTATCAATGAATCATCCTTCTGTACAACGAAGTTTTTATCTTGCGCTTGCGTCAGCAGCAATGCATAGTATGCATTATCAGCTCGTGTAGAAAGTTTTTTAGGTGAAATGCTTTTAAGAATATTCAAGGCACTATCCGGACGCAGCTGCATAAGTGAATCTGCCTTAAGTAATTGCTGGTTGTAGTCCTGCCGAATGGTACAAGACGATAGCAAAGACATAGCGAATAATATAATAATGACAGTATTTTTCATATTGCTTGTCGTATTTTCAATTAGATATAGTCCACTTGAAGAAGTGGTATTTCTTTATGCTACTAAGGTACAAAAAATATTCAGACGGAAGCATGGCAAACATTATAAAGAATGAAATATTATTCATAATGGTGCAAATCACTGAATCATTGACACCATTTGCCACTACCATGTAAAGTAAGCTGTTAGTAATCCGAAGAAAAGTAAAGGCTTTAAGCTGTAAACAGTAAACTCGATGATGTGCAGAAAAGTGCAGTTCATGATTGTAGTGAATTACACTTTCTTTATATTTGCGAATCATTATAAGTGTGTGAATAAAAAAACATCCAGAAAAGATGTAAATGCTTTATTTACGATCCTGAATGATAAAAATGATAAAGAGGTTAATACATTTCTGCCTATGGTTTCTGTTAAAGGATATAGAAGAGGCGAAAAAGTGTTACAGAAGATATTGGAATAAATATTCTACTCATTTTATAGAAGAAATACCTTAAACTTATGATTATTCTTATTGCAGGAGATACGCATACGGGAAAGACCCTGTTAGCACAAAAGCTATTGGAGAAATATAAATATCCCTACTTGTCAATAGATCACTTGAAGATGGGAGTCATTAGAAGTGGACAATGTAAATTGCCTGCTGATAGTAATGATGCAGAGCTAACAAACTATCTGTGGCCAATCGTCAGGGAGATGATAAAAACCTGTATTGAAAATTCCCAGAATATGATTATTGAAGGATGTTATATTCCTTTTGGCTGGGAAAAGGATTTTACGGATGAATATGTAGGACAAATAAAATACGTATGCCTTATATTCAGTCAAGAGTATATAAGGCATAGTTTCCAAAATATTCTGGAATATGAAAATGTTATAGAAAAAAGGCTCTCAACAGATGTAACCTTTGAGAATGTAAGTAAAACCAATAGGTATAATTTGGAACAATGTATATCAAGAAAGTATAATTACATTTTAATAGATAAGAACTATCGAATAGATACAGATGATATATAAGTTTCCCTGAGCTCACTCATCATTCAGGAAACCACTTTTGGGTATTATTTGCTATCCGTACCAGCATAAGCATTACCGGAACCTCCACAAGTACACCCACAACAGTGGCCAATGCAGCACCGGATTGTAAGCCAAAAAGAGAGATAGCCACAGCCACAGCCAGTTCAAAGAAGTTACTTGCACCGATCATTCCACGCCCATTCCGGCCGGAGCAGCCACATTGTGAGGTAATTTCCACCATTTTGCCCATCCATAAGCTACAAAGAAAATCAGGACTGTTTGCAGGACAAGCGGGACGGCTATCAAAAGAATATGTAAGGGGTTATTCAATATTGTTTCTCCTTGAAAAGAGAACAGGATAATAAGTGTCAAAAGTAATCCTCCGACCGTATAGTTATCAAATTTACGGATAAATACATGGTTGAAGTATTCTATCCCTTTTTGCCTGATAACCCATGTCCGTGTTATCACTCCCGCAGAAAGCGGAATGACAACGAACAACAATACTGACAGAAACAGTGTATCCCACGGAATTGTGACACCGCCGACACCTAATAATAAGGCAACAATAGGAGCAAAAGCAACTAATATTATCAAGTCGTTTACAGCTACCTGAACCAGCGTGTAGGCGGCGTCACCTTTCGTTAAGTGACTCCATACAAAGACCATCGCCGTACAAGGAGCTGCACCAAGCAAGACCGCACCTGCCAGATATTCCTTAGCCAAATCTTCGGGTATAAATATCTTGAAGATGACATAAAAGAATAGATAGGCTATTCCAAACATCGTAAAAGGCTTTATAAGCCAGTTCGTAACGCAAGTAACGATTATTCCTTTAGGGCGTTTACCCACATTCTTAACGCTTTGAAAATCTACTTTCAGCATCATAGGATAGATCATCAACCATATTAGAATTGCCACGGGTATAGAAACATTGGCGTATTCAAATTGGCTCAAGGTTTGCGGTATTGCCGGAAGCCATTGTCCCACGGCAATTCCGGCAATAATACACAAGGCAACCCATAGGGTAAGATATCGTTCAAAAAATCCAATTCCTTGCTTCTTTTCCATTATATGTTTCTCCATTCTATCAGGGCTGTATTTCCCTGTGATAATTGTTCTACTTTCTTGATCCAAACTAATTCGTTTTGCGCTTTCGCTTTCAGGAACGAATTTTGAGTATCTGTCAATGAGAGGCAAGCATTTACCACCCACCATTTATTGTTTATCCCGGCACGTTGTAAATCCATTTGAAGGCGTTCCGCTTCAAAGACAGGGGTTGCTTCGGGTAAAGTAACAATCACTACTTCCGTCTCCTTTGAATTACGCAGGCGAGGTAACAGGTTGGCTACTGCTCCCGTGACTTCTCCTTGGGTACGCTCAACCTCTTTATGATAACTTTGAGTGGCGTCCAAAAGCAATAAAGTATGCCCTGTTGGTGCGGTATCAATCACAACAATCTCGGTTTCAGCCTTATCCACAATCTCGGCAAAAGCTTTGAATACTGCAATCTCTTGTGTGCAGGGAGAACGTAAATCTTCCTCTATGTACTCCATGTCTTCAGCAGTGACTGCTTCGGCTGCTTTGTTGCGGACTTCGTTTTTGTACTTCTCTAAAACCTCCGCTTCATCAATCCGGCTTACCGTGATACCGGCTTTTACGGCAAGTTCATAATTCAGATGGTTTGCCGGATCGGTAGTTGTCAAATGCACTTTGGCGCCGAGCTTGGTTAATTTTAAAGCAATCTCAGTAGCTAATGTAGTTTTGCCTACACCACCTTTCCCCATTGTGAAAATAACCCTTTTGCCAGATGTATAAAGATCGTCCACCATCTCGTCCACACCTTTGGGGGATGCCACAGGTTTATAATTTACTTCACTGGAAAGGCTGTCGCTATACAGCATCCGCCGGATATTCGCTATACTGGATAAATTGTATGACCGTAAGGGAACATGATACAACGGATAACCGGATAGTTCCGCAGGCATACTTTGCAGGGCTTTCTGTTGCCTCTCATGCAGCTGACTGGAAACACTGTCGTTTTTATCCAACTGTTGCAAGACACCGTTTATTATTAGTATCTGATTTTTAATTCCTAATAATTGCAGTTCATGAGAAGAACGGGCAGCTTCTTTCAATGGCGCGGTTTCAGGACGGCTCACCAACATTAGCCGGGTTGCGCCCGTATCGGAAAGTGTTTCAACAGCCTTTTTGTATATTTCTTTTCGTTCTTCCAATCCTGATAGCTGACCTAAACAAGATGCGCCATGGGTACTTTCACTGATGAATGTGCTCCACGCTGATGGTAGTTGCAACATCCGTAAAGTATGCCCTGTGGGGGCAGTATCAAAGATTATATGGTCGAACTCTGATTGCTTTTGAACATCGGTAATGAAGTCCGAGAACTCATTGAAAGCGGCAATCTCAACCGTACATGATCCTGACAGTTGTTCTTCCATGTTTTGGATCACGCTTTCAGGCAACTTTCCTCTGAAAGGTGCGATCACCCTTTCCCGATATTCTGCCGCTGCTTGTTCAGGATCAAGATTGACAACCGTCAGCCCCGGAATTTCTGCAATCTCTGAACCGTGTCCGTTAAGCGATTGGTTGAAGACGTCCTGCAAGTTGGAAGCAGGATCGGTACTGATAAGAAGTATTTTCTTGCCCTTGTCTGCTAATCCCACAGCCGTAGCGCAAGCGATAGATGTTTTTCCAACCCCTCCTTTTCCTGTGAAAAAGAGATATTTTGTAAGGTCAATGTCTGATAAATTAAATGCTTTCATTGTGCTCTAATGCTTTTTTGTTTCAAATATCATTTTGTGGGCATGAAGTCTAAATTTATGCCGGTCCATTCACTCATCTGCCGGGTGGTGGGGTAGGTTTTAGATACCGCCACTTCACCATCCACCAGGGTGATGGGTAATGCTTCCGCACCGTGTTTTTGAAGATAATTGTTTACGGTCTGATTGCTAACATATATCTGGGGCTCGTCCCTCAGATTATGACGGATAACTGTTACCCCTTGTCTTTTTAATGTTTCTATAGCGACAGCAATCCGCATTAATTCAGGATTGATGTTTGTTCCGCACAAACCCGTAGGACAACACATTGCCGGGTCGAAAATTTCTATCTTTTTCATCTTTACTGTTGATTTTGATTGTTAAAACTTACTTTATAGATAATACATGACTGCATAATAAATCCCCACCGCAATAAAGAGGATGGCGACCACTTTACGAAACCATTTTTCGAATACTTGTATTCTGTTATAGAGCTTGCCTAATCCGGCAACACTATATGCCAATACCCAAGCTACGAGGATAACAGGTAATCCGGTTGCAATCGCATAAACCACTGGCAAAAGATAGCCGCCTGTTTCTGCTGCCGACATTGGCATAAGCATACCGAAATAGAATATTCCACTTGTAGGGCAGAAAGCAAGGGAAAATAAGATTCCTAAGAATAGTGCACCCCAGCTTCCTTTTGTTTTTCTCTTCAGATTATTCCCGCTAAAGTTGATTTTAGGTAAATTGAGCTTGATGATGTCGAGCATATAAACACCAATCACTATTAATAGCGGGGCAATTAGCATTTCTCCATACTTGCTTACAGCCTTTTGTACGGAAAACATACTTGCACCTTCGCGGAGAATGGGAATAAGGATAAACCCAAGAATCGTATAAGTAATTATTCGGCCTAAAGTATAAAGCAAACCATTAATAAATATCCGGTGATGGTTTTCAATATCCTTGCCGATAAATCCTATCGCCGTTATATTGGTAGCTAACGGGCATGGGCTTATAGCTGTTAATATTCCAAGTATAAAAGCTGTTATGGCAGGAATGGAAGTATTGTCTAATATTGATTGAAGAAAGTCCATTGATATCTTATTTTAGCAATTCATCAATTTTATCTTTTATGCCGTTCTTAAATTTGTCGGGATGACTTTTTGCATTGGCAAAACTAAACTCTGTCATATTATTGACCTTCTCCTGACCGCTCTTCCATCCATTTACAAACAAGGATGACCATGTCACTTCGTACTTATCTGCAATCGGCCCATTCTTCTTTTGAGAAATATCAATTATCCTATAGACGATTCTTCCCGATGCTATTTCCTTTGAATAAAGATTGTCTAAAAGTGCTTTTGTGTTAGTTTCAATAGCCCGGCAGGTTATGCATCGTTGTGCTCCATGAAAATAAAGCACTTCCACACGGTCATTCTGCATAGCTTCGCTATTTGCTGTTTCTGTTTTCTCTTTGCCTCCGTTTCCGCAGGAAACTAAAATAACACCTGCAATAAATACATGGAATAACTTTTTCATGGCATGTAATTATTGGATTAGTAATTCTTTTACTTCTTTCAATGACAACCGTTTACCTGCCGAAACAACTTTCCCGTCTATAACCAAAGCCGGAAGACTTAATATATTATATTCGATGATTTTCAATAAATCTTCCTCTTTTACCAAAGTGGCATCACTTCCTAATTCTGCAATAGCTTGTTGGGTGGTTTCGTACAAAGTTTTGCAACTGGGGCAACCTGTACCTAATACTTTAATTTCCATTATCAGATAGCTTTTAAATGAATAATATGTATAATCGTAGTTCGTAGAACAACGAACATTATTTATAAAAAAAGGTGCTGTTTATTCACAGCACGAAGTACATTTACATTCACCGAAGAATCCGGTAAACAACTTACGGGCAAGTTCCCAGTTTTCACGGTTAATGCAATACTTGACTTTCGGCGTTTCTATTTCACCTTGAATCAGTCCGGCATCTTTTAGTTCTTTCAGGTGTTGAGAAACTGTCGCCTTGGCTATTGGCAGTTCTTCGTGAATGTCTCCGAAGTAGCAACTTTCCTGTCTGGCTAAAAAATTGAGGATAGCCATTCTTGCAGGGTGTCCCAGTGCTTTTGCAAAGCGAGCTATTTGTTCCTGCTCTGTGGTGTACTGTTTGTTTTTCACTTTATATCTCCTTTTTCTGTTTGTTGTTCGCAAAACAACGAACAATATTTGAAACGACAAAATAAATACGATTATTTTTTAGATTAATTAAATGAATGTTTGCCTTGTGGGGATTTTCATAGCAGAAAAGTAGCTATGGGAAAACTGGTTTGTAGTACTTTTCTTCCTAAAATGATATGTATCTTATCTCTCCGTTTTTAAAGAATATACTTACTTACATGTACATGTCAGAACTATCTACATGCACATGTTATCCTTGTTTACATGTACATGTTGATATTACTAACATGCACATGTAAGCATCTCCATTCTTTAAAAAACTATCGTCTTTACTTTAAAGATATTGTGATTTAAGTGCTATCCGCATGGGATTCTATCAAATTTTACTTATTTTTGCATAGAACTTCTTGTAGAAGTAACCTTTAACCAATCGAAACTCAGATGAAGAAAATAGTCACATCCTTATATCTATTATGTTGTGTATGTGTGTGTCAGCTCCATGCCGCCAACAATGTTGTAGACTCCCTTTTATCCCAACTGGACCATGTAATTCAAAACCGCCCTGTATACATCGAGCAAAAAGAAAAGAAGCTGAACGACCTGAGACAAGCCTTGAGACAACGCATTTCTGACGAAAACCGCTTTACCCTGTTGGGGGAATATCTGGATGAATACCGTTCCTACAACACCGACTCTTCGCTCTACATCTCACGCGAGAGATATCAGGTAGCCTGCGAATGAAAAACAAGGAACATCAAGACAACGCCCTCATGAATACTGCCGAGATTATGGGCACAGCAGGCATGTATAAAGAAGCAGTCGACCTGATGCACAACGTACAAATCAATCATCTACCGGATGACCTGCACCCGTATTATTACCATATTTACCGCACCGTCTATGGCCTCATGGCCGATTATGCCGTTACGGAACAGGAGAAAAAACTTTATGCCGAGATAACGGATAGATATCGTGATTCCCTGTTACTGGTCAACAAAGACAATCTTCTGGTGTACACGCTGATTCAGTCCGACCAGCACAATGTGCGGGGCGAGTTCGATAAAGCCATCCAGTTATTGACCGACTACCTGGCTGGACAGATAGACAATGTGCACGATGTGGCAATCTGTGCCTACACTTTATCAGAATCATACCGCCTGAAAGAAGACACAGAAAAAGAGAAGGAGTATTTGATTCTTTCCTCCATTGCAGACATGAAGTCCGCAGTGCGCGAATATATTTCTTTGAGGAAACTGGCTGTGTTGCTCTATCAGGAAGGAGACATAGACCGTGCCTATTCATATCTGAAATTGTGTATGGACGATGCCGTGTTCTGCAACGCCCGGTTGCGTATTCTGGAAATCCTGCAAATCTTCCCCCTCATCAATGACACTTACCAGCAAAAGGCCGAAAAGCAACAGGAACAAATGAAATGGGCGTTAGTCTCTATCAGCTTGCTGTCCATCTTCCTGCTGATTGCCATCTTCTATGTGTATAAGCAGATGAAACGCGTAGCGGCCGCACGCCACGAAGTGATAGATGCCAACAAGCGCCTGAAAGAATTGAATGAAGAACTCCACCGCTACAATCTGCAACTGAAAGAAGCCAACCACATCATTGCCGAAAACTCCTACTTGAAAGAGGAATACATCGGCCGCTATATGGACCAGTGTTCCGTATATCTGGAAAAGATGGATAACTATCGCCGTTCACTGGGCAAGATAGCCGCTACGGGCAAGGTAGATGAGCTATACAAAAACATCAAATCTTCCAAGTTCATAGAAGAGGAACTGAAAGAGTTTTATGCCAATTTTGATAATACCTTCTTGCAACTGTTTCCCACTTTTGTAGAAGACTTCAACACCCTGCTTGCCGAAGGGGAGCAGATTTACCCCAAGGCCAACGAACGAATGAGTACCGAACTGCGTATCTTCGCCCTTATCCGTTTGGGAATTACCGACAGTGTGAAGATTGCCCAATTCCTGCGCTATTCTGTGACTACCATTTATAATTACCGTACCAAAGTTCGCAATAAAGCTGCGGGCGACCGTGACCAACTGGAACAGGAAGTAATGAAAATAGGTAAGTCGAGAGACTAAAACCACACTTTTAAGGCATATAAGTGTCTTTTTTACGCTTATATTTTTACTACTTTTTTGGAACAATGCATCTTCTTGATAGCATTGATTATTAGTGTTTTATGTCTTATAAAACGCCTAAAACTACTACTTTTTCACTCTTTTCCCCCTTATTGCTTCCTCTTATCAGATACATTTGCATTGTTCCTTCACAGAGGGGACAAATGCATGTGAATCTATATTTTATTACTAACTTTAAACTCTTATATTATGCAAAAGTACAAAATGCCGATCAGGCTTCGAATTATGGTTTGTCTGATAGGAATGTTACTTCCGATGTGCATGTTCGCACAGCAAATCACAGTACAAGGTGTAGTGAAAGACCAGATCGGAGAAACCGTTATCGGTGCCAGTGTGGTGCAGAAGAACACAACGAACGGTACGATAACGGGTATTGATGGCGATTTCTCGCTGAATGTGCCTTCGGATGCCGTTATAGTAGTTTCATTCGTGGGCTATAAGTCTTTGGAAGTTCCCGTAAAAGGACAGAAACAGATTATGGTAACACTCTCGGAAGACAGTGAAATGCTGGACGAAGTGGTGGTTATCGGTTATGGAACCATGAAGAAAAGTGACCTTACCGGTGCTGTTTCCGTACTGGAGGTAGGCGACCTGAAAGATACCCCGGTATCCAGTGTAGATCAAATGATGCAAGGCAAATTGTCCGGCGTAAACGTAATCCCGGATAATATGCCCGGCGGGGGTGTAGCGGTACGTGTACGCGGTTTCAGCACGATCCGTAACAATGATCCGCTTTATATCATCGATGGCGTGCCAGTAGAGGGCGGCATCAATTTTCTCAACCCGAATGATATCGAAAGTATGCAGGTATTGAAAGATGCTTCTTCCGCTTCCATCTATGGCGCACGTGCGGCAAACGGCGTGGTTATCATCAGTACAAAAAAAGGGAAGGAAGGTACTTTCCGGGTAAACCTAGACGCTTACGTGGGTGTACAAACCTCGGCAAAACAGATGCGTATGCTAAACGCCCAAGAATATGGCGACTTATTATGGCAGGCACAGCGTAACGACGGGAAATCACCAGTAAGCGACGTGTATGGCTCCGGCGAGACCGCCGTAATTCCGGAATTCCTTGACGCAGATCACCGTCTTCCCTCGGGAGACGTGGATTGGGTTGACGAGATCATGCAAAAAGCCATGGTCCAGTCCTATAACCTCTCTCTGGCGAAAGCAGATAAAGTTAGCAGCCACTTGTTCTCCCTAGGCTATTTCAACCAAGACGGTCTTATGAAATATACTGGTTTCGAACGTATATCCGGACGTTTCAACAATGAGTTCAAGCTCTTCAACGATCGTTTGAAAATCGGTGAGAACGCCACATTATCACATGCGTGGGGAACCTCGGTCACCAATAACGCCGCACTGGGAGGTATGTTATACAACGCCTATAAGACCGTATCCATTACCCCTGTTTACGATCTGGACGGGAATTTCGGCAGCAACCCGATCGCCGACATCTCCAACCCGTTAGGCGAATTATACCGTAATAAGGATAATAAAGATCGTACCACCCGTCTATTCGGTAATCTATTCGCCGAACTGAATATCCTAGAGGGACTTTATTTCAAGACCAACTTCGGAGCGGATTACAAAAACCTGTATAAACGAAGCTTCAAGGCCAAATACAACGAATTGAACACCCAGCAACCCTTGAGTACGTTGAGCACGCAAAACCGTTGGAACTTCAATTGGGTATTCACGAACACGTTAAACTATTTACGGACATTCGATAAACATACGATCGGAGCCTTATTAGGTATCGAGACAAACCGTTATCAAGAGGAATACTTCTCCGCCTCCCGTGAAGGCTTTGCCTCGGATGACGATAACTTCCATTTCCTCGATGCGGGCGATAGTGGCTCCCAAAGAACGCAGGTTCTGCCTTTACTTCCAAGATGATGTCTTATTTCGGTAAAATTGATTATAATTTCGACAACCGCTACTTATTCGCAGCCACGTTCCGACGTGACGGATCTTCTAAACTTGGTAACAATAAATGGGGTAATTTCCCGGCTGTCTCCGCAGGCTGGCGTATCAGTAGCGAACCGTTTTATGATATTCCGGCTATCAGCAACATGAAAGTCCGCATAGGTTGGGGACAAAACGGCAACTCTGATATCCCGGCTTATTCTACGATCGATTCTTACATGAGTAATCCGAACCACTCCAACTATCCGATCGACGGTAGCCAAAGTTCCGTGACAACCGGATACACCCAAACCCGTTACGGTAACGCAAACCTGAAATGGGAGACCACCACGCAAACTAATGTCGGGCTGGATCTAGGCTTCCTAGATAACAGCCTAACCGTTGTGCTGGATTGGTTTAACAAAGATACCAAGGACTTATTATGGGAGCGTCCCTTGATCGGTACCGTGGGGGGTACGAACCAAACGGTATGGGACAATGTCGGGAAAATGCGCAACCGGGGTTTCGAAGCTGAGGTCAGCTACAATAAGAGCATCAATAAAGATTTCGGGTTCAATGTCGCCTTCAATATGTCCGCTATCAAAAACAAGATGACTGAATTAGACGGTGATGTCTCCTATATCGGACTGCCTACCAGCGTGATTCACTCCCTCAACTTCGATCAAGAGGTTTCTCGTTCCGCCATCGGACAACCAATCGGCTCTTTCTACGCTTATAAAGAAGACGGTTTATTCCAGAGCGAGGCGGAGATCAAATCATATACCAATAATAAAGGCGAACTGCTCCAACCTAACGCAAAACCGGGTGATATCAAGTTCGTAGACGTAAACGGAGATGGCGTAATAGACGGTAACGACCGTGACTATATCGGTAACCCGCTCCCCGATGTCACGGCAGGCCCTTCATTAAGAGGCAACGTCCATAATTTTGACCTCAGTCTATTCTTTCAGGGAATGTTCGGAAACGATGTATACGACTTGACCCGTTATGTGGGTGATTTCTACAATCAATCGCAATACAACAAAAACAGCCGTGTCGTTAATGCATGGACACCAACCAACACGAATACGGACATACCCCGTGTCACCATGGACGATCCGAACAATAACATCCGGCCCTCGTCTTACTATGTGCAAGACGCTTCTTTCGTTCGCTTAAAGAACATGAAAATCGGTTATTCCGTACCTCAGTCCATCCTATCCAAGATTAAGTTCAATAGCTTGTATATCTATGCGCAAGCAACCAACTTATTCACGATCACCGGATACGACGGTATCGATCCGGAAGTGGGATTGCAAAGTTACTCCAGTGACTACCGTAACCTAGATATGGGTGTGGACCGCGGCATCTATCCGTTATCCCGCACCTTCACCTTTGGAGTAAACGTAAGTTTTTAATCATCAAACAACAACAAACAAGAATATGAAGAAAATGATTATAGCGGCCTGTGCCGTATTCGCATTGACATCATGCAGCGATTTTCTGGAAGAGACACCTGTAGGCGAACTGACTCCCGAACAAGCACAAGATCCCAATAACATCGAGGGATTGATTATCTCCGCCTATTCCATCCTAGACGGGCAGATGGACGATGCCAGCTCCGGCTTGAATTCAGGATGCTCCAACTGGCAATTTGGCGATGTGATCTCAGACGATACCTACAAAGGCGGAGGTGGTACGGGAGACCAGAACCCGGTTCACTTGATGGAAATCTTCCATATCGACCCGACTATCCAAGATTACAATCGGAAATGGCTAGCCTTATACGAGGGCGTGAACCGCTGTAACCAAGCGATCCGTATCCTCAAAGGCAGCGATTATGATAAAAAGGAGACCCGTATCGCCGAGATGCGTTTCCTGCGTGCCCATTTCTATTTCAACTTAAAGATCATCTATAACCAGATCCCATATTTCGACGAGAGTGTCAGCGATCCTTCTGCGTTCGCCTCTATCTCGAATAAGGAGTATACATCCGATCAATTATGGGAGAAGATACTGAATGATTTTAAGGCCGCCTACGAAGGTCTCCCGGATTCCCAGCCGGATGTGGCACGTCCATGTAAGATGACGGCCCGGGCTTATATGGCTAAAGTTTACTTGTTCCAAGGCAAATGGCAGGAATGCGCTACAGCGACGGATGAGGTGATCAATTCCGGCAAATACCAGCTACTCCCCGACTTCCGGAATATCTTCTTGCCAGAAAATGACAACTGCTCTGAAATTTTATTTTCAGTCCAAGCCTCTATCAACGATGGCTCCCCGAACAACTACAACGGAAATCCGGGCGACCGTTTGTTACCTCCGGGAGGCCCTTATCCCAACTATGGTTTCCTTCGTCCTTCCCAAAACCTAGTAAACGCTTATAAGACCGACTCCAACGGCTTGCCTTTAGAAGACGGCATAGACGTTTCGGAAAATGATTATGTAGACACCCGCCTAGACCACACGGTAGCCCGCCCCGGAATCATGTTCCTTGATGTCCAACTCTATGACTGGACTCCTCGTGAGGCTACGGTTTACGGTCCGTATAGCCCGAAAAAACGTATTGTCTCCAAGAACTCAAGTTACTATTTGGCTATCTGGCCATACGTAAACGCATTGAATGTTTATATTATTCGATATGCGGACGTGTTATTGGGCGTGCCGAAGCTGCTATCGAACTAGGCGATTTGGCTACCGGATTGAAATACATCAACCAAGTTCGCGAGCGTGCCATGAACAGCCAGACCGTAAAAACCGCTGACGGGACAGCGGATGCCGCCAAATACCGGATCGGATTATATCCGTCATTTTCCGACAAAGAGGAGGCGATCCGAGCCTTACGTACCGAACGACGTCTGGAATTCGCCTTAGAAGGTGAACGTTTCTTTGATCTAGTCCGTTGGGGAATCGCCTCAGACGTGATGAACACTTATTTCGAGCATGAGAAGACATTCCGCTCTCATCTCCAAAATGCCCGTTTCATCAAAGGGACTCACGAATACGGCCCGATACCGCAAGCGGTTATAGACCTTGCGAAAAATGGAATCATCGAGCAAAACCCAGGATATTAATGGGAATGCTCCCATTCCTCTTAAAAGAAATAGCTCCTATCCGAATATTCGGGCAGGAGCTATTTACATTTGTCTTTTTATATCGTCTCTTTATAACTTATCCCTTAAAAACCTTCCGGTATAGGA
>ERZ791618.314-NODE-314-length-26369-cov-2.433914_pt1 | contig 26369 bp, 27 predicted proteins | sample MGYA00510059_ERZ791618 | MGnify/ENA primary metagenome ERZ791618 (study PRJEB30046, sample SAMN00715159) | human gut metagenome | study: EMG produced TPA metagenomics assembly of the A metagenome-wide association study of gut microbiota in type 2...
CCCGGCGCATGACGGGCTGAACTGCCGGAGCGGCGGGCAGTTCCGGGACAGCGTTTGACTTTTGGGGGCCGCTTTGGCGGCGGCGGCCGCCGTGGCGTTCTGGCAACTTCGTATTACGGATTGAAACTACTATTGTTTTAATTTCGATGAGTATCATTAGGTAGCTAATAATTAGCAATCTGAAGATTTTTCGCATGACACTTTCTTTTTTGCTATTTTCGGTAGCTTGAGAGTGACTCAAAGAACGGGTAGTCTGTCACGGAAGTGCGAGAAAGGAATGAGTGTGAGGTGATAAAGTGATAAAACTTCTTTCAACCCATTATATAATAAACAAAAATATATTCTTTTGTATATTATATGATGGGTTGCTGCACTACAATTAATATTTTTTCTTTTCGTCTTTATTTAGCTCTTCGTGTATATTCATCCTTGATGGCGGTGAAATTTTCTTTTACCTGATTGTACTCGGATTCTTGCTTCTCTTCCAATTCAATATCTAATGCATATATTTCGCTCGTTATTTTATTGTCTAATTTTGTCTTTTCAGCTTGGGTCAATATATTGTTGAATCGGGAAAATAATTTCACTTTCAGATCCAATAGTCTTTTTTCGAACCGTTCAAGGTCATATTTCAGGTTGTAGTCAAGATAGGTATTGGAAATATGTTTCTTTTCACCTTCTTCATTATACTCAATTACTTTCTCCTTTTTCTTCACCGCATTGAAAAGGGATGAAACGGACTCATCAAAATCCTGAAGGATAAAATCTATCCATTTATTATATATATTAATTTTGAAGCGCGAAACGTTGACATTCTCGGGCAAAGGATAGAATAATAATATGAAATTCATCTGCGTTTGAGATAAAAGTTGCTGTCCCTCACCTGTGTAGTTTACGGGTAGATTTTCATAGCACATAAACTCGCCCTCATGGATAAAACCCGCTCCATCCACCAATAAAACTTCATTAGAGGCGAATGTCCAATTCTTATGCCCTCCGATGTTTTTTATGTTTAGGACCAATTTATCAGCAGTAAATTTGGATTTAGTTTTGCCATTTCCCATCGCTAACTGGGCTGGACAATCTTGATAGTATTTTTTATCTTTAATATAACGACAGTTCTTGTTACATTTTATCTCGACGTTTCTCTCGAATGAGAGGATGGTATAGATAAAGCCTTCATTTTCTTTTGGAATATTAATCTCGCTCATAAATAATGTATTTTAGTGTTTTAATTTGTAGATTATTGGTGATTAGCTGACATGTCTATTTTCCGACGCAAGAAATATAAAACACTAATAGTCAATAAGTTAGTGTTTAAACGGTAGAAAAATGTAACATGTATATAACTTGCTTGTAATCAGTTGATTATGGTGCAGTAACAACCGTGAATACTTGATGATTAGGCTAATGTTTGCAATACGTACTAACATTTAACGATTTTATTCATTATTAATATTACAAAGGTAGAAAAAATCTGCATATCTTATGTTATTTTGCCTTTTGTTTCTTTCTCTATTGATCGATACATGTGTGTGAATACTGCGTCAAACTTGCGAGCCTGATGAAATATTGCGTCGGATGTTGGGTAATCTATACTGCCGTATAATGTTTTTCTTGACTTTTAATGCGTTATTGAACCATTTCCTTTTACATCGTAAGATATATTTTGTGCATCGGCAAGTAAGGGGTGATTTCCAACGATTAGCATAGATTACAATTGATTATTAAGGCGTTCATTATGAGCGCCTTTCTTTTTGTGCGTATTAGCGATAGTGGTCGTTGATAATGCATTTTCAGCTCATTTTTGTACCGCATTTGTGTCTCGATGGTTTGACGGTTTCAACACGTCATTAAGGTAGTGGAGAAACTTTACGCCATTTTACGTGATTTTACGGAGATATACAGAAATAACGGAGAAATAAAGCGAAATAAAATGAGTAGTAACATTGACATCAAGAAGATTTGTAGTTGGTGCGGCAAAGAATTCATAGCCCACAAAACTACCACAACGTGCTGTTCTCATAAATGTGTAAGCGCATTATACAAGAAGAGAAAGCGTGAAGAAGTTATCAAGGCAAATAATCAATTCGCAGAAAGGATTGTCCTTGAGAAACCAATCGAAAAGATAAAGGATAAACCTTTTATCACTATCACAGAAGCAGCCCTCTATCTCGGAGTAACTCGCCCGACCCTTTACAGCTATCTAAAGAAAGGCGAGTTAAAGGCATCACGATTAGGCAGCAAGTTCTTACTGAGGAAGGAAGATATTGACGAACTATTCAATCGTCCGACTGAATTTCGCATCCAATCAAAGGAACGAACCGCCATTACCGAGTTCTATACCACCGCTGAAGTCAAGGAGAAGTATAACGTCAAGGATTCATGGATTTTCGTGGTTGCCAAGAAGCATAATATTCCCCGGACTTTTAACCGTGGCAAAACCTATTGGAGCAAAAAGCATATCGACAACTATTTTGCCAAGAAAGCCGCTGACCCGGAAATAACAGAATGGTATTCGGTAGCAGAAATTCAAGAGAAGTTTGGAATTACTTTGGCTTCCATCTATAGTCTTGCTTCTACAAACGCCATCCCTAAAAAGAAAGAAGGCAGAGTAGTATATTACTCCCAAAAGCACTTCGATATAGCAAAGGCGTAGTCCAACCTGAAGAACCACAATATTACACCGTTGCAGAAGCGATGGAGAAGTTCAACCTCACTCGTGATCAGCTCTATCATTATGCAACCTACCATAAAATCCCCAGAGTTAAAGTTGGCAAGTACACCAAGATTTCCAAGCCCGAACTGGATAAGCTGTTAGGTGCTCCCAAAATAGAGTAAGCAGATCGAAGTTATTTTCCGGTGAATACTATCACCAAGCAATCACCATTTTCCTTTGCAATCAAAAAACAAGTATAACCATTTACGTTATTAAACGTATGAATCATACATGTACCAAAGTAACCGTTCGCCAAAGAGCTATTAAGAACGACCGTATTTCACTTTATCAGGATTACTATCCGGCAGTTCGCAACCCTGAAACGATGCAGATGAGCCGTCGGGAATATCTCGGCATCTACATCTATGCCCACCCCAAAAACGAAATGGAACGGGAGTTCAACAACGATATGTTGAACAAAGCAGAAGCTATCCGTTGCATCCGGGTACAGTCTCTCATCAATGAAGAGTTTGGCTTTCTCGATAAGCACAAAATGAAAATGGACTTTCTTGCCTACTTCCTAAAGATGGCACGCACCAAAGACCAAAAGTGGCTGATTGTCTATGCCCATTTCTTCAAATTCGTACAGGGAAAATGTACGTTTGGTGAACTGAATGTGGATCTATGCAAGAAGTTCCGTTCCTACCTGTTAAGTGCCCACCAGTTGAAACGTACCAAACTAAAGGTATCCAAAAACTCGGCATCCGGCTACTACTCTACTTTCAGGGGATTACTAAAGATTGCCTACCGTGACAAACTGATCCGTGAGAACATCAACGACTTTTTAGACAAGATTGAGACAGACGATGTGAAAAAGGAATATCTCACATTAGATGAAGTGAAGCAGTTGGCCGCTACACCATGTGATATTCCGGTACTCAAAGCCGCTTCCTTATTCTCTTGCCTGACCGGCCTTCGTATCAGTGATATACTGAACCTCAAATGGGAGGATTTTGAAATCGCTCCCGACCTAGGTTATTGTTTGCGTATCCGAACGCAAAAGACAAAGACAGAAGCTATGTTACCGGTTAGTGAGGAAGCATACGAACTATGCGGCATGCCCGATACAGGAAAAGTATTCAAAGGTTTACAGCGCAGCATGACTAACTACCCGCTGAAAAATTGGCTGAAAAAGGCTGGTATCAAAAAGCACATAAGCTTCCATTGCTTTCGCCACTCGTACGCTACCCTACAGATAGCCGCCGGAACAGACATCTACACGGTATCCAAGATGATGACCCATCGGAACGTTTCAACCACCCAGATATATGCGGAGCTGGTAAATGCTAAAAAGCGAGAATCGGCAAATAAAATTTCGTTGAAATAGAGGAATATAACATGGAGTAAATTTCGCGGCGGCGAAAATAACCGCCGCGAAATTTGTTGCCTAGTCTGAAGGTATGGTTTGCCAACTCTTGAATATATAATCATTGTCAGTTTGTTAAAAAACTCTATTTTGCTGTCTTCAGGGGCAGACAAATCATACCAAATCGAAGACACAGGTACGTAGCAGCCTAAAAACTATAGAAATCGACTGGTTATTAGCATATATTTGCGCACAAACAATAATCATCGATTAGTATGTTAAGCAAGAAATTCGACTACATTATTATATATTCTTTTCTATTGGCATCGATACTGTGTATAGCGATGCTGGTTCGCCTGTTTGTGGTAAGACAATTGCAAATGGATGAATTTTCAGGGCTGGTGGCTTTTATCGTTACGTGTATCCTATTTGGTGCCACCTACTTTAGCTTTCAATCGATTGTGAATGAATGCCTATTGCCTTTGGTGGAGCGTATCTTCCGAAAGGAACAACAGCCTATACACGAATTGAATGTGGAAACTGTACTTGCAGAACCAGTGGAAACGATCATCTCGAAAGAAGAGATCAGCATCCCACAATACAATGACTACAAACAGGCTGCTCAACAGAAAATTCAGGAAGAACAAATGCAGATATTAGAGAATGTGCTTTGCTACACAGGCAAAGAGCTATCGCTATATGTGGAGGAAAGCGAAATGCAGAAACTCTACACATACATATGCCTGTTTCAATATGCTACCAAAACGGAATGCAACAAAATTAAACCGGCGGTCATCGTAGATTCAAAGTTAAAACCGGTAGATGTGATGCATTTCGGTTGGAACATAGGCAACCAGTTTAATAAATCCGGGATGGAAATAGCCACTTTCATCAAAAGGGTGTTTGCCGATGTCCTGAAAGAAAACGAGATCTCCACGCTGATAAGAAAGCTACGATCATCAGAGGGTACCTGCATTATTAAAATCAAAGAGGAGTTATAATCCTTATTTTCTCAAACCATTGAGGGCAATCACTAACCGGGTTGCCTTTTTTATTACCACAACTCCACTAAAAACCAGTACCTTACAGCATTAAGCACCTTCAATCAGTTATTTTTCAGTTACATTTTGGTGCTCCATTTCACCTTCAAATCACTGATTTCCTTTGTGCATCAATCATTAAAAAATATCAGATGATGAACAAAGAGGAAATTACTTTTGATAAGTTACCGCAGGCGATAACTTATCTGACCGAACAGGTCGCCGAGTTAAAACAGTTGGTGTCGGTACTTCAACCGCCACCATCAGAAAAGCATGTATTGGTTGGAATTGATGATGCCTGTCGCATTATCCAGAAAGCCAAACCAACCATCTACACCCTTGTACGTAAAGGGCTACTTCCCTCTTACAAGAAAGGAAAGAAGCTCTATTTCTATGAGGACGAATTATTGGATTGGATAGAAAACGGACGCCGGAACACTCCTGAACAGAACTATGACCAAATATTGGCAGATATGCAGAAAGGTGTCCGCCACAAGCCTAAATCAGGCTTCAACCTTTAATCCCCGCAGTTATGGAAGAAAAATCAATAACGCCGGAGGGGATTATCAACAAGGCGATGGATCTGAATATGTCGTTCGCCGGAGCAGAGTTTCCTGTCGGGATATTCCCATCTCAGATTCAGCATATCATATACGAAGTGTACGAGTGCCAAAGTTATCCGATAGACTATACCGCCGCCTCTATGCTGGCTGCTATTGCCGTGGGAATAGGCAATACCCACCTCATACAAATGAAACAGGGATGGGTAGAAAGCGCGATCTTGTTTGTGGCATTGGTTGGGCGACCGGGAGCTAATAAAAGTCACCCGCTCAGCTTTGCGATGAAGCCTTTTATTGACTTCGATTATCGGCAGAACCTTGAATTTGGGAAGCTATACGCCAAGTACGAGCAGGATATTTCCATGAGCAAGAAAGAGCGTCAGGAAGCAGGCGCAGATGAGTTTCCCCAAGAGCCTATCCGCAGGCGTTTTCTGGTTTCTGATATCACGCCTGAAGGGTTGAGCTATATCCATGCACAGAATAAACGTGGCTTGTGCCTTTGGTCTGACGAACTTTCGGCATGGTTCAAAAACTTCAACCGTTACAACAACGGTTCGGAAGAACAATTCTGGTTATCAGTATTCAGTGCCAAGACTGTTATTTCCGATCGGAAGCATACTAAAAGCTCCGTCTTTATTACCCGTCCGTTCATTCCGGTGATTGGAACCATTCAGAAAAATATTCTCAGTGATTTAGCCAGAGGAGACCGTTCCAGCAACGGATTCATTGACCGTATCCTATTTATCATGCCTCCCATCCAGCAGAAAGCCCGGTGGAATGACAAGGATATTTCCGAAAATTTAGAATTGGAATGGCATACGCTGATGAACAGGCTTATCAACCTGGAATACGCTATTGATGAAAACAATGAGATACAGCCCTCAATAGTTACCTTTAGCTCAGATGCCCGGAAGCAACTTTATCAGTGGCAACACCAACACGCCGAACTGTGTGACGGCATAGGCAACGAAACCCTGCTGGGGATATACTGCAAACTGGAAATCTATATTATCCGCTTTTGCTTGGTGATCCAAATAGCCCGTTGGCTTTGTGGCGAATGTGGAAAGGATCAGGTAGATACGGAAACGGTTCAAAGGGCTATTCAACTGACGGAATATTTCAAGCAGACCGCCACAAGGGTTCAAAACCTGATGAATGAGACTGCCCTTACCGCTCAACAACAATCCATCCTCTTTCAACTTCCTGAACTATTCACGACCGCTCAAGGAGTAGAGATAGCCGCCGGGCAAGGGATGAAAGAGCGAGCTTTCAAAGAGTTCCTCAGCAAAAGCATCGGAACACTTTTCCAGAAAGACAGGCATGGAGAATATCGAAAAGTATAACCGCATTGTCCACACTATCCACATTTTGAAAGACCGAAATGCGGAAAATGTCGAAAATGCACAATAAAAAAATCAAATGTCACACAGATTCATATTAGAACCATACAAAGGAGTTGCTTCCCGGCACACTTGCCCGGAGTGCAACCACAACAGATGTTTTTCTCGATACATCGATACGGAGAACGTGATCACTTTCCCTGAATACGTGGGACGGTGCGACCACGAACAAAAATGCGGCTATCACTTCACGCCCAAAGAGTATTTTGAGCAGCACCCGGATAGAAAAGAACGATTGCAGGAACAGACTTCTGTTGCGCCCAGAAGTTATACGCCACCGCCACCCACAAGCTATATGGATGAAACGTTGGTGGAAAAATCTATGAGCCATTACAGTGAAAACAAACTGTTCCAGTTTTTATCTTCTCAGTTTGGAGAAAGCGAATCGTTGCGACTGATGAAACTATACCGGGTAGGTACCGCCAACCATTGGCAAGGTTCAACAGTGTTTTGGCAAACTGATGCCAGTGGCAGAGTACGCACCGGTAAAATTATGCTTTATAATCCAACTACCGGCAGACGAATTAAAGAACCTCACAATCACATCACATGGGTACACTCCCTCATGCACAAAGAGGGCTTCAATCTAAAGCAATGTTTCTTCGGTGAACACCTGTTGCCCACCGATAACACAAAGCCGGTTGCCATTGTCGAGAGTGAGAAAAGCGCCCTTATTGCCAGCTCCTATCTGCCGCAATATTTGTGGATCGCATCGGGAGGTAAAAACGGTTATTTCCGTGAAGAAAATCTCAGTGTACTCAAAGGGAAAAATGTGGTGCTGTTTCCTGATCTGGGAGCTACCGATGATTGGTCGGCTAAAATTTCCATAATAGAACGAATGGGAATAACGGTTAAACTCTTCGACTATCTGGAAAAGAATGCTACCCTGGAACAACGAAAAAACGGGTTTGACATTGCTGATTTTCTACTGGAAATAAAACAACCTCAAGCCATCTTACAGAGTATGATTGCTAAGAATCCAGCCCTCAATTTGCTGATCAAAGAGTTGGGTTTGGTACTTATTGATAAACCAACTCAACCTATTCCTAAGATTAAAAGGAAGGGGCCTAAGCTATAACGAGAAATCGCAGATTTCGGGGGAGCAAGTTTGTGTATTGGTCTGACCAATACCTTGCTCTGCGAGGCAAAAGACATCCCACCGGTCTCATCAAATTTCAAATGGATCAAGTATGAAGGAAATAAAAAATAGAAATAAAAACGGCAGGCCCACCAAAGAGCCAGCTGAGAAGAAAGGCTACAAAGTAACCTTGAAAATGGCGACCGAAGAATACTTCTCGCTCAAAGCTAAAGCAAAATCAGCAGGTATTACCCGCAGCGAATACATCCGCAGATGTATCCAGTCAAGTGTCGTAAAACAACGGCTATCGTTGGAACTAATGGGTTACATCCGCCAGCTTTGCGGAATGGCAAACAATGTAAATCAGATTGCCCACAAAGCCAATGCCGCCGGATACATGGAAGCACATGGCGACTGCCTCGCCATGAACGAACGGTTAGATAAGATCATAAAACGAATTGAGGATGATTGCTAAAATTGTACAAGGACGTGGGTTCCGTGGTGTGGTAAATTATGTATTGGATAAGGATAACGCTCAGTTGCTATATGCCGAAGGAGTACGGACAAAAGACAAGGATTCTATTATCCAAAGTTTCGTTACCCAAAGCAAAATGAATCCGAAGATAGCAAGACCGGTCGCCCACATCTCACTGGATTTCTCCGCACAGGATAAAACGAAGCTAACGGATAAATTTATGGTAGGTGTGGCACAGGAATACCTGAAAAAGATGGGTTATGAAAACACCCAGTACATTATCGCCCGGCACAACGATACCGACTACCCGCACATTCACATGGTAATAAACCGTATCAACAACGATGGCAAACGGATTACCGACCAGAATGAAAAGCTACGAAGCACAAAGGTCTGTATGGAACTGACAAAGAAATACGGTCTTTACATCGCTTCAGGCAAAGAGAACGTAAAGGAATATCGCCTGAAAGAGCCGGATAAAACCAAGTACGAGATTTTTCATGCCCTACAATCGGCCATACCTAAATGTCGGAACTGGCAACAATTACAAACAGAATTGCAAAAGTCCGGTATTACGATTGACCTTCGCAAAAACGGCAACACCGAACAAATACAAGGTGTTCGGTTCTACAAAAACGGCTACGGATTCAACGGCTCCAAGATTGATCGTTCATGCAGTTATTCCAAAATCAGTTTTCAATTGCGACAGAATGACAGGCAAGAACAAACAGAGATACACCAACAGCCAAAAGCAATCCGGCAAGATAATTTATCAGGGTTGTCATCGATGGTGGAATCAGGAATATCCAGTTTAGGTGGTTTGTTTGATATGCAGCCGTCATCCGGATATGACGAAAACGAAGTCGAAGCCATGAAACAAGAGGCTAAAAAGAAGAAGAAAAAGAAAAGAGGACGTAGAATATGAATCATTTAAAACTATAAAATTATGGCAACAGAAAAAATGGATGCTTCGGCAGTATATGCGCTGTTCGAAGAACTAAAACAAAAAATTGTAGAACAGGGTAAGAGAGCAGATCAACCCGTTCAAGGAGATTCAACGGTTAATTCCGCAGAAATAACGACGTTAATAGAAAAGTTACAAAAAGTTATAGAACAAAAGCTGTTTACACCGGAGCAAATAGAGGAATTGCGGGAAAACATGGCAGAATTCGCCGGATGCGCATTAGGAAAATCTTTTGAAAAATTAGATGGAGATTTTCTTAAAATTACCGACCTCATTGACCAACTCAATAAGAAGGTCGAACCTCTGAATGTCCCTCAGAACTTTGTCATCAGGAGAGAACATGCTTTCAGTCTGGACTTCAAGAATAACAAAGCAGCTATTACTATGTTATCAATGGGTTTGGTCATTCTTCTTTCAGTGGCCGGAAATATTTGGCAATCCTCACGCAACAGCCAACTGAAAGACAATGACCTGAAATACCGCTATATCAACATGCAAGGCGAAGCCAACCCCGATAACTTGCTCAAACTGGAAACTGTCTTCACCTATGACCGGAACAAAGACAGTATTGCCATCATCCGTAAACGAGTGGAGACCTACGAGCGTTTGGTCAAAGAACAAGCCGAGAAGATAGAGCGGGCAAGACTGAATGCGGAGGAGGCGGAAAAATTGGAAAGAGAGGTGGAATCGGTGAAAAGCAGGAAATAAAAGGCCGTTTCCGTTTTTATCACATATTATTGTGTATATTTGCACATTAAGTTTGAGATGTTAATTATATACCAACCCAAATGGAACTAAATAGAATCAAGGAAGTTCTTGACGAAAAAGGAATTAAACAAACTTGGCTAGCTGAAAAGTTAGGCAAGAGTTTCAATATGGTAAACGCTTATGTGTGTAACCGGAAGCAGCCAAGTTTGGAAGTTCTGAACCAGATTGCAGAGATATTGCAGGTGAGTGTGAAGGATTTGATAGTGGAAAAAAAAGGAGATAATTATGAAGCAAATTAAGATTATTCAAGTTTCAGATATTCATTTTGAATGGAACGAGCCAGAAAACCAAGGATTGGTACTAAATGCCTTTTTTAAGGATTTGGAAACAACTATTGACTCTAAAGTTAGCAAAGAGAATACATATTGTATAATTTCCGGAGATTTAGTAAACAAAGGCGGTTCACAAAGGACTTACGATGATTTCTACAATAAGTTCATTCAAAAAATATCCACATTTATTCCTATTAATCAAATATTTTGCGTACCTGGTAATCATGACCTCAATAGATCTATTATTGAAAGTGATTTTGCAAACCACCAAGAAGTCCTATCTAAAGAATATCAAGAAACCGAATTTAATGAATTTGTAAAAGAAAAAGATAATATTTTACAGAAAAAATTTGCTCATTACAGTGACTTTTGTGTCCACAAACTAAAGAAAACAAATTTTAATTTATATGGATTTGCCGAATTTCCCATACCTGAAATAAGCATTTTCTGTTTAAATAGCGCATTATTATCTTCTGGAGGATATAATAAAATCAACGATTTTGGCAAATTAAAAATAGAAACATCCGAGTTAAATAAATGGATACAAGAAAATGATGGCAGAACAAAAATATTAGTAATGCATCATCCAATAGAACATTTATCTGAATTTGCTCAAAACGAAATCAAGTCGATGCTAAGAAATAACAGCATAAACATATTAATATCAGGACACAATCATGATCAAGAGATCAATAATAACTATATCACCGACCAGTATAATTGCATAAAATGTTCCTCTCCTCAATTGTTCTCAAATAAAAAAGATTTAAATGGTTATGCTATTCTTAATTTTGAGAATAACGAAATTTCAAGCATTGAGTATAGGCAGTGGTCTCCTCGGCAAAGAAAATTCATGTCAGGCCAAGAATTCTCAGGCACAGATAGTGGTATAAAACTATTTGATAGAAAAAAAACAGATTCTGTAGACACTACAACTCTTATATTAGAGAGGGAATTTCAGAAGTCTATGAAGGCTTATTCAAAAACGCCCAAATGGACAGATCGATTCTTAAGTAATTGCCCTCCGAATACTATATCCAGAGAAAAGGAAGAGCGATTGGATTATTTGCACATAATTAACAAGCCAGAGAATTATCAAATTATCGCAGCTCCACAATTTGGGCTCACTTGCTTTGCTAGATATTTAGCGATGAAAGTGTGGGAAATTAAAAAAGAATTTTGGTTGTATTTCAACTGTTCAAATTGGAGACTTTCAGTTATAGATTCTGAAATAGAGGATAATATTTCTTTATATAACATTAAACAAGAAGACATCAAATGCCTGTTGCTTGATGACTGGTATAACAAACATAAAGATTCGCAAAAAATATTAGCAAAATTAAGAAAACAATTTCCAAACATCCCATACATCATATTTTCAAATTATGATGACACAATTGTCATCCAAGGATTGGATACAGAAGAAAGTCATGAAGGATTTAAACAACTATACTTAAGAGAATTAAGCAGAAATGCTCTGAGAATAATTGTTAGAAATTTCAACGATGAACAGCAAATTGCAGAAGAAAACTGTGTTTTAGAAAGATTATCTCTTGATTTAACCGACTTAAATATTCATAGAACTCCTTTAAACTGCTTACAATTACTATTATCTTTCCTAAACAACTTCGAAGATAGACCTGTAAATAGATCAAAAGTATTCTCTTATATATTACAATTAATCTTTAATAACCCAGGAAAGCTTTTTCATGGAGACACATTAGACGAAGATGATTGTTCATTCATTTTGGGGTACTTTTGCGAATATCTATTAAAAAACAACAAAGATTCTTTTTCGGAATCTGAATTTCTAAGTGTTACTAAGCCATTTAAAGAGGCAAATTATAACAACTCAAACCTGTCCGATCTTTTGCTGGTACTTAAAAACAATCAAATATTAGTAGATTGCTATGGAAATTTAAAATTCCGTTTTTCATACTGGATATATTATTTTGCAGCGGCAAGGATGAAATTAGTACCTGAGTTTGCAAAATATATGTTCGAACAAAAACATTCTGCATATTATCCAGAAATTATAGAGTTTTATACAGGAACAGATGGGGCAAGGAATGATGCTGCAGAAATAATAATAAACGATTTAAACACATTATCAAAACGTGTTCATGGTAATATCGGAATACAGGAAGACATTAACCCTTTTTCTGATATCAAGTGGCGGTTAGTTGAGACCAAAAGTGGATTAACTCAGGAACAATTAGAAGAAAATATACGCAATTCAAAGTTGCCAGATGAAATAAAAGACGTTATAGCAGACACTAATTACAATAGTGTAAAACCTTATAATCAGACGATTAATAATTTCCTAGAAGAGTACGATGTTAAGAATTTAATGGAATTGGCAAGATCGGCATCAAGAGCATTACGAAATAGTCTATTCATATCTTCTGATTTGAAAGAACAGCTATCTCAAGAAATATATAAAGCTTGGAAAGAAATTATAAGAGGATTATTTTTAATAGCCCCTATGATGGCAAGAAATGGATTTGGAGGCATCGGAGGTGCTCGGTTCAAATTATCTGATGATTTCCCCAAAGAATACTCAGAGTGTCTAAAAAGCATTCTGATTAACATGCCCTATAATGTTGTTAGCTGGTATAAAGATGACATTTATTCGGATAAAATAGCACCTTTGCTAGAAAAGTATCTTATACAATATGAAGACCCTATCGTACGCCATATTATTGCATTGTTAATTTGCCACAGTCGTCCCAGAAATTGGCAAAACATGATATTAGAATATATAGAAACGGTGCATAAAAACTCATACTATTTAGGGGATTTGTATTCTAATTTACGTGCAAACTACAGTGTCCAGTTTATGTCTCAAGCAGAGTTAGTACAATCAGAAAGATTAATAAAAGCATGCTGGGCAAAGCATGACACTGGTAGTAAACTGCCGGGGAAAGATATTATCGCCAAAGTTTCAGATAATATCCTTCCTGAACGAAATGTAGATGGTGAAATAGATTGCTAAAAAGAGGTAGCTATATCTATTTATATATTACAATTCTGACAATATAGAATAAATATGATTACCAAAGACGAACTCAAACATATCCTCACTGATACAGAAAGTTATCACATCGAGCGAACTATTTCGATCGACAATGCAGATAAATTTTGTCAGGCTATCTGTGCGTTTTCCAACGATCTTCCGGGAAGCGGCAAGAATGGCTACTTGATTATCGGTGCACATGATAACGGAAAATTATCCTGCTTGAAAGTCAATGATAAACTGTTGCTTCAAATCAGCAATATTCGTACAGACGGGAATATCTTGCCCCAACCTGTAATGACTGTCGAAAAGTTCAGTTTTGAAGATGGCGAAGTATTGGTTGCAGAAGTTCAGCCGTCGGAGTTTCCGTCTGTGCGCTATCGTGGACGGGTTTGGGTGCGTGTAGGCCCTCGTAAAAGCATAGCTTCTGAAGCCGAAGAAAAGATATTGACCGAACGGCGACTTTCCAATGTTCATACCTTCGATGCTATGCCTTGTTTGGGTACAACTATGGCCGATTTAGATGTATCACTTATCAAAAGGGAGTTTCTTCCTAAAGCAGTAGACGAAGAAGTGTTGGCCGAAGATAAACGCCCCATCGAAGACAGCTTGCCTCGCTTGGTTTTTACGACTTACGCTACAATTGCCCAACCAATGGTGCCATTATCCTGTTTGGAAAGAATCCTGAACGATATTTGCATGGTTCCTATGTGCAATATGTCCGTTTCAAAGGTAAAGACAGGGCTGGCGATATCATCAATGAACATAAATTCAGTGGAAACCTGTGTAAAGAACTGGCAAAGATAGATACGTTCATCGAAACAAGTATTTCACAAAAACGCCCGATCCCGGTAAGTGTGCTAAGGGAAGAGACTGTTTCCAAATATCCGTATTGGGCTACACGCGAGCTCCTGATGAACGCCATCATGCACCGTGACTACGAGACCAATGCTCCGGTACAGTTCTACGAATACGACGACCGGATTGAAGTTCAAAACCCCGGTGGATTATATGGAAAAGTCAGCCCTGCCAACTTTCCGAATGTGAGCGACTATCGCAATCCGTTTATTGCCGAAGCCATGAAGATATTAGGTTATGTCAATCGTTTCAGCCGTGGCGTGTATCGGGTTCAAAAGGAATTAGTAGAAAACGGTAACGGCGAAGCCTCTTTCGATTTTTCACTGATTACAGCTTTCAGGGTACTAGAAAAGGTCTCAGGAAAGTACTTTGAAGCGGGTTTTGGGGCAGAGGACAATCAAGAACGCCAAGAAAAGCCCAAGAAAAGCCCAAGAAAAGCCCAAGAAACACCCAAGAACATCCAAGAAGAAATTGTCGAAATAATCAGGTCTAATCCACATGTGACCCGCAAAGAACTGGCATCATTATTAGACAGTACTCCTTATAGTATAAAATACCATTTGCGGCAATTGACTGCTAACGGTGTCATCAAACATGAAGGTTCCACTAAAGCCGGAAAGTGGATAATAATATAGAAGAAAAAGATTATTCCAGATACAGAATCCTTTGAAGAGGCAAGAGGAAACAAGACATATCCGGTTCCCTCTTGCTTAGTGGATCACTCATCCTTTCCATCCTTGTTTTCCTTCGGATGCTTCTTTTCAAACTCTTGCCATATCTGGGAATCCATGTAGCTGCGGACAAATTCCCGCACGTCATTTACCCGGTAATAAGTTTTGTGGTTGATCATAAAATGAGGGAGTTCCCCGCTTGATCGGTAGCGTTGGAGTGTCCGTTTGGAGACTTTCAGCAGGAACGCCAAATCCTGATTGTCGAGTAATTTTTCTTCTTCAGGGAATACCAAGTCTGTATTGTTGATATTGATGAATGACTTGAGGTCTTTGCCTATGTCATTCAGTTTTTTGGATAGCCGTTCCATCCACTTTTCAAAATCATCATTATCGATATACATATTACTTCATTTTTTGAGATTAATATCAATTTTCTCAATGCATTGATGAAGCAAAAGTCGGCAGAATGGGATAAATAGAATCGGGGAATAGACTATCTACTCCCCGATAATTAATTTGTAATACACGGATTTACAACGATTATAAAATGTAATTTTTACCAATAACCTTCTTCTTTGGCTTTCTGGTTAATGGCAGTACCCATGCGGTCTAAGAATCCGGTTCGCTTATTGGACGTACGCTTGATAACTTCACCCCGTTTCTTGTACTGGTCTGCGAATTTGAAGTTGAAAAGATGCTCAAACCCATTTACCAATAGGCTAAAAGGGACATTCCTTCCATCAGCCCCATTAATACAATGCAGATAGTAAAGCCCACAGATATTTTCCATGATATCCGTGTAATTAACGGTGTCTGAATTCAGGAACAACGGAGATTTCCATCCGGTTTCTATCCTGATAAAATATTTCGGATGTTCCATCTGCCGATAAATCAAATCCAGTTCTTTATTTGTCAGCGACAGCACTTTGTCCGAATACACAATCTTCAATATATCCTTTTTGGCTCCATACGAAAGTTCCAACGACTTTATCGTTTCAAACTCTACCTGCGTCATATTGAGCAGGCGTACACGTTTTATATTATCTGTTTCTGTATCCAGATACAGAATTAACTTTTCTACAAATTCTTTATAGACTACCTTTAGTTCTGAATCCGAATCGCTCTTGTATAACGGGTCAGACAATATCGTATATAGCTTAGTATCAAGAATGTCCCACATAGCATAACTAAATATTTACCGGAACTATAGGTTCTTATTCTGCCATTTATTCCTTTTGAGATACAACAAGGACAACACAAGCAATACGACAACATATAGCTGCTCGGAAGTCCAGTACATCGCAAGCGGAATATTTTGGATGCGAGATAGTATGAACAGATAGGCCAAATAGCCGGTTATATTTATCATCTGGAATATAAAGGCTATTTTGGTATTTCCCGTGCCGATCACCGTATTGCAATAGGTATAAGCAGGTACAGAGACAATGAATGTCGTTAGCATAACACAAAACGGATAAAATGCTGTTTGAATAACTGCCGCCTCATTGGTGAACAATCGCAAAAGAACACCTGAAAAAGCAAAAGCCAACAATATAAGCGGAATACCAAATGCATAATTCAGCGTAATAACACGGCGGCAAGTCGGCATCACTTTTTCTATTTGCTTTGCTCCGATAAGATTACTCACCAAAGAAATCGTAGTTGTTGCAAAAGGTTTTACATATTCATATCTTATAATATAGAATGATTGCTTTTTTATGCCACAATATCCCATTCGAAGAGTGTGGTAAAATGTATTATTCCTGAAATTCAATGATTTACGCAGAGTGTTTCCATGAAATTTTGTAGAATAAGTACTATATGTATTTTAAAGAGAAAGTATATGAAGTTTATTATGTTACTGAATGTGAGAATTTATATTTAGACTCTTTAAAATGTTTAGTTTGTAGTATTTGCTCTAGATATACTTATCTAATTGAGAAATAGTAGAAGTGGATAAGTACTTCCTTTGGCGAAAGTGGCAAAGTTGGCGAAATGATCAGAGGAAAAAAATGCATCGTGAAATTCGGAAACTTTTGCCGAGCAAAAAGCAGACTCGGGCTGGTGGAATAGAATCAGGGGAGGCTGCCCGCAGAGGAAAGGATAATCCGGTACATCAGAAATTACGAATCGTTTGGAAGCCAATTGTATGGCTGTTGACAATTTCTCCGGTACATCCGACAAGTACCGTTCATTTTTCATAAACTTATACTCTTCACATTTCAGTCCTTCACTGTTCGCAATGTATAAAACCTCTAGCATAATTCATCATAACAGTAAATATATTATTTATTATTAGTTTTAATTTGATTTAACGGTTAATATATTTACCTTTGTAGCATGGCAACAAATCATATTACCCAGGCAATGGCCAATTCGGAAATCATCATGGAATTGGGCAGAAGATTTAAGGAGTATAGGTTAACTTACAAGCTCACTCAAAAAGAGGCTGCCGATAGAGCCGGCGTAAGCCTTGTCACTTTGCGACAGTTCGAGAACGGGAAAGCCTATAATATCAACATGGGCAACTTTCTTGCGCTGTTGCGAGTAGTGGACTGTCTGGAACAAATGGACAACCTGCTGCCGGAAATACCTGTTTCTGCCTATACAATGGAACAAATAATGAGCAAAAAGCCCAAAAGGATAAGACATGGAAAATAATATCATAAGTGTTATGCTGTGGGGAGAAGAAGTTGGAAAACTTTATTGGGACGAAAGGAGTAAAAAAGCTGTTTTCAACTATCACCCGAACTTCATCAAGAAAGGACTGGAAATCGCTCCATTGACCGCTTCTGTCAAGGGACCGGCGGCAAAGGGTATGCCATACTCGGAAACAAAGAGAAGATTTATCAAGGACTCCCGCCGTTTCTGGCAGATTCTTTACCTGACCGATGGGGAAACATGGTCTTTGACCAATGGGCTGCCCAGAACCATATTTCCAAACGCGGGCTTACACCGATAGATAAACTCTCCTTTATCGGGAAACGAGGCATGGGAGCTTTTGAATTCATTCCCGCCACTCTCGGATTAGAATCTTCTTCCACCCTTCAGATAGATAGCTTATACCAACTGGCATGCCGTATCTTCGAGGAACAAGAGGGAATATCCGTACAAGATGATGAAACACTGCATCTGCAAAGTATCTATGAGGTGGGAACATCAGCCGGAGGACAGCATCCGAAAGCCATCATTGCTATCAATGAAACGACACATGACATACGTTCCGGCCAAGTTTCATTACCGGAAGGTTATACCTACTACATCCTGAAATTTGCTGAAGGGGATGACTTTCCATTCACACAAATGGAAATGGTATATTATGAGATGGCAAAAGAAGCCGGAATTACGATGATGCTTTCCCGACTTATTCAAATTGAGGGAAAACATCACTTCCTGACGGAACGTTACGATAGGGTAAATGGAGAGAAGATACATATACAGACACTCGCAGCCATGAACCCTGACGCAACAAGCTTGAGGATTTGTTTGAAGTCTGCCGAAAGCTGAACATACCGGCCAATGAACAGTCTGAACTCTACCGCCGGACAGTCTTTAATATCATGGGTGGTAATGTAGATGACCATATCAAGAACTTTTCCTTCCTGATGGAGAAAAACGGTACATGGCACATCACCCCTGCCTACGACATGACATTCACCACCAATTTAGACGGTGCAGCCTACGAAAACATACATTCTATGAGCATTTCTGGAAAGAATGACGGAATCACGGAAGTTGATCTGCTGCTATTTGCTAAACTGAACGGTATCAAAAATGCAAAAAAGATAATCGAAGAAGTTAGCTTTGCCGTCAGCCATTTCTATAATTATGCTACCAATTACCAGATAGGCGATTATTGGCAAGACCGTATCGAGCAACATCTTTCCGGTCTTGTGCTTCCAAACATAGGGGAAACCATGAAACACTATCTGCCCACCATTGTCGAACCATACGAAGCGGAAGACGGCTTTTTGCTAACATACGTTCATCAAGACCTTGACGGAATTGAAATGGGCGTTTAGTTTCTATAAGTTGCTTCAGCAGTGGTCTCCAAATGGATGGATCAGAGGCAAGAAAATTGTCATCCCATAAATATATATATGGCCGAACAAGTTTTCCATTTTTATCTTTCTCATCATCCAAGAACCATTGTAGTTTAGAATATGGTAATATACGACTCTCTAGTTTGTTAACACAGAATGGACAATGTCTTACACGGCCACGGGTTAGAAAACCTATTGAATATTTTTGATAATCTTTAAATTTTTCTCGTTTAAAACCTTTCTCAACTTGTTGATTAACAAATTGATCATATAAATGATAGTAAAGCATCTGACGAGACATGCTAATCCCATACTCTTTACCTCCATGAAAGTTTCTAAGTGTATTTAGGAATTCATCATGTTCTAATTGGTTCATGTCTTTTTCACGTTTTCTACGATATTCCATTACACTTACTTCATTGGCATAAAATCCAGTTCCTCCACATTTAAACTTCTTTTCTTCCGGTGTTCCTTTTGATCGTATATATAGTTCTGGTAGTTTGGTAAACGTAAAGACACAAGACAAATATATTTTGTATAATATAAAGTATTTGCCTGAGGGTCAAGAATTAATTCAAATGGAATTCCATTATCATAGAAAAATCCTACCAATTTTAGTAATACAAGATTTGGGTGACGCGTACCATTATCAAGTAGACCCGCATCAATTAGTTTTATTATTTCTTGTTTTTTTTGACATATTATTCATTCATTGATTTTACAAAGGCTTTACCTTTCTCTGTCAATACATAACCGCCTGTCTTACGCGAGCCTTGATACTCAATCAAATTAAGATCTTCTGAAATAAGCTGCTTAAGAATTCTATCAATGGTAGGCATTGATATTTTTATTGCATCATGTAAGTCTTTTCTTTTAGCTATTCCAAGTTCTGAAATCTTCAACAGGATACTTTTTATCTTATCATTTATCTTATCATTTATCTTATCATCATCTGCGGAAATAAAATCATCCCCAATCAATACTCTATCCCCAAAACCTTCTCTACAAGGAATCTCAATCAAGAAATAACTCCTCTCTTCGTTTGTCTCAATCACAGCAGGACCAGAGCCATTTCTTCTTAACTCGTCTTGTATGGTTGGAATACCAGTTCCTCTACCTTCGGACAACTGAAGTTCTTTGAGATAATCACCCAGACGACGGTTACGATAACGACGTGACTTCAGACGTTCAGCCTTTTGGATAGCATCAATGCTAATGGAACGGTCCGGACCGGCATAGCTAAGAATTGAAATCTTATCTGGTTCAATCGTAATCTCAACCGGTTCCCGTTCTTGATAATCTCTATGATACAGTGCATTAACTACTGCCTCTTCAATTGCCTGGTAAGGATAGTTGAAGAAGGTTATAGATTCAGCCTTGTCTTTCTGCTTGATGATACGTTTCTTGATAACATTCGTCTTGATATAGTCCAACGCTTGTTTAATCATATCGGGCACAGGGCCAACAATCTTTGGAACCTCAATCATATTGTTGGGATTCTTGATGCAGCCTTCAGGAAAAATAACAATATCCACCTGGGTTGTCGGGAAAAATTTGGCAGGATTCTTACAGAACATCATGGCAGCCACATTCTTGACTAGTTGACGTTCAGTGGGCCCTACCAGCAAGTCCATCTGTGACAACAACTCAGACAGGGACAACTTTTCAAATTTAGCAACCAAACGGCTATTAACTGTTTGCAGGTAATCAAGAACCAAGGCTCTTGAAATATCTGTCATCTCTATATTCTCATTACCCCTTTCGTCAAACGGAGTGCGATTCGCCATTTCACGCAATTCATTCAGGACTTCACCTTTTGCCTCAATGGTATTGGTTCCACTACGAACATACCATTTACATGGTGATTGGTTACTTGCCGTAACTCGTTCACGCACATTATACGGACGGTTCACTCCTGCCGGTACCCAGATAAGTAAAACGTATTTTTCATCAACCTCCTGCACGTCGATTCGTGGCAAATAGAATGGTTCAATCTTGTGATTAAAACCAATCATGTCACGCTGTATCTTATCGAGTTCTTCTATAGGAACACCTGTCACTGGCCGTTTTGCGATGCCTGTGTTTTCTTCTTCTTGAACACCTACGACGATGTATCCTCCGCCAATGTTATCAAAATCATTAGCGAAAGCACAGATGGTACGATAAATTTTATCTGGATTCCACCCTGTCTTAAATTCAATACGGGTAGATTCTATTTTACGCTTATGAAGCAGGTCTTCTATATTTACCGGAATAGCCATCTTGACATACTTATTTAGATTTATCCTTTTCTACATGAAGCAATTCTCTTACATCAACATCCAAAAGTTCCGCTATGCGAAATAATGTTTCCAAATCTGGTTGTGAAGCATTAGTACACCAACGGGAAACAGATGTCACATTCCTACCAACTTGCTCAGAGAGTCATTTAGCTGTTTTATTCTTTTCAACAAGGACTATTTTAATCCTATTCAATTGCTTCATAATTGGAATAATTTGTAGTTTAATGCAAATATATTAAAACTCAACGTACTAAACTAGTATTATTCAATTTATTTTAGTGAAATAATAGATAACAACCAGTGAGTATATCAAGGGAATAAATAGTTTTGTACTTTCAGATATCACATACCAGGACGGTTACTTCGTACATGAAAATCTACATTCATATTGCAAAGGATTTGGAGCCAAAAAGTACACAGCTCTTGCCTAAGTCGTAAATAGACCAGAGGTAAGGGCTTTGAAGATTTCTGTTAGTTATTCTTCCGAGTCGCTTTGCGGTTGCGTTTTTCTTTTATGGCAAGGTATATTGGATACATGGCCGATTTCTCAACAATGCACTGAACATCAAAACGATTTTTCAGTACATCATCTACATACTTCGGATCATTTATCTTGCTTGTATCAAACATCATCATTCTCGGAACGAGGCCATCGCCAATTTGCTGAACTATAATCGATTCTCCGTTACTATGTTCTATTCTTTTGTAGTAAGGTAACATATGATATTGAAAACTTTTATAGTTATACGCTTCGTGAATCATTGTAACATACTTTATATTGTCTGAGATTACTCTATCAGCTATCTCGTTGACTTTTCGATATACTGTTGTTCTAATCGATGAATCAAATGGAATAGTTTTACATGTGTTATTGCCATAAATAACAAATATTACAGGCATCAAGTGTCTTCCCTGCTTTTGATATATTGCAAGATGCAGTTTCGCAAGAAATTTCATAAACTCCTTAGGGTCATATGAAGGATATTTTACACCATAGCTTTCTAGCATTTTTCGGACATCAACATTATCACATGGCAATTCTGGGATAAGCCTGTCTCCTTTTTCAAAAATGTCTTTATCAGCATAATATACATAATCATCAACAAAGATGATTTCACTCTTAAGAATCTTTCTCTCAAGTTCCTCAATCTTCATAATGAGATCATCACATAACTCAGTACAATCCCCAATGGTTGAATACATATCTTTCAACATATTCGTCATTATAATGATAGCTGCACAAATATCATTATATAAATCTGCGTTATCATCAGCTTTCCTAAATCGAAAGTCAAGTGAGAAATGTACTTCTACTGTGTTTATCTTTTTCAGTTCATCCTTTAAGGATTCAACAAGTGTCTGATACTCAACATCGTTCTCCACAGTAAGGATCTCACTTTTGAGAATCGTTGCGGATACAGGCGTATATATAGTGACATACACTTGTTTCAGCAAATCAAATGTATGCTGTTTTTCCACTTCATTCCTTGTCTCTACCATCCATTTGCAAACACGATTCCCTATTAAATACTTCTGTCGAAACTTATCATACAATGGTTCATATTCAGTATGTGCTAAAGCACACTGTAGAACAAAAGATGTTGATCTGAAGCTGGAGAAAAAATCATCTAAGCAAACTACATTATCGATTAGATTATTGGCCGATGCAAACTTATCGAGATTATTTAATGCACCATAAAATCTTTGGAGTGCTGTAAATATTATTCCTTTATTATTCATAGTCTATTAATTAAGTTCACAATAAACTCACAGTAACGTATTGTTATATGTACTAATTGAAATAGAATGTTAAATATTATTGAAGTTATAACACATGTAAAAAGAACCTTGGGAGCTTATCAAAGCTCCCAAGGATTTTTTTGAAGACCTTATTGATTAATGAGGTTCCTTATATCGGGTATCAAACCGATGATATCTGTTACTACTGAAATTGCCCCAAAAGGTGTAGGAGCTGCAAGAAACTACGCAACATCCACAATTAGGATTACTACATTAACAATAACATTCCACGAACAATAACATTCCACGTGAGGTGAATGGTTCTGGTAGAACTTGCCTTCTTATTAAAAAGGTAAATCTACACTCCAGTTTTTTTTGATTTAAAAAAAACTCTTATCGTGTAAATATTTATTTATAAGCATCACTTAAGTTTAACGTCATTGATCCGCTTTTTTGGACGAAGACTTTATTTGGCAGCTTCCTACTCTCCCGATTTCTCAGTACCATTGGCGTAACTGTGCTTAACTTCTCTGTTCGAAATGGAGAGAGGTGGAACCACAGCACTATTACCACCGAAAGTCTTTATTTTACAGGCTCACTTCACTGGTAGTTTCACGCGATTGTACCTGCTATATTGTTAAACTTTATTTGTCAATACGTTTATAAAAGCTACCAATTTGACCATCTGGCAAAATGTCAACATCATAATAATCTCCATTATAGTAATACGCCATATTTCCTTTACGAAAAAATCTGTTGTTTGGATGTTCATCTTTATATGCTTGATACTCATCATTCAAAGCACCAAGAACAAGATCCATGGTTGCTTTTAAATCTTTCTCCGCCAATTGAAACTTACTTCTTTCTCCGAACTGATTGTCGACAGCTAACTCTTTTACATGACGAAGGTAAATGTGGAGGAACGATTCAAAGCTCATATAAAGTAAATGCTTACCTACTACATTGTAGCGATGTTCTCTAAAATTGATAATTTTTGAAAATAATAGAGCTACCTTCTCCGGATATTTCTTTGCTAATTTTTCAAGACTTAACCCCATATTTAGAAGTTCTTTATTCGCTAATTCTAAACGAGCCGCAATTCTATTTTGGGTTAACTGCTTTAGATCTGCTTCATTCTTCTCTGTCAGTTTACCAGCCGCTTTCTTCAATAATAACCAAAAATAGCCAACTTCCTGATTAATAATTACTCCATTCTCGTCAAAAATTTCCTTTTTTTCTTTTTCTGTCAGTTTCTCGCGTTCCAGTAAAATCTTATAGGCAAGGTACTCATTATGTTCTTCTGGAGTCAATTCGATTCCATCAGAAATAAAGCTAGATAAGGCCCCATACATAAAAAAGATATCGAAACCATTTCCTTCACTCTCAATGGGAATCTCCAGTACTTTAGGTTTACGCAAAAGAGAACTAGCATAAATATTATTCTCCTCTGACGCTGGCCCCACCAGCATTTCAACTATATCCTTTGTTGGAATACCATCTTTAAGAAGTTTAGTATGCAAAATATCGTCTAATTCCCCCAAAAGTTCTTTCGCTTTAACATTGGGAACATCATTAAGAGCTGTTTTATCTTTTTCAAGAGCGATCCTATCTTTTTGATAATAAACAAATGTTACTGTCAATGACTCTCCATATTCCTTGGCAGATTCTTGAGTCAAAGTCAATGTTGCAACACAATCCTTTGCACCTGCATAATCATATATTTCCTCTTGGGTAAAACCGTCTGCAGATTTGTATATCTTCATACCGAATCTTTCTGCCATTTGGTTTTCAAGAGAATCTTTTTCTTGTTTTAGCACAGATAGAAACTCTTCAAATGTAATTTGTTTATTGCTGTCAGTATCCATTTTAAATTATTATATTTTTCTTGAATACAAAGATACCCTAATAAAGCAGATAATATAATATTAAAATGCTGTTTTTTTGTAAATAAATCACGATTTATCTATTTATAATGCGTTTAAATCGAAATTTTATCCTCCATAGTTTTACTTTACTCCCGTATTCATATATACGTCAATTAAAGTAAAGCCAAATAAAGGGAACAGAATCAATTATATTTTTCCCTTTGTTCTGCAAACTGAACTAAGTGAAATCCTCTAGCATTTAGTTGACATACTTGGCGAAAAACTCACGTATTATTTGTACCTTTGTAAGTAGATAGAATATAGGTGGACTTCAGTCGGAAAAAACTAAATTTTCCATGGTTCTGATTAAAGGTAGAAGAAAAGGTAGAAACAGTAGATTCAGGTTTTAAAAAACAACCAACTATGGCCTAAAAAAATACTTTTCTACCGTTTAAAATATAAGTTTTTGATAGTTGATTATGTTTACATGTTGAATATGGAATTATTGTACTTTTTGTTACAGTATGGCCTTTGGGGAATTGGAAAGATTGGTAGCGGTTTATTGATTGGATGGCCCTAAATGGGTTAATATGCTTTTGGCTATCACCGGTCAAGAAGTTGTGTAGTATAAAGTCTGGAAGGATATGGGTTTGAAGCCTCAAGAGATTCTTTCCTATTTACAGGTCCTGTTTATTGGCTTTGGCATCGCATTGCGAACATTGATTCATGGAATGGTCCTTTACCAATGGAATGGGAATGGCTTGAGAAACAAACAAAACCTCAGCGACAGATTTTATCACGTGAGCGGGAGCTAAACATGAGGTCAGTATTGTCGACTTTTAACCGTCATGTTCCGGCTACTTTAAAACGAGTTTATCCAGATGCAGATATTCAGAGTTTAGGTAATTGGGCTGGATTTACAGATGAATACCATTGCTTTTTTTGTCTCCATGAGTCTTTGTTTGCAATCATACAGAAGAAGTTCTTTGAAGAGCAGGAACGGCTATTTGGAACTGATCACATCTACGGCGTCGATTCGTTTAATGAAATGGGACCTCTTGTTGGGAACTTGATTATTTGAAAAAGGTTTCTTCTAATTTGTATCATACTTTGGTTAATGCCGATTCTAAGGCAGAGGGGTTGCAAATGACTTGGATGTTCTATGTTGATAAGAAGAGATGGATGACTCAACGAGTTGCGGCTTTCTTGAAAGGAGGATATTTTGTGTGGGTATCTGAAAATAGTTCTTTAATATTTTCAAAAGAAGGTTATATAACTAAAGAAGTTGAGATAGAGGGGGGAGGGCGATTTG
>ERZ791618.315-NODE-315-length-26236-cov-2.189107_pt1 | contig 26236 bp, 31 predicted proteins | sample MGYA00510059_ERZ791618 | MGnify/ENA primary metagenome ERZ791618 (study PRJEB30046, sample SAMN00715159) | human gut metagenome | study: EMG produced TPA metagenomics assembly of the A metagenome-wide association study of gut microbiota in type 2...
ATATGCGTTGCTTTTTAAATTGTGAGTATTCGTTGTAATTCGATGATGCAAGTTTACGGCATTTTTTCAGATACGACGGGGTAGAATCCGACGGATTTTGACCCAAAAGCTATCGGTGGATAGTTTTTAGGTGGTTTTTGATAGTTTTCAGGTGGTCTTTTGGGGGAATTTCGTTCAGATTCTGGATATTTTTCTCTTCATTTTCATTCGAGTCTATCATGCAAATGTCTTTTTTCTTCAAAAATCATTTCTTGTTATTTTGAACTTTATACCGGAAGTATTGTTGTTCTTCCAATCTAAACTTTTAACGAGCAAGTATATGAAAATAAAGACAGGTAAAGGGACGATCCCTCTCATAACTTTAATAGCTATATGGTCTATTTCGGCATTGACGTCTCTGCCAGGGTTGGCTGTTTCACCTATTTTGGGTGATCTTACAAAAATATTTCCAAAAGCTACGGATCTGGATATTCAGATGTTGACTTCGTTGCCATCGTTGCTGATTATCCCTTTTATATTGCTCGGTGGTAAATTGACGGAAAAAGTTGATTTTGTCCGTGTGTTGCAAGTCGGGCTATGGCTGTTTGCAACAAGTGGAGTGTTATATTTGCTTTCCAATAAAATGTGGCAATTAATAGTGGTAAGTGCCTTGCTTGGTGTAGGGGCAGGGTTGATTATTCCTTTGTCCACCGGATTGGTTTCCAGGTATTTTGTGGGTACATATCGGGTGAAGCAATTCGGGTTAAGTTCGGCGATTACTAATTTTACTTTGGTTATAGCGACTGCTGTAACCGGATATCTGGCAGAAGTCAGTTGGCATTTGCCTTTTCTGGTCTATCTGCTTCCCTTGATTTCTATTCTGCTGGTTGGACATCTAAAGACGACTCAGCCGGAAGCTGCCGTATCTTCTTCTCAGAAAGATGATTCGGAAGCCGAAGATTCATCCATAGATATAGGAGGTGGTAAATATGGTATCCATATCAGGCATCTGATACAGTTAATGGCTTTTTACGGGATAATTACTTATATTGTAGTAGTGGTGATTTTCAATCTGCCTTTCTTAATGGAAAAACATCATTTTTCCAGCGGTAATTCGGGGTTGATGATTTCGCTTTTCTTCCTGGCTATTACGGCTCCGGGCTTCTGCTTGAATAAGATTGTCGGCCTTCTAAAAGAACGTACCAAGGCATATAGTCTGTTATCCATAGCTTTAGGGTTGTTATTAATCTGGATAGCTCCGTTGGAGTGGCTCATTATTCCGGGTTGTCTGCTTGTCGGATTGGGATATGGCGTTATTCAGCCTATGTTGTACGAGAAAACGACTCATGCGGCGCTTCCACAGAAGGCAACAATGGCACTGGCATTTGTGATGATGATGAATTATCTGGCAATTTTGCTTTATCCTTTCATTGGTGATTTTCTGCAATGGGTATTTCATACACAGTCGCAGGAATTTCCGTTTATCTTCAATCTGTTGATTACTGTTGGCACTTTCTTCTGGGCATACCGTTGCCGTGATACTTTTTTGTTTAACGACCAATTGAAATAAAGATGAGAAATAAAAAACTGGAAGCTAACGTCAGCATGGCCGTTTCAAAGATATTCGGTGGTTTTAATATGAATGCGTTGAAATTTCTTCTTCCGTTGTGGATGAGTCCGCTAACGGGAGCGGCAATCCGTTGTACGTTTGCAGCGGTCGCTTTTTGGATTATCGGCTGGTTCATGCCGAAGGAACAGTCCACTCCGAAAGAAAAAATCCTGTTGCTTCTGTTGGGGGCGTTGGGGTTGTACGGCTTTATGTTCCTTTATCTTATCGGGTTGAGTAAGACTACGCCTGTTTCCAGTTCTATTTTTACTAGTTTGGAACCTATTTGGGTGTTTGTGATTATGATTGTGTTCTATAAAGAAAAGGTGTCAGTGAAAAAAATAGTAGGTATGGCTATCGGGCTGGTCGGAGCTCTGGTGTGCATCTTGACTCAGAAAAGTGACGACCTTGCTTCGGATGCATTTACAGGGAATATGCTTTGTTTGCTTAGTTCCGTAGCTTATGCTATCTATCTGGTAATGAGCCAACGTATCCTTGCAAACGTGGGAGCGATGACGATGTTGCGTTATACATTTACGGGAGCTGCCATTACCGGTTTGATTGTTACGGCTATCACGGGTTTTGATGCTCCTGTACTGACAATACCTATCCATTGGCAACCTTTCTTGATACTGATGTTTGTATTGATATTTCCTACCACAGTCAGTTATTTGCTGATTCCGATCGGATTGAAATATCTCAAAACAACCGTTGTTGCCATTTATGGCTATCTGATTCTGATTGTTGCTACTATCACTTCACTAGCTATCGGACAGGACCGTTTCAGTTGGACGCAGACCTTTGCCATAGTGTTTATTTGTGCCGGTGTTTATCTGGTTGAAGTGGCCGAAAGCCGTGACAAGTCTCCGGACCCGTTGAAAAAATGAGAGTTTTTTCTGAAAGAAGCAGGAAAAGAAAAAGGCGTCCTTCGCAAGACGCCTTTCGTTATTTTGTCATCATGTTTTATAGAGAGGAGTTGATTGCTTGTGCGATAGACTTGAATTCTTCGTCCGACAATTTCAGTTTCGGATTAGAGAACAGCATATCCGATTCCTTCTGGATAGGGATTAAATGAATATGTGCGTGAGGAACTTCCAGTCCAATCACTGCTTCACCCACCTTCTTGCACGGGAAGGCCTTTTCGATGGCACGGGCTACCTGCTTTGCAAATACGTGCATTGCAGCCAGGTCTTCATCGCTCAAATCGAAAATATAGTCTACTTCTTGTTTGGGCACTACCAATGTATGTCCCTTTACCAACGGGTTGATATCGAGAAATGCGAAGAACTTGTCGTTTTCCGCCACCTTGTAGCAGGGGATTTCGCCTGCGATGATTCTGCTGAATATTGTTGCCATAACTTTTATTGATAAAATAAGGCAAGCCTCATACGGAGACCTGCCTTAACGTTAAATGGATATGTTTACTACTTCTAATGCAATTTTGCCTTGCGGTACTGTAATTTCTGCTACATCACCGATCTTCTTGCCAAGCAGACCTTGTGCAATCGGGGTGTTTACTGAAATTTTTCCTTCCTTCAGGTTAGCTTCACTTTCGGAAACGATGGTATAAGTCATCTTCATACCATTCTTACATTTTTCAGTTCCACCTTATTTAAAATCTGTACGGAATCAGTTTTGAGCTTGGACTCATCAATGATTTTTGCATCCGCAATCACTGTTTTCAGTTTGTTGATACGCATTTCCAACAGACCTTGTGCCTCTTTGGCTGCATCGTACTCTGCATTTTCTGACAAGTCTCCTTTATCTCTTGCTTCGGCTATTGCCGCGGAGATCTTCGGGCGTTCCACTGTTTCCAGTTCTTTAGTTCCGCCATAAGTTTCTTGTAACCTTCTTCTGACATATAAGCCATGATGTTTTCCTCCTTTAATTGTTTTAAATGGTCATATAAACAAAAAAGAATTCCAACATGTGCCATGTTGGAACCCTCTTTTCATTATTTCTTTGCAAAGATAGCTTTTTAAGTGATACGTGTCAAGCAAAAAATGCTGCTATGTAACATATTTAAATGAAATATGCTAATTTATAACAACTTAGAGTAATGACTTGACGGATGCTTCCAAATCCTTGATATCCTCGCCACGAAGTTTCAATTCGTTGTTGCGGTTAATCAAAAAGATAGATGGAACCTGGCGAACATTATATACAGCTACATTGGTGGAATAAACTCCGTTGCCGTCACGCACACATATCCAAGGGAGGTTGGCTGCTGCCGTTTTCCAGTAGTGTTCGTCCGCATCGAGAGAGATCTGGTAAATTTCCAATCCCTGTGAAGCATACTTATTATATAGTTCGCGAAGCAACATATTGTGGGGAGCGCCTGCCGGTGACTGGAATACGGAGAAGTCGAGTAATACGACTTTGCCTTTCAGGTCAGTCAACTTGCGCACATTCCCGTGTATGTCGCGCAAAGCAATGTCGATGATGCCGGTTTCTACAATTTTTTCCTGTGGAATCTCCAGTGCTTTTGCCTGGGGTTGACGTGTGTTTTTCATACCTTTAATAACGATATTATAAAGGTTCTTGGAGCGTACTGCATCGGGATATGTATTGTTGAGGCTGGTAGCTACGGCTGCAAAACATTTCACATCGTCTTTGTTGTTCAACGGATCGAATATCAGATAGTTGTTGAGCTTTTGGAACAGGGCGAAATAAGCGGCTGCCGTATTCGGTGCTGCGAATATATAGTTTACTTTCACATCCTCTTTATAGTTATTGAGCAACGTGGCCAGGCTGTCTTCGAAAATATCGTGGCTGATATTATTGTTGCGTAATGTAGCTAGCAAGTCGTCCACATTCTTTTGAAGATCGATTTGTTTCAGCGTTAGCTCTTTTATTTTGTTGCTGTTTCCGGAACCTTCATGGTGTACGCAGTTGAAAAGTCTACATACGGTGCTTTTATCTGGAGCGTTTCGATAGAATCGACAGAAAAGTTAATGACTTTGTCGTCTATTCGCAAACGGTAAAATTCGGGTGATTCGGGGCGGGGCTGTTTGAAACTGAATGCTCCTTCTCCTTTCAGTTTGACCGAGTCCAATGCGGCGATCCCTTCAAGGCCGGACGCTTCGAGATAAAGCATTTTTCCGTCGGCTCCTGAAATATCTCCGTTCACTTGGAATTTAGGACCGGAACTACAAGCTGTAATAGTAAGTGCGGCAAGCGCAACAAAAGTAATCTTTTTCATATCTCGTGTGTTTTTTACAAGGTGCAAATATACGTCTTTTCGAGATTAGTCAAAGCATTTTGCAGTGTTCTTCATCCTAATTTAGAAAAAAAATCAGTTACTAACTAACTTTTTAGCTCATTTCCACCTAATTACCACGATAAATGTATATCTTTGCAGGAATTTTGAAAGAAAAAGTATAGATAAAACAATTTTTATGATTAACCCAATTGTTAAGACGATCGAGTTACCTGATGGAAGAACCATCACACTCGAGACGGGAAAGTTGGCAAAACAGGCAGACGGTTCTGTAATGCTACGCATGGGAAACACCATGTTGTTGGCTACTGTTTGTGCCGCTAAAGATGCAGTTCCCGGAACAGATTTTATGCCTTTACAGGTAGAGTACAAAGAAAAATTTGCGGCATTCGGCCGTTTCCCCGGTGGTTTTACCAAAAGAGAAGGTCGGGCTTCTGATTATGAGATCCTGACCTGCCGTCTTGTTGACCGTGCTCTCCGCCCCTTATTCCCCGACAATTATCATGCAGAGGTATATGTAAATATCATCCTCTTCTCAGCAGATGGTGTAGATATGCCGGACGCATTGGCAGGACTTGCAGCTTCTGCTGCCCTCGCTGTTTCAGATATTCCTTTCAACGGACCGATTTCCGAAGTACGTGTAGCACGCATCAACGGAGAATTCGTTATCAACCCGACTTTCGATCAGTTGGAAAAAGCAGACATGGACCTTATGGTAGGTGCCACTTATGAAAACATCATGATGGTAGAAGGTGAAATGAGTGAAGTTTCCGAACTTGACTTGTTGAACGCCATGAAGGCAGCTCACGAAGCAATCAAAGTACAATGTCAAGCTCAGAAAGAATTGGCAGAAGCAGTGGGTTCTACCGTAAAACGCGAATATTGCCACGAAGTAAATGATGAAGAACTGCGCAAAGCTGTTCACGAAGCTTGTTATGCAAAAGCTTATGCTATTGCAGCTTCCGGCAACAAAAATAAGCACGAACGCATGGATGCTTTCGATGCTATCCGCGAAGAATTCAAAGCACAGTTCAGCGAAGAAGAATTGAGCGAAAAAGCAGCACTGATCGACCGTTACTACCATGATGTAGAAAAAGAGGCTATGCGCCGTAGCATCTTGGACGAAGGCAAGCGCCTTGACGGACGTAAAACTGACGAAATCCGCCCTATCTGGAGCGAAATCAGCTACCTGCCCGGACCTCACGGTTCTGCAGTCTTCACTCGTGGTGAAACTCAATCTCTGGCTACTGTTACCTTGGGTACCAAACTGGATGAGAAGATCATCGACGATGTACTGGAACATGGCAAAGAACGTTTCTTGCTTCACTATAACTTCCCTCCATTCTCTACCGGAGAAGCAAAAGCACAACGTGGCGTAGGCCGTCGTGAAATTGGTCACGGACACTTGGCATGGCGTGCACTGAAAGGTCAAATTCCAGCAGACTATCCGTATGTAGTACGCGTAGTATCCGATATTCTTGAATCTAACGGTTCTTCTTCCATGGCTACCGTATGTGCCGGAACACTGGCATTGATGGATGCAGGTGTGAAGATCAAACAACCGGTATCAGGTATCGCTATGGGATTGATTAAAAATCCGGGCGAAGACAAATATGCCGTATTGTCCGATATCCTCGGTGATGAGGACCACTTGGGCGACATGGACTTCAAGGTGACCGGAACATGGTATTACTGCTACGCAAATGGATATTAAGGTAGACGGTCTGTCATTCGATATTCTGGAACGTGCTTTGAACCAAGCCAAAGAAGGACGTATGCACATTCTCGGTAAGATTCTGGAAACCATTCAGGAACCACGTGAAGAACTGAAACCTCATGCTCCGCGTATTGAAACGATGACTATTCCTAAAGAATTCATTGGTGCGGTAATCGGCCCTGGTGGAAAGATCATCCAAGGTATGCAGGAAGAAACAGGTGTACAATCACTATCGAAGAGGTAGACAATATCGGAAGAATCGAAATCTCCGGAACCAACAAGAAGAGCATTGATGACGCTATGCGTTTGATTAAGGGCATCGTTGCTGTACCGGAAGTTGGCGAAGTATACAAAGGCAAGGTACGTTCCGTAATGCCTTATGGTGCTTTCGTAGAATTCCTCCCGGGTAAAGACGGTTTACTCCACATCTCTGAAATCGACTGGAAACGTCTGGAAACAGTAGAAGAAGCCGGTATCAAAGAAGGTGACGAAATCGAAGTGAAATTACTCGATATCGACCCGAAGACCGGTAAGTTCAAGCTTTCCCGTAAAGTATTGCTTCCGAGACCGGAAAGACAGGAAAGACCTGAAAAGAAATAAGAAATTCCTTATTTTTTAGTATACAAAGCCCGACGGAGTTCCGTCGGGCTTTCTTTTTGCAAAAAAAGAAAGAGGGAAACCAGAAAAATCTTTTCATACTTTTGCGTATTCCGAAAAGATTATGTTACTTTACAATATTAACCTTAAATAAGAAAGAGAATATATAAAAATGCCTTTAGCCGGAAGCCTACATACTATGGATTTATTTTCTCGTTTCTTTCGGGAGAACCAGGAGAAATTCCTTGCCTTTGCCTACTCCTATACCAGAAGTTGGGCAGAAGCAGAGGATATTTTAATGGAATCCATGATCTCTCTGTGGGAATGTCGCGACCGTTGGGAAGAAGATAAAGGTTTGCATTCCCTGCTCCTTACCATTATCAAGAATAAAGCTCTCAACTACCTGGAACGTGAACAAACACGTCTACGTATTGAGGAAGATCTGAATTCGCACCGTCAGCGCGAACTGGATCTGCGCATTGCTACTTTAAAGGATTGCGAACCCGACAAAATATTCAGCACAGAAATACAGCACATCGTGAATAAAGCTCTGGAAAAGATGCCACCTCAAAGCCGCGAAATATTCATGCTCAGCCGTTATAGCAACCTACCGAATAAAAAAATAGCAGAGCAACTGAATGTTTCCCTCAAAACAGTGGAGTTCCATATCACTAAAGCTTTACGTATTCTTCGTGTGGAACTAAAAGATTATCTGACTTCTATTCTTCTCTGATAAAACTCTTCTGCTTTTCTTTGATAATATAAATAAAAGGCATATGTTTGCAGCATCAGTAATATTGCTGGCTATTAAACATGGTAGTTATGAGATATATTGTAATAATATACTACGTGCTTATCGAGGGAGAACAAATTTTTGAAACCCTGAATGTCAACAAGAATATTGAAGCAAACTCCCCGGAGGAAGCCATAGGCATTGCTTACAATCTATTTAAAGCCGAAGCTTCGGACGAATGCTACATTGTATCCATCATTCCCAACGCAGTAGATTGATGCAGTAAATAGCTTTATTATTTCATAAAACAAAAAAAGTTTCATTTCCCGTTAGGGTAGTGACGGACTTACCTGTATTAATTATAGAAGGGCAGGAAAAACCTCCCTTATTTAATTAACCATTTAAGTACGTCATGAATCAAGAACTATTATATAAGTATTTTAGAGGAACTGCCACCATTGAAGAAGAAAAGCGCATCCTTGATTGGGTGGAAGCCTCGGAGGAAAACCGAGAAGCTTTCCTGAAAGAGCGTATGATATTTGATGTGGCCCTATTCTCTGACAGACAGAGCAGCAAGAAAAAAACATTCCGTCTGGCTCCGATACTCAAATGGGGAATGCGCATAGCTGCCGTTATCATCATAGGTGTATGCGGCTACTTCATGACAAACGATTACCTCTATAATAAACTCGCCCAACCACAAACCATTACTGTCCCTGCCGGACAGCGTGCACAAATCACCCTTGCTGACGGTACACGCGTATGGTTGAATGCACAATCTACATTAACTTATGCTTCCAACTTCGGACGTCGCGAAAGAAACGTGGAACTGGATGGTGAAGCCTACTTTGAAGTGGCAAAGAATAAAGATATCCCTTTCTATGTACACACCGAAATGAATAAAGTAAAGGTAGTAGGTACCTGCTTCAATGTTTGTGCCTATAAAGACAGTAAAGAATTCGAAACTACCCTCGTAGAAGGTATTGTAGACATTTATCCCGCCAATAACAACAAAGTCATCACCCGTTTGCAAAAAGATGAATTCTTTGGAAACTATGACGGGAAATGCAAAAAGGTTATACTTCCTTCTTACGAATACTTACGGTGGAAAGAAGGATTATATTGCTTTGATGATGTACCGTTCAGTTGCATCCTTACCAAACTTGAAAAATACTATAATGTAAAAATAACCGTTTCCGACCCCAAACTGCTGAATTATGATAGTTGCACCGGAAAATTCCGCGAGCAGGACGGCATAGAGCATATTCTTCGAACCATTTCAAAAGATCATCCTTTTGAGTTCAGTATCAATGAAGAAAAAGACTCGATTTTTATTTACGAGAAATAATTTGATATCAAAGATAAAACCTTAAAATTTAGTACTAACCCCTTAAACAGAAAAGCATTATGAAATAGAAGAAACAGTCTACTAATTACCCCCACAAAAAAGATCGGAAAGTACCCCCATACTTTCCGATCCGAAACAGTCAAAAATCGACCTTAATCAATTTATTAACTTAACACATTACAAAGATATGAGAAAAATTTCTTTGAATGGGCTTTTTTGCCCAAAAAGTTTAGTATTTAAGCAAATATTACGAACTATGAAGATCACACTATTCCTTCTTTTGTTTGTAACGTTCCAGGCATACAGCCATGCTACCTACTCTCAGAGTGCAAGAATCAGCATCCCCCGTTCTGAGTTACGAGTAGGCGAAATCCTCGATAAAATCGAGGCTCAGACCGAGTATTTGTTTGTCTACAATAAGAAAAGTGTGGACGTGCGCCGCACCGTAAATGTAGATGCAGACAATCAACCGGTGTCCGAAGTTTTGGACGAAATCTTTAATGGTACCGACATCAGATATGTAATGGAAGGCAAGAATATAGTGCTGACCAAACAAAATGAAAAGGCAAGTGAAATCATTACTGCCGTACAACAAGAGAATATCTCTGTGAAAGGTGTTGTTACCGATACGAAAGGTGAGCCCATTATCGGTGCCAATGTCGTGGAAAAAGGAACTACAAACGGTTGCATTACCAATATAGACGGTGAGTTTACACTAAACACTCCAACCAATGCAACGCTGGTTATCAGCTTTATCGGATACCAGCCTGTAACGATTGCTCTCAACGGGCAGCAAACTCTCAATGTACAGATGCAGGAAGAAGCCCTGTCACTGGAAACGGTTGTAGTAACGGCTATGGGTATCAAGAAAAAAGCTGCTTCACTGACTTACTCAACCCAACAGGTGGGCGGCGACGAACTGACACGTGCCAAAGATCCGAATATGATTAATGCATTGGCCGGAAAAACCGCCGGTGTATCTATTACACGCAACTCCTCCGGTTTAGGGGGTTCTGCCAAGGTTTCCATCCGTGGTATTCGTTCTGCCAACGCCGACGGTAATAACCAGCCATTATATGTCATTGATGGTGTGCCTATGCTGAATAACACATCAGAACAAGCCTTTTCCGCCATGGGTGGCAATAATGATACCGGTAACCGCGACTCCGGTGACGGTATCTCCAACCTCAATCCAGACGACATTGAAAGCATGAGCATCCTGAAAGGTGCTTCCGCTGCCGCTCTTTACGGTTCGCAAGCCGCCAATGGTGTAATCCTTATCACTACTAAGAAAGGAAAAGCCGGCATGCAACGCATCACCTTCTCTTCCAACCTCACTGTAGACCATGCCATCAGCCTGCCCGAATTCCAAAACAGATATGGTGCCAGTGGCGAAACTAGCTGGGGCAGCGAAAACGCAAGTATGAAAGCTTATGACAATGTGGGCGACTACTTCAGTAACGGAGTGACTGCTACAAACTCTTTGTCCGTCACAGTAGGAAAAGAGAAGATGCAAACTTACTTCTCTTATGCCAACACCACCGCCAGCGGCATTGTTGATGTAAACAAACTTCAGAAGCACAAATCACTTTCCGCGAAACAGCTTCCCTCTTCAACGAACGCTTGACACTGGATGCCAACGTGAACCTGATGACCCAGAAAATCAAGAACCGCCCTACTTCCGGTGGTTACTATATGAACCCATTGGTAGGTTTATATTCCTTTCCACGTGGCGAAGACATGAGTGTTTACCGCGACAACAACGGCTTCGAAAGATATGATGCCAACAGAGCTATGCCCTTACAGAACTGGTATACAGACATCAGTGGTTTCACTCAGAACCCTTATTGGTTAAACAATAGAGTTACCAGCAACGACAGACGCTTCCGCACAATGGCTTCACTGAGCGCTAACCTGAAGGTAAACGACTGGTTCACCATCCAGGCACGTGGCAATGTAGATTATATCAACGATAACTACGACCAGAAAATGTACGCCGGTACAGCAGCCGATGTAGCCCACGAAAACGGACGTTACATCAAGCTGAACCGTCAGGAATTCATGATGTACGGCGACGTGATGGCAATGTTCAACAAAACCTGGAACGACTGGTCACTGAATGCAGCCATCGGTAGCAGCATCAACACTACGAAAGTTAACTCACTAAGCCTTGACTCCGGAAAATCCGGCTTGTACAAAGCAAACGTGTTTACAGTTGCCAACATGAATTTGGGCGGCGCCGGAACTTCCTTCATCGATGAACTGAACGACCAAAGACGCACCATCCAATCCCTCTTTGCAACAGCACAAATCGGCTGGAAAGAAAGCCTTTATTTAGATCTGACTGCCCGCAACGACTGGTCGTCTACTCTGGCCAACACGAAGAGTGAAGGTTCCGGTTTCTTTTACCCCTCAGTAGGTGTATCGTGGATTTTAAATCAAACACTCAACCTCCCGTCATGGATCAGCTTCGGTAAAGTCCGTGCATCTTGGGCACAAGTAGGTAACGACCTTCCCATCGGCATTACCAGCCCGGCACAGACTATTACAGCCGGTGGCGTAGTCAATCCTATCGACTATTACTTTGCCGAAGACCTGAAACCGGAGATCAGCACCTCTATCGAAATTGGTACCGAGTGGAATTCTTCAACAGTCGCTTGGATTTCGACTTTACGTTCTATCGCACCGATACCAAGAACCAATTGATCCGGGTGAACACGACTGCCGAAAAGCGCCGCTTCCGTTGGATTAATGCAGGTAAGATTCGCAACACCGGTATTGAAGTCACTGTAGGAGCCACTCCGCTGATGAACGACAACTTCCGTTGGAAAACTCAGTTCAACTTCGCTACTAACAAGAATGAGATTGTATCTCTGGGTGGAACACCCAACTTCCAGTATGCTTCCGGCAACGTCAGTATGCCTTATAAGATGATGGTTGTAGAAGGCGGTTCATTGGGAGACATCTATGGCAATGTATTTGTACGTGATGAAAGTGGCAAAATTCTTTTGGAACCGGCAACGGACAAAGATGGCAACAAGAACAAAAAAGCCGGCCTGCCGCAGGTAACCACTGATAAGGCAGCCAAGATTGGTAACTTCAATCCCGACTGGACTCTCGGCTGGAGTAATACTTTGACTTACAAAGGTTTTTCACTTTACTTCCTGATTGATACCCGTATGGGTGGAGACGTTATTTCACTGACACAAGCTGGCCTGGATTATGCAGGTGTAAGCAAGGTAACCGGTGATGCACGCGCAGCAAATCGCTACATGCTGGAAGGTCAGGAAATCAAGAACGTACAAGGCTTCTATCAAATGGTAGGCGACCGCGGTAACGGTACCACCGAATTCTATAGATACGATGGAACTAACATCCGCTTGCGTGAGTTGTCGTTAGGCTACTCCTTCCCACAGCAGATGCTCGAAAAGACAGGATTCATCAAAGGTGTAGACCTCTCACTGGTGGCCCGTAATCTGTTCTTCATCTATAAAGATGCCCCGTTCGACCCGGACGCAACAATGTCCGTAGGTAATGATAACCAAGGTTTGGATACCTATGGTATGCCTTCAACGAGAAACATTGGATTCAATATTAAACTCACTTTCTAATACCTGAACGATATGAATAAGATAAAATATACAGCCGTACTACTTTTGGGTGGACTTTTAAGTCTTTCATCCTGCACCGATAATTTTGCCGGATTCAACGATACAAAAGGAGCTTATACAGACGATTTGCAGAAATATGACAACCAGACTAACCTGGTACCTTTCTCTACCATCCAAAAAGGTATTATTTACCAGACGGGTGTAGAAGGAACCGACTGGCAATATCAAGTGATACAGAACCTGGTAGCCGATATGTACGGCGGATTCTTCCACGACATGAATGGTGCGTTCAATCAGAACAACTCTACCTACAACCTGAACAATGGTTGGACAAGCGCCATGTGGACCTATGCCTACGGTAATGTCATGCCTTCCATCGCTGATTCCGAAGAGTTAAACACGGCCGAAGACTGGCCCTTGTATCATGCCCTTACCAAAGTGTTGAAAGTAGCCCTCCTGCATCGTGTAAGCGATTATTATGGTCCTATCCTTTATGATGGTTTCGGCACTGCCGCACAAACTCCCCAGTCTCAGCAGGAAGTTTACAAACGTTTCTTCGAAGACCTGGCAACAGCTATCAATATTCTGAAGGATTATAAAGGTGGCGTATCTTTTGAAAGTGCCGACTTCATGATGCCGGAAGGCAAACGTACTCCTGCACAATGGTTGAAGTTTGCCAACTCTCTCCGCTTGCGCTTGGCAATGCGTGTATCCAATGTAGATCCCACATTAGCCAAAGAACAAGCTCAGGCTGCATTAGACGCACAGAATGGTGGTGTATTGGAAACATCTAACGAGACAGTAGGCCAATATGGAATCCGCAACCCGCTGGGTGGTGTTTCCGGTTGGGGCGAAGTATTTATGAATGCCAGCTTGGAGTCTTTCCTGAAAGGATATAACGACCCGCGCTTGAAGTCTTATTTTAATGTCGCACAAGATGGTAGAGACAATGATGGCAACATCACACAAACCGTGGCCGGTGTGAAACAACTGACCAGCATCGAAGGCAAGTTTAAAGGTGTGCGCCAGGGAACAGGCGTAGGAGACAATCGTTACTCCACCCACTCACGAACCACCATCACCACCAGCAGCAAGATTATAGTAATGGCTGCTGCCGAGATATGGTTTCTCCGCGCAGAAGCTGCCTTGAGAGGCTTCACGTCCGAAGACGTGGAGAGTTGCTACAAACAAGGTGTCACTACTTCCTTTGCCCAATGGGATGCCAGTGGCGTAAGTGAATATTTGGAAAGTGAAAACACTCCTGCTGATTACGTAGATACATTCGATAAGAACTTTGATGCCAAAGCAACTACCAGTATCACTCCGAAATGGGATAATACCGCCAATAATGAAACAAAACTGGAAAGAATCATCACCCAAAAGTGGCTGGCTATCTATCCCGAAGGTTGCGAAGCTTGGGCAGAACAACGTCGCACCGGCTATCCGAAACTCTTCAAAGTAGTAGTAAATAACAGCAGCAACGCCATCAGTACAGATGATATGATTCGTCGTGTATTCTTCAACCAGGACTATATCACAAACAACAAGCCGTTATATGATGCATTGGTTAGCAAGTTAGGCGGTCTGGATACTGGTGGTACCCGTCTCTGGTGGGATACCGGAAAGAACAATTTCTAATTTCAAATAAGACCAAGGTATAGAATTTTGATTAGTGGTGTTTTCTCCGTATTAGTTTACGAGGAAAAGAAGATTGGAAGGAGTAAAGTCATTTGGGGGGCTTTACTCCTTTTCTATCAACGCATTACATTTACCGATCATTTATCTCAGGATGTAAAAGCATTTACCGCAGGATGTAACGGCATTTACCCCATATTGTAACGCTCTTTACCTCGGTATGTAACGACCTTTACCTCAGTATGTAAATGAAGTTACCATTCGGCATAAACATAATTTTCATGAAATGAAACAACCGTCGGACTTATATCCCTCTAATCATCACTTATAGACTTGTATCGGCAATTCCCCACGCAATGCTCCCAAAACATTAACAGCAAGTGCTTCTAACTCATCTTCTCCAGGGTACACATGTATTGGGGCAAGAAAAGAAACACGCTCTCTCAAACGGGAAATAACATACTCCGAATGGGCAATACCACCTGTCAGCAAGATTGCATCTATTTTACCGAAAAGTGCAACAGCAGCAGCTCCAATACTTTTGGCAACCTGATATATCATGGCATTCAGTACCAATCCTGCCTTTTCATCTCCGTCTTCAATAGACTTTATGATAGCAGGTATATCCGTAGTACCAAGATGAGCTGCCAGCCCGGCATGACCGGAAATACGTTTCTTTAACTCATCCTTTCTGAAACGATGGGAATAACAAAGATCAATCAACTGCCCGGCAGGCAATGTACCTGCACGTTCGGGAGAAAAAGGTCCTTCGCCATCGAGAGCATTGTTCACATCAATGGCACGCCCGTAATGGTGAGCCCCAACAGAAATTCCACCACCCAAATGACAGATAATCAGATTCAGATCCTCATAATGGACCGGATGATCGGGAGAAGCAGCCGTAAGTTCAGCCGCAAAACGGCGGGCAATGGCGCGTTGGTTCAAAGCATGCCAGATAGTGATACGGGGCATCAGCGGAGAACCTTGATACGTGCTATCTCATCCAATTCATCCACTACACCGGGATCGGCTATAAAGGCACGACAACCGGGGAGTAAAGTAGCTAATTCTAAAGCAATAAGACATCCTAAATTACACGCATGACTTCTCATGGCATGGGTAATATCATCCAGCATGGCATCATTTACCTCGTACACCCCACCGGGGATGGGCTTCAGCAATCCCCCGCGACCTACGATAGCATCAAATTCAAAAGGAATATCATTCTCCTTCAAGGCTTCTATTACTAAATTCTTGCGAAACTCAAACTGATCGATAACACGGGGGAAATGGGAAAGCTCTTCCACCGAATGGCGGATGTTACGCACCAAAAGCGGAGTAGTATCTTCGTATACTGCAATCTTTGTTGAAGTAGAACCGGGGTTGATAGCAAGAATTCTCATAATTTACGATTTGACGATTTACAATTTACAATTGGGATTACCAATTTTATCATCCTGCCACTTTAGTCACAGGCACAAGTGAGGCATGCCATAGCAATGCTATAATACTTAGACAGGCCGGAATCACTACGCGAGGGCAATACTACCGGACATACAGGGCCTTGCAACAGACCTGCCATATCAGCATGGGCAAACAAAGATACAGCTTTATAAAAGGCATTACCCGACTCAATATTAGGGAATATCAACACATCCGCCTCCCCATTGATGGGAGATGCAATACCTTTGATATCACCGCTTGTCTTCTCACAGGAAGTCTTCACATCCAACGGACCATCTATTATCACATTTCCAAATTCTCCAGCCTCTGCCAACTCCACGATATTGACATAATCTAACGAATGGGGGAACTTGGCACTAACCTTCTCCGTACAGTGGATCAGTGAAATGCGGGGCTGCTCGATGCCAAAGTGCCGACAGGTATGAATGGCATACCAAATCATTTCTATACGTTGTTGCAGAGTAGGCCGCGGAATTACGGCGGCATCCGAGAAGAACAGCAGCTTATCATACGTAGGAATCTGCATTACAGCCAGATGAGTCAAGATTTTGCCTTTAGGCAACAAACCTTTCTCTTTATCAAGGATGGCATGCAGCAAGTTATCGGTATTGATAATGCCTTTCATCAAGATATCAGCTCCACCCTCGCGTACAATACGGACAGCCTCACGCGCAGCCTCATCGGAATCTTCTATATGTACCGTCTTGATGTACTGGGGGTATTTCTTCAATGTAGGGTATTTTTCAAGAATAGCAGAGTCACCGATCATCAGGAATTCCGCAATTCCTTCTTCCAGAGAACGAGCAATGGCATATTCCGTATTGGGATCATTGGCACAAACTACGGCAATACGTTTCCTCTTGTTTAAGGATTTCAAGTGTGAGGTTAATTGATCAAAGCTTCGAATAGGTTCCATAACGTTAGATTTTTAGCAAATATCTGAAAAAATGTCGAGAAATACAGCATAACATCCTTGGAAATTTCATAATCTCAATTTCATTTTGATAGTTTTTATCACAGACTACATCGATTTACACAGATTATCACTTTTTCCCACTATTAGAATAAATCTGTGTTAATCTGTGTAATCTGTAGTGTAAACTAAATTTCGTTTTGAGTTATTTTATGTACTTTTGTCCCCATACGCAAAATATTGAATTATGAGCAGCCTTATTTTTCCACCATACGTACAAAAAGGTGATCGCGTCATCATCCTTTCTCCTTCCAGCAAGATAGACAAGTCTTTTTTGAAAGGAGCCCAAAAACGTTTGAAGTCCTGGGGACTGGAAGTAGTAATGGCTAAACATGCCGGTAGTTCACACGGAACGTATGGGGGTAGCATCAAGCAACGGGTGGAGGACTTGCAGGATGCCCTGGATGATGAAAAAGCCAAAATCATTCTCTGTAGCCGTGGTGGATATGGCGCAGTGCACTTGTTAGGAAAGCTCGATTTTACCCGCTTCCGTAAACATCCCAAATGGTTGATTGGTTTTAGTGATATCACTGCATTGCACAATGTACTGCAGAAAGAAGGCTTCGCATCGCTCCATGCGCTGATGGCACGCCATCTGACGGTGGAACCCGAAGATGATTTCTGTGCACTGGCACTCAAAGATATCCTCTTCGGTCATTTTAATCCAGAAACAGCAGAATCTGTAGAAACCTTGGAAAATGGCTTCAACTATATTTGTCCGGGACATAAACTAAATCACAAAGGAACTGCCAACGGCATTTTGCGAGGTGGCAACTTGTCCGTATTCTATGGACTACGCGGCACACCTTACGATATTCCTGCTGAAGGAACCATTCTTTTTATAGAAGATGTAGGCGAACGTCCGCATGCGGTAGAACGTATGATCTACAACCTGAAATTGGGCGGCATATTAGAAAAACTCTCCGGACTCATCATAGGCCAGTTTACGGATATGAAGAAAATAAGTCGCTCGGTAAGGATTTGTACGGTGCCATTGCCGATCTTGTGAAAGAGTACGATTACCCCGTCTGCTTTAATTTCCCGGTAGGACATGTCAGTATGAACCTACCCATGATAAACGGAGCAGAAGTAACATTGGAGACCGGAAAAAAAGAAGTGAAACTAAGTTTTAATTTAGATAAAGAATGAAACGGAATTATACTCTCATCCCTTTATGCCTGGTATTGCTTGCATTCATAGCATGTAGCAACAACACCAAGAAGGCAAGTGACGACACGGAAGCAACTGCCGAAAACGCAGTCAATGTCCCACTGTTCAATGCAGACAGTGCTTATCAGTATGTAAAAGCACAGGTTGACTTCGGGCCACGCGTTCCCAATACGAAGGCACATGTGGATTGTGGCAATTATCTGGCAGATAAACTGACTGAATTTGGTGCAAAGGTCACTAACCAATATGTAGATTTACCTGCCTATACTGGTACATTATTAAAAGCCCGCAATATCATCGGTTCCTACAAACCGGATACGAAAAAGCGTATCGTCCTTTTTTCGCATTGGGATAGCCGTCCGTGGGCAGACGCTGACCCGGACGCTAAAAAGCATTATACACCCATTTTAGGTGCCATGACGGTGCCAGCGGTGTAGGCGTATTGCTGGAAATAGCACGTCATTTACAGAAACAGTTGCCGGAAATGGGTATCGATATTGTTTTTGTAGATGCTGAAGATTATGGAACACACCAGGCTTACAACGGCCCGCATAAAGAGGAATACTGGGGACTCGGTTCACAGTATTGGGCACGTAATCCGCATGTGCAAGGATATAATGCACGCTTCGGTATACTGCTGGACATGGTAGGGGGTAAGAATGCAGAATTCCGTTATGAAGGTTTATCTCATGAAGTAGCTCCCAATGTCAATGAGAAAGTCTGGAAAACAGCCAATGCTTTAGGTTTCGGGCGCCATTTTGTACAGAAAAAAGGCGGTTTTGTGACCGATGACCATACATTCATCAACAAGTACGCCAAAATTCCAACCATTGATATCGTTCCTTATTATCCGGAAGGTGATTTCTTTGAGTACTGGCATACTGTGAAAGATGACATGGATGCCATTGATAAGGCTACATTGCAAGCAGTAGGACAAACGGTAATGCAAGTAATCTACAGCGAGAAATAAATCATAAATTATAAATCATAAATCTGCAAATGAGTATCAACGAACTACAAGACGAAGTGATCGCCGAATTCAGCGACTTTGACGACTGGATGGATCGCTACCAACTCCTCATAGACTTAGGAAACGAGCAGGAACCGCTCGACGAAAAATATAAAACGGAACAAAATCTGATTGAAGGCTGTCAGAGCCGTGTATGGCTACAAGCCGACGAAGTGGATGGAAAGGTAATCTTTAAAGCCGAAAGTGATGCTTTGATTGTAAAAGGTATCATTGCATTGCTAATGAAAGTTCTTTCCGGACATACACCGGATGAGATTCTGAATGCTGACCTCTACTTTATCGATAAAATAGGATTGAAAGAACACCTCTCTCCTACTCGTAGCAATGGTTTGCTGTCTATGGTAAAACAGATGCGGATGACGCACTGGCTTTCAAGGCAAGAAGACAATGATTAGTGATTAGCGGTTAGTGATTAGTGATAAGTCGCAGCAAAGGTACTTATCACTAACCACTAACCGTTAATCACTATCACGTATTCCAGAATATCTCCCGGCTGACAGTCCAGTACCTTACAAATCGCTTCCAGCGTAGAGAAGCGAATTGCTTTTGCCTTTCCTGTTTTCAGAATAGATAGATTGGCAGGGGTGATGTCCACCTTCTCCGCCAGCTCTCCCAAAGATATCTTTCGTCGAGCCATCATTATGTCAAGGTTTACTATAATCATATAATTCTATATTTTAGCAGGTTAGGTTAAATGGTTAAATCTTGTTCTTCCTTCATTTTCACACCTACGGCAAATATCTCGGTAAATAAAGCCAGTATCATATAGGAGAACCATGAAAAATGCAGTGTATATGGAGCCGTCACATAACCACTCAATTGGATTTGAGAAACCGCATCCCGATACTGAATATAATGCTCTACTTCCATACAAAGACCTACAAGAATCAATGCATAGACAAAAATGCGCATACGGTTTGCATTCTCACGTGTGAACACTTTACCACGACTCACAGATATCACTACCCGCATCATGCAATAAAATCCATAAAGGCCGAAAAGAGCAAAAGGAAAGATCAATACCTTAAATGTTACTCTCCAGAAAGTGCTATCTATCTTAGTTTCCAATGATGTTATCCGATATGGAACCTTCTGTTGTATAGTAGTATTAAATAAAGAATCTACGACTAAAGTCTTATCCGGTTTTACTGATATATCAACATCTGAGAATCTATATTCTGTACTATCTCTTGCCTCATTCCAGCCATCCATAAAGGCAGATGTACCATCTGACACCATATCACCAATAAAAACTATAATTACTAAGACTGCCAATATTCTAATCTTTTTCATTATTGTAATCTTTATTATATCGTTAACTCTTGTTCTTCTTTCATCTTCAGTCCAATAGCGAACACTTCTGCCACAATCAAGGCTGAAATCCCCAATACCAGCGAAGTAATATGCACCATATCCGCCATACTCAATGAATAACCTGTCACTGAAAAGACTTTTTCCACGTTATGGAAACTCAGAAACGCAAGAAGGAAGGTGCATACAAAACCAATAATAAGCAGCACTCCTAAACGCCTGAGCCGACGGACATTTTTCCAATTGAAGATATCTGATTTATTGATTGACACAATAAGGCGAATGAAGAGCACTACAGCCCAAATAATCGTAACGTAGTTCGCAATAAGAATCAAGAGAGAAATAATTCTTGATAAGACACTGGGTTGTGTATTCACACTGACAATCATTTGCCCGTAAGCAGCAGGTACGTACTCACCTGTTTTTTCATTGTAAACAGAATCAATTAAAATATCGCCGCCCAAATCTTTTGGTACCAGTTGCACAACTTGTACATTCTAATCTCTTCTTTAGCTTTTGCATCAATCTTGGAGTCAATACCTTTCTCGATCCCGGTTTTAATTCCCAAACCGACATAATAAGTAGTCTCCAAAACCGAATAACCCAGCACGAGCAATACGATCACGCAAAGAATATTTAATCTCCTTTTCATATTTCAGTAGTTGTATTAGATAATTTATAAGTATTCATCATTCTCCATGACAATAATAATAAAACGACAGCAACTATCAATCCTATCAAATAAGCGTTTTCTCCAATCAATTCACTACAAGAATCCACATCCGGGAATTTGAGAGAAAGATAGACAGAAAGGCTATTGTTCATGATATGAATCAGGATACAAGGTATCAGACTATGTGTTCTGTAATAGATCCATGCAAGAACAAAACCAATCAGTATAGCTCCTACAACTTGTGCCGGATTCACATGAAAGATACCGAATATCAGCCCGGACACCAAAATAGCCGTTACCGGATTATATTTCTTCAGCAGCACTTTAGTGATTGCTCCCCGGAACAGCAGCTCCTCAAGGATGGGCCCCAGTATGGCTACACAAGCAATACCCAGCCAACCGGATTGCAATATATCAAAAGTATTCTTATACCAATCAGGTAGAAATGAAAGATGGGACATCAGGTAGTCAACCAAGTAAATCATAGAAATACCCATTATGGCGCTCCAGAATAAATAGCTTGCAGATACAAACGAATATAACCGTTTATCATTGGTCAGATAGCCTTGCTTCCACAAATAAATAGACATAAGAATTATTCCTGCTAATAAAGTGGGAGCTGCAGCCAACTCACCAGCTCTTTCTACGCTACCGTATTCTATATACGCGTAACCTCTAGCCAATGGTCCCACAACAAATACTCCAATAATTTGCATCGCGAAGTAAATAAGAGCCAGTTTTATTGCCGTTTTCATCGTTGTCGTCTTTTAGAGTCTACAAAGATATATTTTCTCTATTAAATCATCAAACTGTAGCTCCTATACCACAAAGAACAGCCATCAACATGGAGAGGGAAATCACTAATAAAGAGATACTCATAAATGCCTTTTTCATAATCGTCAACCTTTATATGTTTTGTTATTCAATAATAATTTATCGTTTTTCGATATGCAAATGAAGAGGTATTTTTTGAGACTAACAAGTAAAACAGAAAATATTTATCGAAAAACAATAAAAAAAGTACGTTTTTCGATAATCATGCAAGAAATATAAGAGAGAAAGGGGAAATTAAAGATAACGGGAAGCCATTTCTTTATCTTTATGAAGCTGGGCAATTAGTTCGTCTATGGAATCAAACTTCAACTCAGGACGGAGATAACGGACAAAGAAAGACAGATATATTGCTCGTAAATATCTGAATGGAAATTAAATATATTCACTTCAATGCTACGGTCAGTACCGTTAGCTATTGTGGGGCGATAGCCAATACTGAGCATACCACCATAAGTCTGACCTGCCACAGTAACACGAACCGCATATACTCCATCGGAAGGAACTAACTTATCCGGATCATCCACCCGGAGATTTGCAGTAGGAAAACCTATTTTACGACCGACACGATAACCACTTACTACCATGCCATTCAAGAAATAATCATATCCCAGGCAAGCAGCAGCTTCCGAGACGTTACCTTCTGACAGCAATTGCCGGATAACAGAAGAACTGACCGCAACATCCTTATCTATATATGCACGTGCAAGAATAACTTCTATCCCCAATTCCTGCCCATAGCGTACATAGTCATCAAAGCCTTCACTACGATTATGGCCAAAGCGATGGTCGTACCCTATAACAAGAGCACGTATATTATAATGACTGTAAAGGAACAACATAAACTCCTTCGCTGAAAGAATAGCAACGTCAGGAGTAAAATCAAGCATCATGCAATAATCCAAGCCGGTTTCAGCGAGCAAGGAAACCTTTTCTTCACAAGTGGTCAGTAGTTCAGGGTGATACTCCGGCTGTACAACCTTGCGCGGATGCACAGGAAAAGTCACCACTCCCGAAGCAAAACCATGTGCAGCAGCTACTTCGCGCACCTGTTCAATCAGGTAGCGATGTCCTCGATGCACTCCGTCAAAAAAGCCTATAGTAGCAACACAAGGCTGAGGAAGCACTGCCGGTATGTTACGAAGCAACTGCATTTTAACTCTCAATTTTCAATTCTCAACTCTCAACTAAATAAATGACTCCAGTCTTCACATGCTTTCGGCGTGTAGGTAGAAATACCCAATGTTTCCGCCACACGACAATTCTCGGAAGAATCATCTATAAAGAAAGTTTCTTTGGGATCTATGCCTGTTTCTTCCAACAGTTTCTCAAAAATAGCAACGTCCGGCTTTACCATCTTCATTTCATAAGAAAGGAAAATCTTCTCAAAATAATCTTCTACCCGGAAAGCCTTGTAGTGGAAAGCATGCTTACACGACCACTTCCAGTGAATTTCATTGGTGTTGCTCAATAGATAGACCACATATTTCTCACGCAACTTCAACAACAAATCCAACTTATAGGTAGGAATACCTCCCAAGAAACTATTCCAGGCAGCATCTATACGGGCATCGGTCACCACCTTCCCTATTTGCTCACGGATCGCATTCCGGAACTCCGCACTGGTAATCAGTCCTTTTTCATGCTGCAAGAAGAAACCTTGCTGATGACAAACATCGAGCATAGCCTCTACATTGGGCATACCTAACTTTGCAAAATTCTCAATACAACGCTGACGGTCCAAGTCGATCAACACACCGCCAAAATCAATAATAAGGTTTTTAATTCCTTTTTCTTTCATTTTATTTCTGAGTTAAACGTCGGATGAAACGTATCGCCTCACCCACCCATAATACCAGTGAAGTAGAAGCAATAATAATCACCCAAGTGACTAAATCAAGCGGCACAGTACGGAATACGGCACCACCGAATTGTACAATAAGGAACTGTCCTATTAAGATAGCAAGTACTATCAGTTCCATACCATACGATTTGGAAATCCCTTTGAAAGCAGAGTCTGTAGTACCAAACACACGCGCATTGAAAAGGTTCCAGAATTGCAGCATCACGAAGAATGTGAAGAATATGGTCAGACGTTCCGGTGTCATGCCGCCCTCGGCATGGTTAAACCAGTACAACATTCCCATAAGTATAATCAGGAAAGCACCACCTACACCTAAAATATAGGAGCGCATAGTTTTCGAAATAATAAAGTCACTGCTACTACGAGGCTTCTCTTGCATGACACTCTCACTGGGCGGAATAGAAGCCAGAGCCAAAGCAGCAAAAGTATCCATAATAAGATTCACCCACAACATTTGAGTTACAGTAAGCGGTAATTCCGTACCTATCAACGAGCCAAGCAAAACGATGAGTAGAGCCACAAAGTTGATAGTCAACTGGAACACAATGAAACGTTGAATATTTTTATACAGCGAACGCCCCCACATCACGGCAGTGCCGATACTATTGAAAGAATCGTCAAGCAGGGTTATATCACTGGCTTCTTTGGCCACTGATGTTCCCGTACCCATAGAAAGACCTACCTGCGCATGGTTCAATGCAGGAGCATCATTCGTACCGTCTCCTGTTACCGCTACCACCGCACCTTTTTGCTGCAACAACTGCACCAGACGCTGTTTATCTGTAGGACGCGCACGCGACATTATTTTCAGATCCATCACACGGTCAAGCGCTTCTTCATCTGTCAGTTCTGCAAAGGCAGCTCCCGTTATCCGGTTACGTTCCGTATCTTCCGGTTTCCACAAACCAATCTGACGTGCTATTTCCGTAGCCGTACCCGGTGTATCCCCCGTAACAATCTTTATATCAATACCGGCAGACTGGCATTTCGATACCGCCGCAGGCACATCCTGACGAATAGGATCACTGATAGCAACCACACCCAGGAACGACAAATCATGATCGGCAACCAATTCCACACAATCTCTTGTATCCGTATCTTCTACGATCTTGAAAGCAAAACCAAGGGTACGCATCGCCATGTTCTGATAACCCAGCAATTGTTTTTCTACCGTAGAGCGATACTCTACCGCATCTACCCGCTTGCCATCCAGAATAACCTCCTTACATTTGCCTAAAACAATTTCAGGAGCACCTTTCACGTACAATACCTTCTTGCCCATCAAAGGAGACTTCACCAAAGTCGCCATGAATTTACGTTCGGTAGAGAAAGTCAACTGATCCACAACCGGAGCATTCTCACGTAATTCCAGATAATCCCTGTTCCTGCTGTTCAACCATAAAAGCAAGGCTACCTCTGTCGGATTCCCTACTCCTTTCGGTTTTTCACCTTCGGCTATCTCTTCCAGAAAAGCTGTAGAATTGGTACTGATACCTTCCACCACCAATTTGCTGATATCATCTTCACCGACTTCTCCACCATTTTTCAAACCATAGAAACTCGGTTCATAAACTTGCATCAGATTTTGAGTCAATGTACCTGTCTTATCCGTACAAATCACAGTGATGGCACCCATCGTCTCGCAAGCATGCATTTTCCGAACCAGATTGTTGGTAGAAAGCATACGGCGCATATTCAATGCCAGACTCAATGTCACACTCATCGGCAACCCTTCGGGCACTGCAACCACAATCAGGGTTACTGCCATCATAAAGTATTGCAGGGTAGCTTTCAATGCCGGAAGCCAGTCTGCAAAAGTATGGAAAGTTGAGAAAGGATATACCAGTATTACATCTTTAATAAAGAAAATGGCAAATGCCAATCCGGCTACCGAGAAGCCGATCTTACCAATCAGATTGGCAAGTTTGGTAAGCTGTATGTTCAGCGGAGTAGGCTCCGTACTCTGTTCCGTACTCTGCCGGGCTACCTTTCCGATTTCCGTATCATCCCCCACACTGAGCACCCGCATTGTTCCATGACCGTCTACAACCGTAGTACCACGCAGCACACGATTGGAAGCATATGTAGCTTCTTCATCAAAATCTGCTTCTACAGTCGTTTTACTAACTACAGGTTCACCAGTCAGATTGGATTCATTGATTTGCAAAGAAATAGCTTCCAGCAGTTCACCGTCAGCAGGAATTTCTTCTCCTGTTTCCAGAACGATGATATCTCCTACTACCACATCTTTCCGGGGAATCTCCTGCACGCGACCATTACGGATAACTTTCACCAAAGTTTCCTCATTGACCGCATTCAGCAAATCAAATTTTTTGCTTGCATCATACTCAAAAAAGAAACCGATACCAGTAGCCAGCAAAATAGCAGCTATGATACCGATGGTTTCTGCATACTCATTCTCTATGATTGAGATAATCAATGAAAAAACAGCAGCCACAAGTAATACGCGTACA
>ERZ791618.319-NODE-319-length-26046-cov-2.126582_pt1 | contig 26046 bp, 22 predicted proteins | sample MGYA00510059_ERZ791618 | MGnify/ENA primary metagenome ERZ791618 (study PRJEB30046, sample SAMN00715159) | human gut metagenome | study: EMG produced TPA metagenomics assembly of the A metagenome-wide association study of gut microbiota in type 2...
TTCCTTCGCCCAGTCACTACTAAACTCAGTCAGGTAATAAGCTGAATTATTGAAATAAAGCATGGTAGAGGCATAGGTCGAAAGCATTACAGGTTTCTTCTCCTGATGTATGATTTCGCTCCAGGTCTTGATAACGTTTTCCTTCGGATAAGCCACATAATGCAGAGTGACATCTACCGGATACTTGTCGTCACGCAGATTAATCACAGTCTCCGTACCGCCGTCAACCGTCTTAGAGGAAGAAGAAACATAATACAGGATAGTGGACGGATTGCCGTCGTTATGAGTGATAGCAATGGCCGGTTCAAAGTAATCTTCATTACCCGAACCACTATATACTTCCCAACCACGCCGGCTTACACTACCATCGGCACCTGCATGGATACTCCAGCTGAAATTATTCAAATCCTGTTCATGCAATAGTTTCTCACCTAAATAAGTTTGATACAGACGACCATTATCGCCTACCTGAAGCACCAGGTCAGTGTTGTCCGTAGAAATGCGGATCGTTTTGTTTTCCGCTGCATGAGTATACGATAAAGTAGCGCATGCAAAAAGGGTTACAAGTAAATTTTTCATGGTATACAATCAATTTAGTTACAAAAATATATTAATTAAAATTAGAATGAAAGACTTGCACTGAATTCCAGCGTAAACGGACGCAAATAGTTGCCACTCATACCTAAAGTCGCCCTCCTGTACTATTCACCACAAACTATTTATAATCATCGGAGCGTAGTAAAGAATAAGGTTAAGATAAGAGATCGTTTTGAAAAGCAGGCATAGGAATTTTGTGCAGTAATGTAAAATCGTCTATTATATAAGACAAGATACTTTTTCTTAAAGAAAAGACATGTCCCTATTGCCCTTTCAAATACTTCTGTTACTTTTGTCAACAGATACGAGATAACAACTAGAAAACTATTATTTTATGAAAAAGCTATTCTATTTTGTCATTCTGGCATGTATTTTATATGCATGTTCCTCAGATTCAGATTTTACCCCGGAAGATGAAACTCCTTCTGATATCTATGAACTCAAAGCTATTCCTGACAAGGAAGTCATTTTCAAAACCTATCCGGCAAGTATGAAGCAAATTCTTGGTGCGGGCTACGATGTTACCGCTGACTACTTAAGTCCCGAAGCCATAAAAGCTCCCATAATGGATTTGGAGAAGTTGGAAAACAGCGATGAAGATAAGATCTATCGTATGCGGGCAATGCTCTATCGATCGGTACCATTCTCAAGCACAAAGAGTTCGAATCTGACTACAACCATTCTTCACAATATTCTTTTGCTTCCAGTGAACAGCTATTTACGGCGGAACGCTGGTACTTTTCGTTCTTCTATAACTCAGAGAAATATAAATACAGATACCTTACGCAGGAGTTTGAAAATGATGTTGCCAGTCTGACAGCAGAAGATATCATAAATAAATATGGCACACACCTTTTAGTGGACGTCTGCATAGGGGCACGATTCAGAGGACTTTTCCGGACAGCAGTGCCTACAGCGACATCGGCTGCCAGCAGTGCAAGAATCACCTTACTCAGCGCTTTGACAAAAATAGGCCAGCAAGGTCTCTTTACCGGAAGCGGTGTCGGCGGATGGGAAGAAGAAGTGGCACAAAGCATAGGAGGCCAGCTTATACTGGAATTCTATGGAGGAAATACAAGCCTATTGACTTCACAGCCGATAACCGATGGCTTTAATGCCTGGTGGAAGTCCTTCAATGAAGAAAATTATACCTTGACTAAAATCACTCAAGACAAAGTTCTTCCTATTTATGAACTGATAGCGGATGCCACCAAAAGAAAACAAGTGAAAGATGCCATAGAAAAATATATTTCCAACCAAAAGTTATCGTCTGTTTCCACAACTCCGTTACTTCAGGCTTGGAATGGCAAAAATCACACATACGATACATCTTATTTAGATATTGCAGTGCACTCCAACAGAAAATACGAAGGAGCCGTTTGTTCCATCTACAAACAGCAAAGAACACATACTGTGCCTCTGTATTTATATAGCAACGGGCAAAAACAACGTTTATCCGTAGAGCCATTACAAGCAGACGCCGGATGGCAACTGGAAAAAGAACTGGGCTATGTATATACTTCACCCGTAGACGGAGCCATTCCTCTATACGAAGCAGCAAATGAAAATGATTATTGTTACACTACAGAAGACAAACAGGAATATGGAATAGAAGGAAGTTGGAAGAAAACAGGTATTGTATGCTACACAATGCCTTTATAATACCAAATTAGTTGCCATATAAATGAATCTCCTTTATCATTACCATATCAGAATAGTAATGATAAAGGAGAAAACAATCTCATTGTAACCTTTCAGAGACTCACTCCAACCGACTCTTAAAAGCATAAGGTAATTCCGGCATAGCCCCACTCTGTGTACAAACATAAGCAGAAACTTCTACGGCCAGTTTATGTGCTTCAGGAACAGGTTTTCCACTAAGTATGGCAGATGTGAAAGCAGCAGTAAATGAATCACCCGCTCCCACAGTATCGGCCACAGGAACTTTCGGTGTGTCCTGATAAGATACTACGCCCGGAGTAAATACATAGCTGCCATTGGTTCCACAAGTCAGAATCAGCATCTTCAGATTGTATTTAGCCAGAAGTATCCAGCATTTATCCTGCAAATCGATACCCGGATAACCAAAGATGCGGCTGATTGTTACCAATTCCTCATCATTGATTTTAAGGATATTGCAACGACGCATAGATTCACAAAGAATCTCCTTCGTATAAAATCCCTGGCGAAGATTAATATCGAAAATCTTAATCTGATCTTCTCCGTCAGGCATCGTATCCAAAAAGCGCTGGATAGTAGCCCGACTCACAGGACTGCGTTGAGCCAGAGAACCGAAACAAACGGCACGGGTAGAAAGAGCCAGCCGTTTCAAATCGTCCGTAAAAGGTATATTATCCCAAGCTACCCCCTCTTTAATTTCATAACAAGGTACACCGACAGCATCAAGAGTAACCTGTACCGTACCCGTAGGGTAATCCACCTGCTCTATCTGGCAAGTCAGCTTCTTTTGAGCAAAAACATCCAATATTTCCCGTCCGTCAGCATCACGCCCTACAGCACTTACGACACGACTGTCAAAACCAAACTGTGATACATGATAAGCGAAATTGGCAGGTGCACCACCTATTTTCTTTCCTTCGGGCAGCACATCCCAAAGTGCTTCACCCATTCCAACGATTGTATTCATATATAAATAAGTTGTTACTCTCCGAAAAGAGATTGATTTAAACCATTAATAAATTATTAGTCCCATATTGATTTAACCCCAAATACTTGTAGATCCTTAATATCAATATTATTCCCCCAGAAATGAAATCCTCCTTATTATTCTTATCCGGCTTTCTAACCATTGAAAATGAATATGCTCCGTTATCGACAAACACTTCAATAGAAGTTCTGTCTATATATATATCGGCAGTTATTTCCATACTTGTCATATCATCAGGAGAGTAGAACACGCCATTTATTGTATTCGGATTAAGATCGTAAGTAAGCATTTGCTGGCCAAACAAATTAAATCCGGCACTAGTTGCATGAGACAACTTGAATGTGGTTTTAATTCTAAGGCAATCTGCATCTTCAAATTCTTTCAGCAATTCATTGGCTTCATTTGCCTTGAGAGAATTCCATTGACGGAGAGGCGTAAACAACTGCTCGGATTCCTTAATCGGGACATTAAATAATCTTGGTCCATCTTTAGTAGTCCGAAGGGTAAGCTCCGTTGGCAAACACATCATACCATTAAAAGGCATTCCCGGATGACTGATTCGCCCCCACCCTATTTGAATACGTCGTCCGTCGGGCATATTGGTAAATGTCTGCGCAGCATATATAGAGCCTGTTGTATATTGATATTTTCCCATTTCCGGTTTAAAAACTTTCCCATTGAACGAACCAAGCATATAGGTGCCTGTGGCACCATACATCACCCACTTCGTATTATTCGGATCTCCATCAATAGGCAATTCAAACAACTCAGGACATTCCCAAAATCCGGTTGTATGGCTTTGATAAATCCACTCTTTCAAATTGGAAGAAATGTAAATAGAGTGTCCATCACGCTCATTCAGCACCATAACCCAGTGCTTGCGGGTTTATACCAGAATACTTTCGGATCACGCGTATCTACACTATTCCAGATATGCTTCGAATCAATCACAGGATTCTTCTGATATTTGGTAAAAGTACGCCCATTGTCAAGACTATATGCTATACATTGCACTTGCTTATCCGGGCTGGCAGCTGTATAAGCCACTATCATGGCAGGAACATTATCTCTATTATACCCTGCAGTATTTTCATAATCTATCACTGCTGATCCTGAATACATTGTACCTAAATGATCTGGATAAAGGGCATCCGGTAGTTCTTCCCAATGAATTAAGTCTTTGCTTACAGCATGTCCCCAGTGCATATTTTCCCAGTCACGTTCATAGGGATTATGCTGATAAAACAAATGATACTCTCCATCATGATATATCAGCCCATTAGGGTCATTTATCCAGCCACGGCGAGTAGTAAAATGGAATTGCGGACGGTTCGTTTCCCGATAAAGGCTGTCATGTCCAGCTATAAAATCATCCTGGTATATTTTACTTAACCCCTTTTCATCTCCCTCATAACTTATTCTGATTGTTTTACCTTTAAGATCGGAAACATCTTTAAACACCCAATAATCAGCTTCGCCGGATGCCAGACGGATCACCACCGACAAATCGGGCTTACCTTCCGATTTAAAAGTCATTTTCGCCCTTTCCTGTTTATGAGAAACAGGAAAATTCAGATACTTTTTGTTGATTTTCAATTCAATGTCACCAGAAAACGCCCAATTACACGAAAGTAAAAATGCGCCGGTCAATAATAGTCTTAAGATTAACTTCATACTGCAATTTTCCTTTAAAGTTATTTCTTTATCTTCAGAGTATAATACAGCAGGTACAGTACACCGACTGTCATTACCGCTACTGCTCCGCTTTGTCCTACCGCATCACTTGCCAGTCCCATTGCCAACGGAAACACAGTTCCACCGAAAAGGCCCATAATCATCAGACCGGAGACTTCGTTCTTCTTGCCGGGCATATACAGCAATGCCTGCGAAAAGACAATCGAGAATATATTTGAGTTGCCATAACCTATCAATGCAATGCAAATATAAATAGATGTTTTTGAATGAAAAACAAAAAGCCCTATCATTGCCAATAACATCATAAAACTACTGATAGCAAAGAACGATTTGGCATTCATCTTTCTCAAAATGAAAGAACCTGTAAAGCAACCTGCCGTACGGAATATAAAATAAAGACTGGTAGCAAACGCAGCATCATCCAATCCCATACCCAAGCGTTCCATTAAAATCTTAGGTGCGGTAGTATTCGTGCCCACATCAATTCCTACATGACACATAATGCCGATGAAAGATAGCAGAATAAACGGTTTGCCCAATAAAGCTAAACACTGACCAAATGTAGAAGGTTTGCCTTCTTCTTTTTCTTCAGCGATCTGTGTCTGCCCTAATAGTAAAACAGCGATTACAGCAATGACCATATAAATAGGGAATAGTCCCCGCCAGCCCAGACCAAAGGATGGAATGGCCTGCGTAGCTCCCCACATGGCAATGTAAGGTGCAAGAAACGAGGCTATCGCTTTCACAAACTGTCCAAAGGTTAGACTACTTGCCAGACGGTCACCTCTGACAATATTGGAAAGTAACGGATTTAGTGAAGTCTGCATAAGCGCGTTGCCGATACCTAATAAAGAGAAAGAAATCAGCATCAGCGTATAACTATCGCCGAAAACCGGTAACAATAAAGAAGCAAAAGTCACCAGCAAACTAAGAAGTACCGTCTTTTTCTGTCCGATACGGCTCATCAACATACCTGTCGGCACGGAAAAGATCAAAAACCAGAAGAAAACCAGCGAAGGAAAGATGTTAGCCTGAGAATCCGTCAGACCTAAATCAGCTTTTACATAGTTGGAGGCAATGCCTACCAGATCAACAAATCCCATGGCGAAGAAACAAAGCATCACCGGGAAGAGCTTGGATAACGAAGAATTTGATTTCATGGTTGTATGGTATTAATTTAAGTATTTCTTGCTCGGGAAAGCATGTTGCAAAGGAAGCGAATAGCACGACAACAGGATAACAATTTTGTTACAAAGAATATCAATTATGATACAGGACTGTTTTTTAGCCGTATTTGAGCCCTATTATCATGCATTTTAGCTACTTTTGTACGAGTATATACAACAAACTCATAAATAAATCATTATGGAAATACTCTTTAACGGAAAACTTAGTATCGAGGTCTCTGCACATGGAGCCGAATTGTGCAGTATTTTCTCTAATGGAAAAGAATATCTGTGGCAAGCAGACCCCGCATTTTGGAAACGTCATTCACCGGTGCTCTTTCCTATAGTAGGAAGTGTGTGGGAAAATGAATATCGCAATGAAGGTACAACCTACGCCCTTACACAGCATGGATTTGCCCGCGACATGGAGTTTACGCTCATATTAGAGCATGACGACGAAGTGCGCTATCAACTTGTCAGCAACGAAGAAACACTCAAGAAATACCCCTATCCATTTTGTCTTGAAATTGGTTATCGCATCTATGGCAAGAAAATCGATGTAACATGGGAAGTGAAGAATACCGGAGAAAAAGAAATGCATTTCCAGATTGGAGCACACCCGGCATTCTGTTATCCGGATTTCGATGCAACTACAGAAGAGCGGGGTTTCTTTGGCTTTGGAAAAAAGAACAGCCTGAAATATATCCTCATTTCCGAAAAGGGCTGCGCTGATCCGGACACCAAATATTCGTTGAAGTTAACCGATGGACTGTTACCTTTAGATATACATACTTTTGATAAAGATGCACTGATATTGGAAAACAGTCAGGTACGGCAGGTTACTCTATATAATAAGGATAAGCAACCTTACCTCAGCCTGCATTTCAATGCACCTGTAGTCGGTTTATGGTCGCCTCCTTCCAAGAATGCTCCATTCGTCTGTATAGAACCGTGGTATGGTCGTTGTGACAGGGCACACTATACAGGAGAATATAAAGAAAAGGACTGGATGCAGCATCTGCAACCCGAAGAAATCTTCAGAGGAAAATACACTATCGAAATAGAGGAATAAAAGAGAAATAGACCAATCCGCCTATCATATCCATACCAACTCCGTATCAAAGCCGTACCAACTCCGTGTCTGGTCCAAACGCTTAGGTACGGAGCAAATACGGAGTTGGTACGGCTTTGGTGTAGATTAGGGATGGTAAAAGAGGTAAAACAGACTAATTTTACTTCAATTTATAAACCTTGAACGAACTTACCGTATAGCTTCCACCTTTAGCATAGAAGCTGATGCGGTTATAAGGTTCCGATGGAAATACAAGGTTTGTCATTGCAAAACGCCCGTCCTCTCCAAATGCTTCAATACTCGATTTATCAATAAAAAGACGTAATGTCATTTCCGAATTATCCTCTATTGGAGCAAAAGTCACTATCGGAAAATCCTGACTGAATGATACGATTCCACTCTTACTACGGTCCATCGCGAATTTCTTCTCTACCAGATTATAATAGATATCCACTTCTTCTCCTTTTGAATTAAATAGTTGGAAACCTACAATCTCAGCATTCCGGTTCTTAATTGTCATTTCAATTTCATATGTACCCGTATTATCGGAAAGCAGCTTATCCAAATTATAGGTACGGTCCACTTTGAAGGAACGTTTCTTTTCTTCTTTTCCACGCAGTTTCAGCAATTCTCTGGAAGGAGAAGATTTCAGATATGTTTCACCAGCCGAGGTATAAAGACTCAGGTCTCGGGGCACGGAATTTGCACTACGATATTGCATAGTAGGTACATCATTGGCATACTGCCAATTGCTCATCCATGCTAATGCGATATGACGACCTTCGGGGGCATTGCTCCAGGTGACAGCAGCATAATGATCTTTTCCCCAGTCCATCCATTTCGTCATTTTCGGGGATTCATTCACGAATGTTTTTCCATCGAACGTTCCTACAAAATATTGGGCAGCACTACCACCGAAAGGTCCACCCGGATTAAGATTACAGATCAAGACCCATTTCTTCAATTCCGTACCTTCAATGGGCAGCTCTATCAAATCGGGACATTCCCAAACACCTCCATGAGCACCCTGTCCTTCACCGAAATTACTTTCATAAGCCCAATCCTTCAGGTTGGGTGAAGAATAAATCTGCATCTCCTGCCCTACGGCGAGCACCATGATCCATTTATTGGATTCCTTATGCCAGAAGACTTTCGGGTCACGGAAATCACGTTGCGTAGAAGTCAGAATAGGATTACGCGCGTACTTTTTAAAAGTCTTTCCATTATCAAGACTGTAAGCCATGCTTTGTACCTGGCGATCACTTGCTGAAGTATAAAAAGCAACAATGGCACCGGCACCAAATCCGGCAGTATTATCCTTATCCACTACACAAGAACCACTGAAAATAGTCCCTAAAGCATCAGGCGCAATAGCTGCGGGCTGATGTTCCCAAGTAACGAGGTCGGTACTGGTTGCATGTCCCCAGTGTAAATTCCCCCACATAGAACCATAAGGGTTATATTGATAGAATAAATGATAAACTCCATCTTTATATACCATGCCATTCGGGTCGTTCATCCAGCCATATCTGGGAGAGAAATGGTATGCCGGACGGAATACTTCGCGATTGGCTGTATCGAACTCATCAGAAAGTTCCATCTTGTCCCAGCAGATAGCTGTATCAGGGATCAACTGGAAATTAAAGGAAAGTGATTTATTATCAAAGCCGGAGAGATCTACCGGAACAAAGTAATCTATCTTATTTATAGCCAGACGAATATTCATATAGCGTACTACGTCATTGTCTGCTATCATATACAGTTTTGCTTCCGGCGAGGCCTCCTCTACAGGAAGCAACAGGAATTTCTTTTGATTCTCAATCTGGACAATGCTCTGTCCGTCACCTAAATGTTAATCACGAAAGGAGGGTTAATAGCTTGGCACGAAAAGACCGACCAAATTGTACCTATTATAAAGGTAAGGGTCCATCGCACGGTCAACAATTTGTTTTTTAAATTCATGATGTTTTTGGGTATTACATTTAATTAATAATGGGTTGCTCGGGAAAGCACTTTGCAAAGGAAGCGAATAAAAAAGAAACAGCCTGCTATTTATGTTTCATAAGCTGGTAATTTTGATACCTGCCCTTTATTTTGTTACAAATATGTCAGCATATGAAACATAAATTACAGCCTCTTGTCATAGAATTCCTTTTCTTTGCAACATCAAAACATCACTCGGGAAAGCATGTTTTGAGAGGTAATCCACAGCGATTACAAAATGAAAAGCATATTAATTAAAATCTAAAAACATGGAAGGCATAAAAAGATCGCTTCTATTTGCACTCTTTCTTATAATATGTACAATCGTTCAGGCCCAACGCCTGACGGTACAGGGAAAGGTGGTTTCCAAGACCGACGGAGAGCCTATTATCGGGGCAACCGTCATAGAGACTAACCAGACAGGCAACGGTACCATAACCAATATTGACGGTAACTTTACACTATCTGTGCCACAAGGTGTGGAACTGACAATTTCGTATATCGGCTTCAAGACAGTGAATGTGAAAGCACAAGCTACACTGAACATCACTCTGGAAGAAGAATCCGAATTACTGCAGGAAATTGTAGTCACAGGCTATACCACTCAACGCAAAGCTGACCTGACCGGAGCGATTTCCGTAGTTAGCATGGATGAAATTGCCAAGCAAAATGAAAACAATCCGATTAAAGCATTGCAGGGACGTGTACCGGGTATGAACATCACGGCCGACGGTAATCCCAGTGGAAATGCTACAGTACGCATCCGCGGTATCGGAACTCTGAACAACAATGACCCTCTTTATATTATTGATGGTGTCCCTACCAAATCGGGCATGCACGAACTGAACGGTAATGACATCGAATCCATTCAGGTATTGAAGGACGCAGCTTCCGCTTCTATCTATGGTTCGCGTGCTGCAAACGGTGTTATCATCATCACTACAAAGAAAGGTAAAGAAGGACAGATAAAGATTAACTTCGATGCTTCTATCGCCGCTTCCATGTATACCAATAAGATGGAAGTACTGAATGCGGAAGAATATGGCCGCGCCATGTGGCAGGCTTACGTAAACGAAGGCCAGGACCCCAATACCAATGCACTGGGTTATAAGTATAGTTGGGGTTACGATGCAAACGGTTATCCTCAACTGAACAACATCAGCATGTCCAAATATCTAGATTCCGCCAACACTGTGCCGGCTGCCGATACTGACTGGTTTGACGAAACCACCCGTACAGGTATTATCCAGCAGTACAATGTATCAGTAAGCAACGGTTCAGAAAAGGGTTCTTCTTTCTTCTCCCTGGGTTACTATAAGAATATAGGCATCATCAAGGACAGCGACTTCGAACGTTTCTCTGCCCGTATGAACTCTGATTACAACCTGATTGGCAAATTCCTGACCATAGGAGAACATTTCACCCTGAACCGTACTTCGGAAGTACAGGCACCAGGCGATTCCTGCAGAATGTATTGCAATTCAATCCCTCACTGCCGGTTTATGATATCAATGGAGAATATGCCGGTCCGGTAGGTGGATACCCTGACCGCGAAAACCCGGTGGCAAGACTGGATCGTAACTCTGATAATCGCTATACTTACTGGCGTATGTTTGGTGATGCTTACATCAACCTCAATCCCCTCAAAGGATTCAATGTACGCTCTACCTTCGGATTGGATTATGCACAAAAATCACAACGCATCTTCACCTACCCTATCACCGAAGGTAATGTAGCAAATGATAAGAATGCCGTAGAAGCCAAGCAGGAACACTGGACGAAATGGATGTGGAATGCCATCGCTACCTACAATCTGGAAATTGGCAAACACCGTGGTGACGCCATGGTCGGTATGGAGTTGAACCGCGAAGACGATATCAATTTTTCGGGCTATAAAGAAGATTATTCCATCCTGACGCCAGACTATATGTGGCCAAATGCAGGTTCCGGTACGGCTCAGGCTTACGGTTCGGGCGAAGGCTATTCACTGGTTTCTTTCTTCGGAAAACTGAATTATACGTATGATGATAAATATCTGCTCTCTATGACAGTACGCCGTGACGGTTCTTCACGTTTCGGTAAGAATAACCGCTATGCTACATTCCCTTCTTTCTCACTGGGATGGCGCCTGAACCGTGAAAAGTTCATGCAGAACCTCAGTTGGATTGACGACCTGAAAGTCCGCGGCTCATGGGGCCAGACCGGTAACCAGGAAATCTCGAACATTGCCCGCTATACTATTTACGTTCCCAACTACGGTGTGACGGAATCAGGTGGTCAAAGCTACGGTACTTCCTATGACATTGCCGGAACCAATGGCGGCAGTATCCTTCAGTCCGGATTCAAGCGTAACCAGATCGGTAACGATAACATCAAATGGGAAACAACCACACAGGTCAACCTGGGTCTCGATTTCTCATTTCTCAAACAATCTCTTTACGGCTCATTCGACTGGTTCTACAAAAAGACAACGGATATCCTGGTACAGATGGCTGGTATCGCCGCTATGGGTGAAGGAAGCAGCCAATGGATCAATGCAGGAGAAATGAAGAACGTGGGTGTTGAACTGAATCTCGGTTATCGTAATCAAACTGCATTCGGATTGAAATATGACCTGAATGCCAACATAGCCACTTACCGGAATGAAATTACAAAACTGCCTACTACAGTAGCAGCCAATGGTACTTTCGGAGGTAACGGTGTACAAAGCGTAATCGGACATGCCAATGGTTCGCAAATTGGTTATGTAGCCGACGGCATCTTCAAATCACAGGAAGAGATTGATAACCACGCCACTCAGGAAGGTGCCGGAATAGGCCGTATCCGCTGGCGCGACTTGGATCACAACGGTATTATTAACGAAAAAGACCAACAATGGATTTATGATCCGACACCAGACTTCAGCTATGGTCTGAACATCTACCTTGAATACAAGAATTTCGACCTCACCATGTTCTGGCAAGGTGTTCAGGGAGTAGACGTCATCAGCGACCTGAAAAAAGAGACCGACCTTTGGAGCGGACTCAATATCGGTTTCCTGAACAAAGGTAAGCGAGTACTCGATGCATGGTCACCCACCAACCCGAACTCTACCATTCCTGCATTGTCACGCAGCGATACAAACAATGAGAAGCGTGTTTCCACTTACTTCGTTGAGAATGGTTCGTTCCTGAAGTTACGCAATATACAGTTGGGCTACAACCTCCCGAAAACCTTTGCCCAGAAGATGAAGATGGAGCGCCTGCGCTTCTACCTGAGTGCACAGAACGTATTCACCATCAAAAGCAAGGAATTCACCGGAGTAGATCCTGAAAATGCTAACTATGGCTACCCCATCCCGATGAATATAACTTTCGGTATTAATGTAGGCTTTTAACAATAAAATCAGTTACTTATGAAAAAGTTAATATATACAGCAATCTTAGGTCTTTCACTGATGTGCGGCAGTTGCACCGACTTTCTGGAAGACCAGCTCCCCCAGGGAACCATCAGTGACGAACAGCTGAAGAACCCGGCATACATCGACAATCTGGTGATCTCTGCTTATGCAGTATGGATTACCGCCGAAGATATCAACTCTTCCTTCTCCATGTGGAACTATGACGTACGTTCGGATGACGCTTATAAAGGCGGAAACGGTACGGAAGACGGTGATGTATTCCACTCACTGGACATATCGCAAGGCATTATGACTACGGCATGGAACATCAGCGATATGTGGCAGCGTCTCTACAATTGTATCTCACGCGTCAACACATCTTTGCAACTGTTGGAACAAGTGGATGAAAGCACTTATTCATTGAAGCAGCAACGCATTGCCGAAATGAGATTCCTCCGTGCACACGGTCACTTTTACTGAAACGCCTGTACAAAAAGATTCCGTTTGCCAACGATGCCAACTTGTCACCAGAAGAATACAACTATCTCTCCAACACTACTTACAACAATGACGAAGGCTGGCAACAGATTGCAGACGATTTCCAGTTTGCTTATGATAACCTTCCCGTGAAGCAGGCAGACAAAGGCCGTCCCGCCAAAGCCGCAGCAGCTGCCTATCTGGCAAAAACTTATCTGTACAAAGCTTATCATCAGGATAATGCAGACAGCCACGAAGTGACAAGCCTCAGCACGGAAGACTTGGTGAAAGTAGTGCAATACACGGACAATGCCATCATGTCGGCAGGCGGCTACGGGCTGGAATCGGATTTCCACAACAACTTCCGTCCGGAACCTCAATATGAAAATGGTGTGGAATCCCTGTGGGCCATGCAATACTCCATGAACGACGGTACTAATAACGGTAATTGTAACTGGTCTTACGGTCTGATTGTTCCCAACATTCCGGGAGTTACCGATGGTGGCTGCGACTTCTACAAACCGAGCCAAAATCTGGTGAACGCATTCAGGACAGATGCTAACGGACACCCGCTGCTGGATTCCTTTAACAGTACCGATTACAATTCACAATCCGATTATGCTGACCCACGCCTCTTCCTGACGGTAGGCATGCCGGGATTCCCTTATGAATTCAATAAGAACTATATGATGGATCAGTCGACTACCTGGAGTCGCAGCAACGGACTTTACGGATATTACGTGACCTTGAAGCAGAATGTGGACCCGGATGGCGATTACCTGATAAAGGGTGCCTGGTGGGGTTCTCCGATGAACCGTATCGTACTGCGCTACTCGGATGTATTGCTGATGCGTGCCGAAGCACTGATCCAACTGAACGACGGACGTATCGCCGAAGCTATCAGCCTGATTAACGAAGTGCGTAACCGCGCCAAACAAAGTACAGCCATGATTGCCGATTACGAAATGGAATATGGCGTACGTTTCAACATTCAGCCTTATACAGGAAGCTACTCACAAGCAGATGCCCTGAAATTGCTGAAGTTTGAACGCCGTGTAGAACTGGCTCTGGAATCAGAACGTTTCTTTGACCTGGTAAGATGGGGGGAAGCTGCCGAAGTGCTGAATAAGTTCTATGCCGAGGAAGCTGCGGACTGCAGCATCTACACAAATGCCTCGTTCACTAAGAATAAAAACGAATATCTGCCTATCCCGTTTGCACAGATGAGTGCCAGCAACGGAAACTATACGCAGAATTGTGGTAACTGGTAACCTTATAAAAAAGAAGAACATTATGAAATCAATACTGAATAAACTAAATCTGCTTGTACTGGGAATCGTCCTGCTGTTAGCATTCCCGGGATGCAGCGATGATAATACATCCGACCTGAAACTGGACGGAGACACATGGCTCACCGCCCTTGAACTGAATGACGCCTATACGGGAGTGATAGACCGGACCAATAAGACCGTGACCATAGCAGTGCCCGAAGTATACGACACTGATGCAATGAAAGTTACCGGCATCGAAGTATCCGAAGGCGCCGAGGCTTCTGTTAAGGCAGGCGATGTACTGAACTTCTCATTCCCCCAAGTGATAAAAGTGACTAACGGAAACGTATTCCTGGACTATACCGTCAATATCAAGCATGATGAAGCGCGGATACTCTCCTTCAAATTGAATGATGCTTATGCCGGAGTTATCGACCAGACTAAACGTACCATCACCGTACGTGTGCCGAGTTCAGTCAATATCAAAAACATGGTTCCGATCATTACAACTTCGGCAGGAGCCACCGTAATGCCGGCATCCGGCCAGGCTATTGACTTCAGCAATCCTGTAGAATTCACCGTTTCATACAACACCGCATCTGCCGTTTATACGGTAACGGTTATCCCGACCGATGCACCGAGTGCCGTATATGTAGGTCTGGCAGCTACACTGAATGAATTGAATCCGGAAGAAAAAGAAGCAGCAACCTGGATGCTGAACAATATTGCCAATTCGCAGTATATCTCATTCGAAGATGTGCAGGCAGGAAGAGTAGACCTGAGCGAATGTGAAATCATGTGGTGGCATCTGCATATAGACGGCGGCATTGACAACATGGATAAGTTTGAGAAGGCAGCGCCTGCGGCAATCAACGCATTGGTGAAGATGAAAGACCTTTATAACAATGGCATGAACCTGCTGCTTACCCGCTATGCTACTTATTATGCCGCCAAACTGGGTGCTACTCTGGACGGCAACAATCCGAACAACTGTTGGGGACAATCAGAAGAATCCGGTGAAATAGTAGGTGGTGCATGGAACTTCTTTATCCAGGGACATGAGTCGCATGCTCTCTACCAGAACCTGGTGATGAACAGCGGTGAAACAGACAAGGTTTATACCTTCGATACCGGTTACCGGACCACCAATAGTACAGCACAATGGCACATCGGTTCCGACTGGGGCGGTTACACCACAAATGAAGTATGGCGTACCAATCATGGCGGTGTTGATCTGGGTTATGGTGGCGATGGTGCTATCGTAGCATGGGAATATCTGTCTGAAGGTTCTCGCGGAGGCATCGTATGTATCGGCTCAGGATGCTACGACTGGTATGCCTACGGCATAGACGCTTCAGCGGACAAATACCATGGCAATGTGGCCAAACTGACAGAGAATGCAATTGACTATTTAACGGGTAAATAAAACTAATATATGAAAACAATGATATATTCACTCACACTGGCTGCTCTGATGATCACTTCTTTCAGCAGCTGTAGCGATGACAATGATCCGGTTTTAACTCAGAAGGACTGGGACGGAACCACCACTTATTTTGCTTCGGCAGATGCCATGAAGTTTGATACTTACTACAAGCCATCTGTTGGTTATGTAGGCGATCCGATGCCTTTCTATGATCCGCAGGCTAAAGATTTCAAGATTATGTATCTACAGGAATACCGTCCGAACCAGGCAGGCACTTACCACCCGATATGGGCGGTAAGTACTCAGGACGCAGCTTCATACATATCTATGGGTGAGCTGATCTCTTGCGGAGGATTGTCGGAGCAGGATGCTGCTATCGGAACGGGTGCTACCATTTATAATCCTTCGGATAAATTGTACTACACCTTCTACACAGGTAACAAATATCAGCCTACTTCTTCCGAGAACGGTCAGGTAGTGATGTATGCTACTTCACCCGACTTCAAGACCTGGACCAAGAATCGCACTTTCTATCTGAAAGGTGACACTGACGGATACAGCAAAAATGATTTCCGCGACCCTTTCGTATTTGAGGGTGAAGATGGAAAATATCACATGCTTGTTTCCACTACTAAAAGTGGTAAAGGCGTACTGGCCGAATATACTTCTACGGATATGAAAACCTGGGAACATGCAGGTGTATTCATGACTATGATGTGGGATCGCTTTTATGAATGCCCCGATGTCTTCAAGATGGGAGACTGGTGGTATCTGGTCTACTCGGAGATGCATGCAGCCGTACGCAAAGTTCAATATTTCAAGGGACGTACATTGGAAGAACTGAAAGTAACTACCGCCAATGATGCCGGCATCTGGCCCGACAGCCACGAAGGTTTCCTTGACTCCCGTGGTTTCTATGCAGGCAAGACAGCTTCGGACGGAACCAACCGCTACATCTGGGGATGGTGTCCTACCCGCTCGGGTAATGACAATACTGCCGTAGGAGCTTCTCCGAACGAACCGGAATGGGCCGGAAGCCTGGTTGCTCATAAAGTCATCCAGCATGCGGATGGTACTTTGACTTTAGGCTTAGTAGAAGGCATCAGCCAGAAATATGCCACTGCCTCTACCGTAAAAGTGATGGAAAAGAGTAGCGGAGTATCAGAAAGCAACGGTAACTATACTCTGACGGATAATGCTTATATCCTATTCAATCGCTTAAATGTAAACAACAAGATTTCATTCACCGTAAAGACGGCAGGTGATGCAGATAGATTCGGTATTTCTCTGGTACGCGGCACGGACTCCAAGAAGTACTATACCATCGTCGTAAACCCGGAAGACAACAATAATAAACGGAAGATAAACTTCGAAGAAGAAGGTGAAGATGGTAAAGGATTCATTGACGGAATAGACGGTTATCTGTTCGACAGACCTGCTGATAACACTTATAATGTAACGATCTGTACGGATAACTCTGTCTGCGTGGTTTATATCAATGACAATGTGGCTTATACGAACCGCATATATGGTATGCAAAAAAATCCATGGTCGATTAATGGTTATTCAGGAACAGTGGAAGTAAGTAATGTGAAGGTTAGCTATTACTAACCCATTCCGGACAATCGAAGAATTTTATTATAATAATTAGGTTAATAGCATAGGCTGTGCCAGACATTTTTCTATAAATTGAATGGTACAGCCTATTTTGTCTCCGACACCTATATTTACGGATGTCGGAAAGCATTCTACTTTGTGAAGTTTCGTACGCTTATGGATTAGTGTTCCTCTTTAGCCAACCAGATACTAAAAAAGAGATCGTACACCTGATAATAGTCACGCTCTTTTGTGATGAAATCCTTATCAAGCAATCCAGCCAATGCCGAACGTACAGAACTGGGAGATACCAAACCATGACGCTTAGAAAAGGCACCGGAAACAACATTACGCGCCTGCCCTTCCCGATTGATAGCAATTAGTACCTGTTTCTGCTTTTCGGGCAATTGATAGAGTAGCTCGGCATAAGTATCTGCTGTGAAGTTAACAATGTAATTGATAGCATCTTCTATCATCTCCACCCCACACGTGCCTCCCTCAGGAGTTTTCAGAAAGAGGATATTCATTATTTTCTGTAAGTAGAAAGTCCCACCACGAAAACGGTCGTAAAGCACATTCACCACCTCGGATAAAAGAATCTTTCCATGCTCGCGAAAATGGCGAACGGCAAACTCAGCATACTTATCAAGAGGAATAAGTGGCAGATTCATGATAGTAACACTCTGATAGAACGGACGTGAAGGGGAAGTAAAAATAGTTCCCATCAAATGACGTTGCGAACCGGAAAAGACGAAGCGGGCATTGCTGCAATATTGAACATATGTACGCAATGTAGCTTCAATAGTATCTTCTGGGTATTTTCCTATCTGCTGAAATTCATCAATAGCAATCAGACAAGGGCGATCTGCATGCTGCAAATAATGAAATATTTCGTCAAGTGAAGCGGCAGGGTTGGTAATATCACCAAGTCCTATGTTCCAGGAAGGGACTCCACCTATATCATAAGTTATACCGGCTTGTAAAGAAGTAATAGCATTCACAAAAATTTCCCAGACCTTACGTCCCCGAGGTTTTAAAGCATCCAGAATAACCTTTCCGAACTTGTTTACAAAATCACGCAACGAACGAGTTGCATAAATATCGACAATAAAAGTATAATAATGCTCAGCTACCTCAGGTTGGGAAAAACAATGACGAATCAAATCTGTCTTTCCATAACGACGAGGCGAAATAAGTGCTATGTTATTTCCGTTAAGCAATAACGTTGTAATATCTTTAGTCTCTGTTTTACGGTCGCAGAAATACTCCGGAGAAACATAGCCGTTAGTTACAAATGGATTATTCATAAATAGACCTCCTAAAATACATGGTCTGGCAAAGATAGGGATAAAGAGAGATATTGCCAAATAATGATTGCCATTTTATGGCAATCATTATTTGGCAATACATTTATAATATCCTGATTAATCACAGGAAATCATACTCCTCTGCACACGCATAACCTTCCTCATACAGGTCTGTCAACTTTTGAATATCCCGCTCGATACGATCAACTGTTACAGGCTGCTGCGGACGAATTACAGTGATTTCTCCCGCCTCTTCCATGCGCTCCACCAGTTCTAACTGTTCGTTGTACACACGGCAACGGCGGCTCAATGCCTCACGCATCTTCGGATATTTACGATACAGGAAAGACGGTACATGTATATCCTTTGCTTCTTTACGATACCCACGATTGCGGGTAAGTACAACTACATTATGGACAAAGCCTTCACTCCTTGCCCGCATCAGAGGAATGCTATCAACAATGCCGCCATCAAGCATAGGTTCACCGTCTACATAAGCTATGGGACATACAAAGGGCAGGCTGCTTGAAGCACGCACTATATCAATCACCCGGTGTTTATCTTGCTTTTCTTCAAAATAATTAGCCTCACCTGTCACGCAGTTCGTAGTTACCATTTCATAGCGTTCGGGACAGCGGAAATATGCTTCATAATCATAAGGCAGGATATGTTCGGGGAACTCCTGGAACAAAAGATCGAAATCCATAATATTACGCTTTTTCAACAAATGTCTCAAGCCAATGTACTGGTATTTCTCCAATAAATCAATGTTACTGTACTTGGCACGTCCACGCTGACCGGACATATAAGAAAGTCCGTTACACGCTCCGGCGCTGACTCCGATAGTATAGGGGAAGCGGATTCCACGGTCCATAAAGCTGTCCAGCACGCCACAAGTAAAGACTCCGCGCATGCCACCGCCTTCAAGAACCAATCCTGTTTGGGGTTTAATATGTATCTTTTTCTCCATAATTATCTGAATTAACGCTCCAAAGATAGCTTTTGTTTCCGAAATCTCCCTATCTTTGTGGCAGTAACAATCATTTAATATCAATTTAATTATGATGAAAAAGTCAATACTTATTGCCACTTTGGGCTTATTGAGTTTCAATGTGTCAGCACAAGACACTCCGAAATCAGACGAAGGTTTCATCTTCACAACCGTTAAAGAGAATCCTATTACTTCTGTTAAAAATCAAAATCGTTCAAGTACATGCTGGAGTTTTTCGGCTTTGGGTTTCCTTGAAAGTGAGTTGCTGCGTATGGGCAAAGGAGAGTATGATTTATCCGAAATGTTTGTAGTACACCACACAATGGTAGACCGTGGCGTGAATTATGCACGTTACCACGGCGACAGTTCCTTCTCACCGGGCGGAAGCTTTTATGACATTATGTATTGCCTGAAAAACTACGGTCTCGTTCCGCAGGAAGCTATGCCGGGAATTATGTATGGTGATACGCTGCCTGTACACAATGAATTGGATGCCGTAGCCGGTGCTTACATGAATGCGATAGCCAAAGGTAAACTGACGAAACTGACTCCGGTTTGGAAACAGGGCTTATCTGCTATTTATGATACTTACCTGGGTAAATGTCCCGAAACGTTCACTTATCAAGGAAAAGAATATACTCCGAAGACATTTGCAGAATCTCTCGGTATCAATCCGGATGATTATGTATCACTGACTTCATTCACTCACCATCCATTCTATACTCAGATGAACATTGAAATCCAGGATAACTGGCGTAATGGACTTTCTTACAATTTGCCTTTGATGGAATTCATGTCTGTTATTGACAATGCTGTTAATAACGGTTATACTGTAGCCTGGGGTAGCGACGTCAGCGAAACCGGTTTCACTCGTGACGGTATTGCAGTGATGCCCGACGCAGATCGTGGTGCTGAACTCACCGGTTCGGATATGGCACGCTGGACAGGTCTTACTGCTGCCGACAAACGTAAAGAACTGACTTCACGTCCATTGCCGGAAATCACTGTAACTCAGGAAATGCGCCAGACTGCATTTGACAACTGGGAAACAACCGACGATCATGGTATGCTTATCTATGGTATCGCTAAAGACCAGAACGGTAAGGAATACTACATGGTGAAGAATTCATGGGGTACAAACAACAAATACAAAGGTACCTGGTATGCTTCTAAACCTTTCGTAGCTTACAAGACTATCAATATCCTGGTACACAAGGATGCAGTGCCCAAGGCGCTGTTGAAGAAACTGGGAATTAAATAAGTGATAAGTGGTGAGTGATTAGTGATTAATGCTGCGCTGTCATTACCGCATGGTGCTAATCACTAATCACTCACCACTATTTCATCATCCTGCTATTTATATATTCCGTAAACTGATCTTTATAATTCTCTCCTACCGGAATATAAATATCTCCAAAAACAATACGCAAACGGGAAACCTCCGTTATCTTTTTCAGATTGACAATATAAGAACGATGCACACGCATGAATTGCGAAGCAGGCAATGTCTCTTCCAAACGCTTCATACTTAATAAAGGCATAATAGGCTTTGCTTCTCCTTCAACAAAAATACGCACGTATTCACTCATTCCTTCAATATACTTAATGTCCGCCAGATTAATACGTGTGACACGATAGTCATTTTTTACAAATAAAGTACCGTCACTAAAAGAGAGTTCGGATGGCACTGCCGGTGCTGTCATGGTTCCATGTTCTTTACTGCGGAATTCCCACCACTTGTGTGCTTTATCCACAGCTTTCAGAAAATCCTGAAAACCAAATGGTTTCAGCAAATAATCCACTGCATCTACTTTAAAGCCCTCAACCGCAAATTCAGAGTAAGCAGTAGTGAATATAACCAAAGGTTTCTCTGCCAATGAACGTACAAAATCCATTCCATTCAGGTCGGGCATATTGATGTCTACAAACATCAAATCTATTTTTTGTGCAGAAAGTACTTTCATTGCATCAAAGGCATCTTGACAAGATGCCACCAGATTCAAGAAGGGTACACGAGAGATATAACCAGTCAGTTGTGTGAGAGCCAACGGTTCATCATCAATTGCTATACAATTTATCATATATCATCATTCATTAGTTATTAACTTACCGGCACAGACAACTGCACATTAAAGCAATCTGGCTTTTCATCAATAGAAAGCTCATAACGGTTGCCAAACAGCAAACGCAGACGCTTACGTATGTTATCGAGGCCAATACCATGATGCTGGTCTTCGGTCATATTATAATTACTATTAGCACAACAGAAAATAATTTCATCTCCTTCTATCTGTAAACTGACAGATACAAAAGAGGGAGACTGATAACTGACACCATGTTTGAAAGCATTTTCCACAAACGAAACGAATAACAAGGGAGGGACTTGTATCTCACCTGTATCCGTCGGAAAAGACACGTCTATCCGCACTTTATCTGTATAGCGGATACGCATCAGTTCTATATAATGGTTCAGGAACTGCACTTCTTTGGAAAGCAATATCAAACGATTATTCGATTCGTAAAGTACATAACGCATCAACCGGGACAGTTCAACAATCGTCTGCTTGGCTTTTTCGGTATCAATATCTACCAGCGCATGTATATTGTTGAGGGTATTCATAAAGAAGTGGGGATTTATCTGATATTTCAGATAATCCAGTTCCGTTTGCAAATTGTTGCGTTCCAGTTCTTTCATAGCTTCCTGATCGCGCATGGACTTAAAAACAGCTTAACTGCTATGTTGAAACTGAACATAAGCAAAACAATCAGCATACGCCCAAGAAAAGGGCCACGAAGCAAAGGCATGAGAAAGGCATTTCCTCAAACGGTGGACGCCGGAAATCTGGATGTCTTGGTGCCGGACGCGCTTCCCGCGTTCTCAAGGTATCAGTAGTCGAAGGAACACCCGGAACGACATACTCCCTCGGTCCGGGCCTTTCTCCCCTCCGGTCGTGCATCCTCTGTTCAACTTGCTGTCGTTTCATCGTAAAAGGGCTGGGTGAAAACAGATACACGACATAAAAGGTAAAAGCAGATATCAAAACAGAGGCTATGACATACACCACCACCTTCTGCTTCAGGAACAGGAAGGGTGCAAGCACACGGTTATTCAACAGGAACAGTAAAAAGTAGGGCAGTATATTCAGCCACAACATGAAGATACCTTTCCAATGCATTTCCTCTGCCTTACCGGACAACAAATCAAAAAAGTCACTCACGATAGGCACCATAAGCACAATAACCCATACAATGATATATACCATCATTTCCGGTAGATAGCCTTTATAAGTAGCAGTACGAGCAAGCTTTTTTTTCATGTACAGTCTCCGTTCTTTGAGTATCATGGCAAAAATAAGAGATATAATTCAAACTACAAAAGAAATAGATGAAGAAGCGGTTTTTGTCTGCAAAGTTCTCGTTACCAAGGCCAACCACCTCCTCCACCGCCACCACCGGGGCCACCGGAAGAGATATTACCAACCGAAGTAACCATGCTGCTGGGAGTGAAAGTTGCAGTCTGAGAGCCTGCTGTATAACTTCCGCCGGTCGTTAAACCATAGAAACCGGTACCACCGGTTACCGAACCTCCGGTATAAATCGCATAACTGGTAACTGATGCCAGTTTTGAACTACTAAACAATAGTGTCATCTGCGAGTAAGATCGTGGAATGGTATAAGACATTATGTGTGCTCCATCTGTCCCCTGTATACTGATGAGAGTACCATTGCTACCCGTACCACCATAAATAACTGTACGTTGCGTGCAAACACTGGAAGTCGGAGTACTGGTTCCACCACCAATTCCCAGTATAGTGCCGCCGGTTATCTTAAATGTATTCTGATCACAATCGAAACCTTCTTCCGGAGAAGTTGTACCAATAGAAACAATTGTACCACCGGTTATTGTCAATGTTCCGTTGGAATCAACTCCATCATTTCCACTACTGTAGCAATATATATTTCCACCATTAAAAACAATACTTTTAGAAGCATTCATGCAATCGTCATAAGAATATACACTGACATCACCGCCATTCACCGTGAGAATACTTTTACTTTCAATTCCCTCACTTCCTTCCCCACCAGGTGTTTTTACCCAGATCGTACCACTATCGATAGTCAGATTACCGTCTGCCTTAATACCTTTTGCTGAAGAATCAAGGCGATTATAAACATATTGTTTTCCCGTGGTAATTATCTTCAATACACTATTAGCGATATTTAAAGTACCATCACAATTAATGCCTTTACCCGCAGCGCCGGTACTCTTAATAGATAACTCCACACCATTAACAATCATATTGCCATCACATTTAATACCGGCAGCAGAACTCAGATCATTATCCTCATATAAGGCAGTCCCAGAAGTCAGTAATATCATTTGGCCCCCTGTAAGGGATACATTACCATCTGTTTTAATTGCTTTGGATGCTGCGCCTTTCACTTCTGTTTTCAGAAGACCACCTGATATAGTAACATCTCCCGAAGCTTTCAACCCCATTCCCTTTCACCGGTAGTGGAAAGTTTCAGCAGCCCACCACGAATATCAATAAAACCTTCCTCGCATTCCAGACCGTCACTCGTAGATGTGACACAAAGAGTGCCGCCACCAATAATAATTTTATCATTGGTATGAATACCATCCTTCACTGCAGAAGCGATTGTAAGATTACTGCCGCTACGCAGACGAACATAATCATCACTACAAATTCCATGTTTATAATTACCGGTTACAGTCAATGCCCCCGTACCACTAAAGATAAGCTGCCCCTCGCTAAAGAAACAAGCTTTTTCGTCTTCGCCATCTATGGTAGAATAAGCAGATGCATCTGTCAGATTGTTTTCTGTTCCAGCCTTCAATTCTACAAAAATCCGTTTACCCGACTGGATATTGATAGCCGCTCCACTACCATTTGTAAGCGATACGCCCGCAAGCGTAAGCTTGAACTTTTTATCACTATATGCCTTGAATGAGCCATTTGAAGCAGAGCCGCTCAACACATATTCTACTCCTGCCACGGAAGAGCTCACTGTGACATGAGCTCCATTAGTAGTTATTGTAACCCCACTAACGAAGCCGGTCACTGTTGCCGAACCATTTGAATAATCAATCTGTATGGTCGAAGAAAAGGTCGAGTTTTCCACAAAATCATCATATTCTTCATCAGACTTATCCGTAACAATCGTTTCAGCAGTTTCAACATATGATTCATCTGCTACGTCACTCCATGATACATCAAAATCGAGCAGCGTGCCCGAAGCATCCGAGCTTCCACTACTGCCACCGGGGGGTGTTCCACCCTCCTCTCCCCAATCATCAAACACACTGTCTGTGCTACAAGCTACGCACAAACCTACACATACTGCAAAAATCCACATTTCATGTATCCGTTTCATTATCTTATCTCCTCTTGCTTTAATTATGAGAGCAATAAATAATCTCTTTAAAATTTGAATTTATATCCTGCACCCACCACATGACCATTTGTTTCATCATCGTCCGAATGGTTCTGATAGCGATAAAAAAAGTCCAGTGAGTTCTTTTTATTGATTTTATAACCTGTCCCGGCAGGGCAGCAAAATTCTCATTTATCAGATTCCGGAAACAAATATCCGTATCGATAGTGAGTCTTTCTGTCATTGCCCGGTAAACAAGAGTGATACGCTGGAAACGATTTTCGAGTTGCGGCGTCAGTTGCGGTAAAGTATACCAGGCATGCAAAGACAAGAACTCATCCGCTCCTTCGAAAGATAATGCATCAAGAGTAGTTACGCGAATGCGTTGCTTGTCCGTGGCCCTTTATTGTTTTTATTCTTCACTTCAAGAAATGTGAGGTTGGAGGAAACATACGTCCGTACTCTGATTTTTTCCCGTACAGCCCGTCCGTTCTGATGCGCCAGATACATGGCTTTATCCGCAGTATCCAGATAAACAGTATGATAAACAATATTCCGTTCGCCTGCTACTTCCTGTACATGATAGTCACAGGCAGCACGTTTCAACAGTACAGCCAACGTATCCAGCGGAAGCAGATATTTCGTATCCGTCCGGTTCATCAAACGGATACGACTCATTTCCTTCAATGTAATAGGGTTGAAGGAATCCAGCATTCCTGTCATCTCTTTCAAAGTTTCCTCTATTATCATACCTGTTTCGTTTCTGTGACAAATATAACCGGGGACTTGTTACAAGAAAAATCAAATCAACCAACGAGGCTTTTTTGACGGTAAACACATAAAGGAAATCGCCCTATCACCTTACCACCTTATCACTTTTTTATTCCTTTCTTTCCCATAAGAACGATGATGTTTTAACAATTTGTTGAGTTTTATCAATAGCAGCAAGACACTTTTCAACTTTTTGATTATCAACATGATATTCCGAACCGTATTCAGTATACGACAGAACCCTATTCAG
>ERZ791618.320-NODE-320-length-25965-cov-3.800425_pt1 | contig 25965 bp, 24 predicted proteins | sample MGYA00510059_ERZ791618 | MGnify/ENA primary metagenome ERZ791618 (study PRJEB30046, sample SAMN00715159) | human gut metagenome | study: EMG produced TPA metagenomics assembly of the A metagenome-wide association study of gut microbiota in type 2...
TATTTCCGGCGCGGCTGCGGCCGGGAGTTCCCTGCCGGCACACGATGTTGCAGTGCCGTCAGGCGCCGGATCGGGCCGGGACGGGCACTCTGCCACCGGCCCGGGGTGTTGCGTCACGCCGCGCGTGCTGAACCTCTTTGCCTATACGGGCGGGGCGAGTCTCGCGGCATGTGCCGCAGGGGCGGATACGACGCATGTCGATTCGGTGAAGCAGGTGGTCACCTGGGCGCGCGAGAACATGGAGCTGAGCGGACTGGACGGCATCCGGTGGATCGTCGAGGATGCGCTGAAATTCGTGCAGCGCGAAGTCCGCCGCGGCAACCGTTACCACGGCATCGTCCTCGATCCCCCGGCCTACGGGCGGGGTGCCAACGGCGAGAAATGGATTCTCGAGGACAACATCTGCGAGATGCTCGAGTGCTGTGCCCGGTTGCTGGAGCCGCGGGGGGCGTTCCTCGTGCTGAACCTCTATTCGATGGGATTGTCGTCCACGCTGGCCCGTACGGCGGTGCGGCAGGCGTTCGGTGCGCCGCGTACGGAGCAGTACGGCGAACTTTGTTTCACGGATCGTGCGGGCAAGCAACTGCCGCTCGGTACGTACTACCGTTTTACACGTTAAAAACTTGGAACCATGAGTATCCTGATCGTATTGTTCGGCCTGCTGAGCGACTGCCTGTTGTCCGTCCTGGTGGGCATCATCGGCAGCAGCCGGCGCATCGGCTTCGGGCTGGCATTCCTCGTGAGCCTGATCTTCACGCCGCTCGTGGGGCTTATCATCACCCTGCTGACCGACCCGTTGCCGTACGGCGGCCAGCGCTGGGGCTGCGTCGGCACGTTCGTGGCCATCCTCGGCCTGTTGTTCCTCTGCGCCTTCCTGATCCTGTTACTGGCCGGAGGCGCCGTCGTCGCCATGTTCTGATTTCCCGTAACGCCCCTCCAGCAGGAGAATCATGTTTTCGAGTTTCTTCTCGTACTCTCCGAAAAACCAGTCGTCGAAGGCTCTGGGGATCAGCCCGATCCAGTTTCGTACCGTTTTGTCGGCGAGCGTTTTCTCGAATCCTTCGTGGTAGGGTGAATTCCAATGGAGATTCTCCATCTGGGAGGGCAGCATGGCCTGCATGCGCTGGTCGTAATACAGCTCCATGTAGTCGTCGAACGCCGCGAGTTCCTTATAGCAGCGCAGCAGGTCGATGAGGGTCTGCTTGTCGGCGATATGCGAGGCGATGCCCGTCGTCTTGAGCATTTCCAGGGCATCGTTCGACAGGCGGTAGGGCTTGCCCATGCCGCCTGTGATGTAGCGCGAATAGGTTTCGACCGTGTCGGACGGGAACCCTGCGAGCGAAAAATCCGCTTCCAGCAGGCGCCGTGCCACCCATTTGTCTTTGCCGTATGTGTACCTGTAATCCCGGACGACCTGCAGGTTGTCGTGCAGTTCGGATGCGACGAGTTGCATGGCCTGCCGTACCTCCCGCTGTTTGGCCGCTTCGGTGATCCGGGCGGTCAGCCACAGGGTCAGCAGTACGCCGCCCGTGACGATCGAGAACTGGCGCGCGTAGTCGCCGATTTTCCACTTTTTAATTCGTTTCTTGAGGGGTTTCTTCATGGCTGCGAGGGTGTTTCCCTTCCGGGATGCTCAGAATATGTAGTATATCAGGATGCCCGCCGCGGCCGAGAGGCAGATCAGCAGGATGGGGTTCACTTTTTTGACCGAGGCGACGAAGACGCCGCCGAATAGCGCCCAGCTCCAGCCGTCGATGAAGTTCTGTTCGTCGGGCGCTTTGCTGTGCGGGAACATCAGCAGCAGTGCCGCCGAGGCGATCATGCCGATCACCACGGGGCGCATGCCCTTCATGGCTCCTTCGACGATGGGGTTTTGCTTCAGGCGGAGGAAGAAGCGCGTGATGAGCAGCATCAGCGTGAGCGACGGCAGGCATACGGCAAACGTCGCCAGCGCCGCCCCCAGGATGCCGCACCACGCGTTGCCAGCCTGCGCCCCGACCGTATAGCCCACATAGGTGGCCGAGTTGATGGCGATGGGCCCGGGCGTGATCTGCGAGACGGCCACGATGTCGGCGAATTCGGCATTGGTCATCCAGGCGTGCTGCACGACCACTTCGTTCTGGATGAGCGAGAGCATGGCGTAACCGCCTCCGAAGCCGAAGAACCCTATTTTCAGGTAGCTTACGAACAGTTGCCAGAAGATCATTTGCCTGCTTTTTTAGCGATGAATAATGTCCATGCGATGCCGATGGCGGCCGCTGCGATCAGGATATAGATCGGCGACCAGCCCAGGTACCATACGGCCAGCGCCGACGCGGCGATCACCGCGAACATGGCCCAATGCATCTCCCGCGCCAGCGAGATCACCGGCACAACGATCAGTGCCACCACGGCCGGGCGCATGCCTTTGAATGCGGCGTCCACAACGGGGTTGTGGCGGATGTCGGCAAACAGGAGCGCGATCGCGAGGATGATGACGAACGACGGCAGAACGCTGCCCAGCAATGCCGCCACGGCGCCTTTCAGCCCCCGCATCTTGTAGCCTACGAACACCGAGGTGTTGATGGCGATGGGGCCCGGGACGGATTGTGCGAGGGTCAGCAGGTCGAGGAACTCCTTGTGCTCGATCCAGCCGCGCTTGGCGATCAGCTCCTGCTCGATGAGCGGCAGCATGGCGTATCCCCCGCCGAAGGTGAAAAGCCCGATCTTGAAGAAGGAGGCGAAAATGGTACGAAGTCGTTGCATGTTTTCCGTGTTCTTTACTTAATCCGGCAGTGTTGCAGTCGTGCCGCAGGGGCGGGGTTCCGGGGCGGCTGTGCTCCCCGCCCGGCCGTTTTATTGTCCGGCGTTGGCCACCGACGCCATGACCGTGGCGACGACGGCTGCGGTTTCGGTGCGCAGGCGCTGCGTGCCGAGGGTGATCTCCTCGAACCCGTTGGCGCACGCGAAAGCGATCTCCTCGGCCGAGAAATCGCCTTCGGGGCCGATGAAGACCAGCGCCGCCTCGCCTTTGCGGAGCGTCGCGGGCAGGTAGATTTTGCCTGCGGGCGACAGCGCCGGGGCGCAGTGAGCGATGAATTTCCGCCCATCGAACGGCCTGGCTGCGGCCTCGCGGAACGGCGTAAGCGGGTGCAGCTCCGGGCGGTAGGCCTTGAGCGACTGTTTCATCGCCGCCGTGATGACCTTCCCCGCGCGTTCGGGTTTGAAGACGCGGCGTTCGCTGTGTTCCGTTTCGAGCGGGACGATGGCGCTGACCCCCACCTCGGTGGCCTTTTCAAGGAACCATTCGAAGCGGTCGGCGTTTTTGGTCGGCGCCACGGCCATCACCAGCCGGTAGGGGAGCGGTTCCCACTGCGCCTGTGTCGTGGTGACGCGAACCGTACATCGTTTCGGGTTGTCGTCGGTGATCTGGCAACAAAATAAATTGCCCCTTCCGTCAGTTATATGGAGGGTATCGCCGCGCCCCAGACGCAGCACGCGGACACAATGTTTCGACTCCTCTTCGCTCAGCGTATAGAGGGGCGGCGTGATGTCGGGGGCGTAAAAAAGTTGCATACCTGTTATAAATTACTAACTTTGCATCGCTGTGCGGACGCATCGAAGATGCCTCCGCCGTCGGCGATTGCAAAGTTACACAAAATAACACGATAGATGAAACGTATTGCAGGATTATTCACAACACTTTTACTGCTTATGACACTTGCGTCATGCGATTCCCGGAAAACGGCCGGGGAAAACCCGTTTTTCACCGAATGGGATACGCCGCACGGCGTGCCGCCGTTCGACAAGATCCTGCCCGAGCATTTCATGCCCGCCTTCGAACGCGGCATGTCGTTGCACGAGGCCGAGATCGACGCCATCACCTCGAACAAGGACGAGGCCACGTTCGAAAATACGATCCTTGCCTATGACAATGCCGGGCAGATGCTCGCGCAGACCGAACTGGTGTTCGGCATGCTGTGTGCCGCTGAAACCAACGACCGCATGCAGGCCCTGCAAGAGCAGGCCATGCCCCTGCTGGCCGCGCACAGGGACAAGATCCGCCTCGACGACAAGCTCTTCGTCCGTGTGAAGGAGGTTTACGACAGGCGTGCGGCGCTGGGGCTCGACGCCGAGCAGATGCGCCTGTTGCAGAAAACCTACGACTCCTTCGTGCGTGCCGGGGCGTTGCTCGACGCCGAGCAGAAGGCCCGCCTGAAAGAGATCAACGGGCAGTTGTCGCTCACGGCCGTGAAATTCGGGAATAACATCCTCGCAGAAAACAACAATTTCGTGCTCGAACTCAAGTCGGACGAACTCGACGGGCTGCCGGCAGGCATCCGCGATGCCGCCCGCGAGAAGGCCCAGCAGATGGGCAAGGGCGACAAGTGGGTCTTCACGCTCCACAAGCCCAGTCTGATTCCGCTGCTGACCTATTCTACCAGGCGCGACCTGCGCGAGAAAATATACAAGGCTTACCTGAACCGCTGCAACAACGGCGACGAATACGATAACAAGCAGCTCATCAACGATTTCATCCGCCTGCGCACGGAGAAGGCACACCTGCTGGGCTATCCCTCTTACGCCGCCTATGTCGTGGCGGACGAGATGGCCGGTACGACCGATGCCGTTTACGGCCTGCTCGACCAGATCTGGACGCCGGCGCTCGAACGCGCCAAGGGCGAGCTGGCCGAGATGGACACGCTTTTGCAGAAGGACATCCCCGGTGCCACCTTCGAATCGTGGGACTGGTGGTATTACGCCGAGAAGCTGCGCAAGCAGAATTATGCCCTCGACGAGGAGATGCTGCGTCCCTACTTCTCGCTCGAGAACGTGCAGGGCGGCATCTTCTACCTGGCCAACCGCCTCTACGGCATCACCTTCCAGCCGATCGTCGTGCCGCTCTACCATCCCGATGCGGTCGCCTACGAGGTGCTCGATGCCGATGGCTCGCACCTGGGTGTGCTCTATTTCGACTATTTCCCCCGCGACGGCAAGAGCCAGGGCGCCTGGTGCGGCAACTATGTCGAGCAGACCTATAAGGACGGCAAGCGCGTGGCGCCCGTGGTGAGTGTTGTCTGCAACTTCACGCGCCCGGTACGCAATACGCCCGCACTGCTGACGCTCGACGAGACGGAAACGCTCTTCCACGAATTCGGCCATGCGCTCCACTTCCTGTTTCACGACGTGAAATACCGCGGCCTCTCGGAGGTCGAGGGCGATTTCGTCGAACTGCCTTCGCAGGTCATGGAGAACTGGGCATTCGAACCCGAGATGCTGAAGCACTATGCCGTGCATTACCGCACGGGCGAAGTGATCCCGAAATACCTCGTGGACAAACTCCGCAAGAGCGAACTCTTCAACCAGGGTTTCGCCACCACGGAACTGATCGCCGCGTCGCTTTCCGACATGGATATCCACTCGGTCACCGAATACGAACCGTTTGACCCGATGGCATTCGAGCGGCAGGCGCTCAACGAGAAGCGAGGCCTGATCCCGCAGATCGAGCCCCGCTACCGTTACCCCTATTTCAGCCATATCTTCGACGGCGGCTACTCGGCGGGTTACTATTTCTATACCTGGGCCGAGGTGCTCGACAAGGATACGTTCGAGGCCTTCCGCGAGAGCGGCGACCTGTTCAACAAGAAGATCGCCGCAGATTTCCGCGCCAAGCTGCTTTCGCGCGGCGGTTCGGAGGATGGCATGTCGCTCTACCGGGCATTCCGCGGTGCCGATCCCGACAAGCGGGCGATGTTGCGCAGCCGCGGACTCTGGGACGAACCCGAACCCGAACCGGAACCCGACGACGAAGGCGAAGCGCCCCTTCAGCCCGAAGTACGGCAGGAATAGCCCTCATCCGTAAAATTAACCCAATATTTGCAATAACATGAAAAAAGCATTTATCATCATGACCTTTTCCGCGATGGCGGCCGGGTGCGCCGACAATTCGATTCCCAAGGCGCAACTGCCCGAATTAGATACTTCGAACCCCTTGCTGGCCGAGTGGAATACGCCCCACCAGACCCCGCCGTTCTCCGAGATCGAACTCTCGGACTACGAGCCTGCGTTCGACGCGGCCATCGCCTGCTCGCATGCCGAGATCGACGCGATCGTCGCCAACCCCTCGAAGCCGACCTTCGGCAATACCATCGTGGCTCTGGAGCGCCACGGTGCGCTGCTGGATCGTATCTCGGGTATCTTCTTCAACCTGCTCGAAGCGGATACGTCGGACGAAATGCAGCAGATCGCACTGCGCGTGCAGCCCAAGCTGACCGAACTGTCGAACGACATCTCGCTCAACCCCGAACTCTTCGCCCGCGTGAAGGCAGTCTACGGGAAACCCGGCCGCGGCCTCTCGAAAGAGGACAAGAAACTGCTCGAGGATACCTACCAGAGCTTCGCACGCAACGGTGCCGCCCTGTCCGACGCGGACAAGGAGCTCTACCGCAAGTATTCGTCCGAGTTGTCGGCCGCAACGCTCCAATTCGGCCAGAATGCCCTGGCTGCGACCAATGCCTTCTCGATCAACATCACCGATCCGAAGGTCGTGGCCGAACTGCCGGACTTCGTGAAGGAGGGCATGGCCGCCGATGCCAAGGCGCGCGGTGAAAAGGGCTGGACGGTGACGTTGCAGGCGCCGAGCTATGTGCCTTTCCTGACCTATTCGTCGAACCGTGCGCTCAAGGAGAAACTCTGGCGTGCCTACAATTCGCGTGCATTGGGCGGCGAGAACGACAATACGCTGGTCGTGAAACAGATCGCCAACCTGCGCCTGAAGATCGCCAACCTGCTGGGCTATAAATGCTATGCCGACTACGTGCTCGAACGCCGCATGGCCGAGAACACCCCGACGGTCATGGCCTTCCTCGACGAGCTGCTTTCCCAGACCAAAGCCTATGCCGACCGGGACTATGAGACCGTCGGCGACTATGCCGCTTCGCTCGGATTCAAAGGCCAGCTCATGCCGTGGGACTGGGGCTATTACAACGAGAAGTACAAGCACGAGAAATATGCGCTCAACGACGAGCTGGTGAAACCTTATTTCAAACTTGAAAACGTCCGCAAGGGCGTCTTCATGCTCGCCAACAAGCTCTACGGGCTGAATTTCACGCCCAACGACAAGATCGAGGTGTACCATCCCGACGTGACGGCCTACGACGTGACCGACGAGAACGGCCGTTTCATGGCGGTACTCTACTTGGACTTCTTTCCCCGCGAATCGAAGCGTTCCGGGGCATGGATGACCGAGTTCCGCGGTGCGAAGATCGTCGACGGCAAGGAGACCCGTCCGCTGGTGTCGCTGGTGATGAACTTCACCAAGCCTACCGAAACGGCCCCTTCGCTGCTGACCTTCGACGAGGTGGAAACCTTCCTCCACGAGTTCGGCCACTCGCTCCACGGCATGCTGGGCGAGGGCAAGTACGAGTCGCAGACCGGAACGAGCGTTTACCGTGACTTCGTGGAGCTGCCTTCGCAGATCATGGAGAACTGGGCTACCGAGAAGGAGTTCCTCGACCTGTGGGCCGTGCATTACCAGACGGGCGAGCCGATCCCGGCCGAGGTCGTCGACCGCATCGTCGCCGCACAGAACTATTTGGCGGCCTATTCCAACGTGCGCCAGCTTTCGTTCGGCCTGACCGATATGGCATGGCATACGATCACCGAGCCTTTCGAGGGCGATGTCGAGCAGTTCGAGGTCGCATCGATGGCCCCGACGCAGGTGCTGCCCGTAGTTCCCGGAACGGCGATGGCCCCGGCATTCGGACATATCTTCTCGGGTGGCTATGCCGCGGGGTATTACGGCTACAAGTGGGCCGAGGTGCTGGAGGCGGACGCCTTCTCGCTCTTCAAGGAAAAGGGCATCTTCAACCGCGAGGTCTCCGGCTCGTTCCGTGAGAATATCCTTTCGAAGGGCGGTACCGAGCATCCGATGGAACTCTACGTGCGCTTCCGCGGCCACAAACCCGAAACCAGGGCGCTGATCGAGAAAATGGGGCTCGGCAAATAACCGCATTCCCATACCCGATAAAAAAGGGAACCTCCCAACAGGAGGTTCCCTTTTTTACGGTGCATTTCTTTTGCCCTGAAATGTTCCTTGTGATGAATATTTTACTAAATTTGCGGTTGGGATTGAGAATTTTATTACGCTAATACACTTGCACTATGCCTCTGGAAAAACTAAATGCGGCACTGATCGGTGCTATACAAAATAGTACCCCGGAATATACCAATGCGGCGGCCATTCTGACGGACAAGCTCAATATCGGCCGCGAGGCGGCTTACCGCCGGCTGCGCGGCGAAGTGCCTTTCACCTTCGGGGAGGCGGGCGTACTTTCGGCGCAGATGAATTTTTCGCTCGACCGCACGGTCGGGGCCTTGGATTTCGGGAATGTGCTTTTCCGGCTGAGTTTCAGTGATTACCATACGGCGCTCGAAGATTACACGGGGGTTATCGACCAGGATACCCTTTTCTACCGTGAGGTTTCCTCCGACGTCGATGCCGAACAGGCCATCGCCGGAAATTCGTTTCCGCGGATGCTTTACATGCGTTATCCGAAACTGACCAATTTCAAACTTTTCAAATGGCTCTACCAGCAGGGGCTCATCGACTGTTCGGGGGCTAAATTCGAGGATATGAAAGTGCCGGAGGTGCTTTTGCAGAGCTACCGCGACCTGGTGCACGAAGCGCAGCTGATGCCTGCCACGACCCTGATATTCGACGGCAGTTGTACCAAACGCTGGGTCAACGCCATCTGCGCATTCCGCAACATGCATCTGATTAGGGACGAAAGCGTCGAAGTGCTGAAAGCCGAGTTGTTGCAAATGCTCGACGACCTGGAAGAGATTTGTGTTTCCGGGCAGTTCCGCAGCGGGCGGCCTGTGTCGGTCTTTATTTCGGATATGGATATCGAAGCGACTTACTGCTACCTTTCGGCACGGCATTACCGGGCGAGCTGCCTCGAGGCGTTCTCGATCAACTCGCTGCGCAGCTCCGATCCGGACATGTTCGAGCACACCAAACGCTGGGTGCTGGCCCTGAGCCGGTTTGCGACGTTGATATCATGCAGCGGGGAATTGCAGCGGATCCATTTCTTCAAGCGGCAGCGAGCTGTCGTGGCAGAATTGGAAAGGGAGGGCTTAGAACCCTCCCCCGAAGTCTTCCAGGAATAAACGGAACCTTGCGTCTAGCTCCTTGGTGTCTATCCTGTGCTTCAAATCCTGACGGATTTTCCACTTGCGTCACTTTTGCGGGTGTAGCCCGCCCCTTGCACAATCCCACTTGAATTCTTCATATCTCCTGTGCAATACAAAAGTAGGGTAAGGCTTCGGGTAAAACAAGACGGAAAACGGGTGTGCGTGCAGATTGATTGTCTGTTTTTGATGCCTGGTTTTGAGTACGGCTCGGATTTTGAAATTAAAATTTCAGGTGTGGGTGATAATGCTGATATCCGACGGAAGCGTGGTTTGTTTGTTTCGCATTGCGAAACAGGCTGTTCGGGGGGGGAGGAGCGTGGAGGAAGAATGAAAAAAGCGAGGAGACTTCCTCGCTTTTTCAGTTGAGCTACCTGGATTCGAACCAAGAATAACAGGACCAGAATCTGTTGTGTTACCATTACACCATAGCTCAATGTCCTTTCGGTGATGCAAAAGTAGAACTTTATTTTTCAACTGCAAAGAAAATTCCGAAAAAAATTTATACTTTTGTTCATAACCCCTTTCGGGAAAAACGGCCTGCAAAAGTAAAACAACACATAAATCAACCAATTATGGGAATCAAATTCCGTCTTATCGTCATGAACTTCCTGCAGTACGCGATCTGGGGTTCGTGGCTCATTTCGCTGGGCGCCTACCTCGGCGGAGGACTTCAGTTCACAGGGTTGCAAATCGGCAGTTTCTTCGCTACGATGGGTATCGCATCGCTCTTCATGCCGGCCCTCATGGGTATCATCGCCGACCGCTGGATCCCCGCGCAGAAGCTGCTGGGCATCTGCCAGCTCATCAGCGCCGGGTTCCTCGTCGCAGCCGCCTCGCAAACCGCCTACGGCCCCCTGTACACCTGCATGTTGATGAGCGTCATGTTCTACATGCCCACCATCGCCCTCTCGAACTCGGTTGCCTACAATGCCCTCGACCTGGCGAAACTCGATGCCGTGAAGCACTTCCCGCCCATCCGGGTCTGGGGTACGGTCGGCTTCATCGCCGCCATGTGGTTCGTCGATCTGGTTCAGATAGGCGGCGTACAGATCAAACTGACCTATTGGCAACTGTACGTTTCGGCCATCCTCTCCCTGATTCTCGCGATCTACTCCTTCACGTTGCCGGGCTGTCCGGTCAGTCATGCCCGGAAAAGCCAATCGTGGATCGACACGCTCGGACTCCGCGCATTCGCTCTCTTCAAGGAGAAACGCATGGCGATCTTCTTCATCTTCTCGATGCTGCTGGGCGCCGCTCTTCAGATTACCAATGCCTTCGGCGACAGTTACATTCAGAACTTCGGCACGATGCCCCAATACGCCGACTCGCCCATCGTGCGCCACTCGGTAATCCTGCTCTCGCTCTCGCAAATGTCCGAAACATTCTGCATCCTGCTGATTCCCTTCTTCCTGCGACGCTTCGGCATCAAATGGGTGATGCTGATCTCGATGCTGGCCTGGGTGCTCCGCTTCGGATTCTTCGGTATCGGCAATCCGGGATCGGGTGCCGTTTTCCTGATCCTCTCGATGATCGTTTATGGGGTCGCATTCGACTTCTTCAACATTTCGGGCTCGCTTTTCGTCGAAAAGGAAACTACCCCCGACATCCGTTCCTCGGCGCAGGGTGTCTTTATGATCATGACCAACGGACTCGGTGCTTTCTTCGGCTCCTACGCGGCAGGTGCGGTAGTCGATGCTTTCGGCTGGCCCGAATCATGGTATATCTTTGCGGGTTACGCGCTGGTCGTCGCCATCGTCTTCGCAATGGTCTTCCGCTACAAACACAAGCCCGAAGAGATGGGGGCCGTAAGCCACTAACAAGCAATCCCCGTCACAACAAACGGCCGGAAACTATCACGTTCCGGCCGTTTTCATTTATAATTCAAAGTTCTCAACGCATCAGCACCGAGCTATCCCCGTAACTCAAAAAACGGAAATCGTGCGTGAGGGCGTAGTCGTAAATCCGATGCCAATCATCTCCCACGTAAGCCGACACCAACAACAGCAACGTCGATTTGGGCTGGTGGAAGTTCGTGACGATATTGCGCACGATCCGGAAACGGTATCCCAGCGGCGTAATCATGATCTGCGTGGCGGCCTTGAGTTTCTCGATCCCCTCACGAACCATATAGTCTGACAGTACCTGCAATGCTTCGCGGCCTGTAAACGCCTCGGGCAAGTCGTACAACTCCCACTGCCCGATCACGCGGCTACGGGCGCACCCGAAGTACGGATCCGCCACGCCAGCGCCGTCAAAGACTCCAGCGTTCGGACGGAAGTGGTACCTACCGCCGTAATATTATCCCACTTCTCCAGCAGCCGCTCCACGCTGCTTCGACGGATCTCGAAATGTTCCGTATGCATCGGATGCGCCGCCGCATCGCGGTCTTTCACGGGCAGAAATGTTCCGGCCCCCACGTGCAGGGTCACCTCTTCGAACGAAAACCCCTGCGTCCGCATCCGCTCGATCAACTCCGGTGTGAAGTGCAGGCCGGCCGTCGGAGCGGCCACGGAACCTTCGAATTTCGAATAGACGGTCTGGTAACGGGTATTGTCGATCTCCTGACTCTCGCGGTTCAGGTAAGGCGGGATCGGAATCCGGCCCAGATGTTCCAGCAGTTGTCCGAACGTCAGATCAGCCGTCCATTCGAAGCGGACGATCTGCTCGCGGCCGCCCTCGCCCTCACGCCAGGCCAGCATCCGTTCCGCGCGACCTTCATATTCGAAATCGATCACCAGCGGGCCTTCTTTCCATTTTTTGAGGTTACCCACGATGCAGCTCCAGCGGCACGAACCTTTCACGGCGAACGCCCGCTCGTAATCCGCCGGATCGTGCGGTTCGAGGCAGAATACCTCGATCCGAGCACCCGAAGGTTTGTGCATGATAATCCGCGCCCGAATCACCTTGGTATTGTTGAACACCAGCAGGGTCCCCTCAGGCAGTATGTCGCCGATGTCGCGGAAGCGGCGCTCCGAGATTTCCCCCCGTTCGTAAACAAGCAGCTTCGATGCCGATCGCTCCTCGAGCGGATACTTGGCGATCCGCTCGTCGGGCAGGTCGTAGTCGAAACGGTCTATGTCGATATGTCTTTCCATTTTCAGCATATAGCGGGCACAAAATTAATAAAAATCCCGGTCTTTACGGAAAAGATACCCGGTTTAGACCAGCAAATAAATTTGGCGCTGCGCTCGGCTTTCACTATCTTTGCATCAGATAGAAGGCGGTTCGGACAAGCTCGAACGGGTTCGGCTCGTCGTTCCCTTTTGCTATCTTTACAAAAAATTTCGCTCTGATAGGCTGCGTCCGGATATAAGTCGGCTCGATCCGGCTTCATCGCACGCCAGCACTATCTCGGCCTGTCCAATCGCTGAAAACCATGAAAACCGATTTTCTGGTCATCGGATCCGGCGCCGCCGGACTGAGTTTCGCCCTCAAAGCCGCAGAACACGGCCACGTTACACTGGTAACGAAAGGGAAAATGGACGAGTGCAACACCAACTATGCCCAGGGAGGCATCTGTTCGGTGACCTATGCGCCCGACACGTTCGAAAAACATATTCACGACACCCTGGTCTGCGGTGCCGGCAAATGCGACCCCGCAGCAGTCGAACTGGTAGTTCGCCGGGCCCCGGAGCTGATCCGCGACCTGATCGCCTGGGGCACGAAATTCGACAAGACACCCGACGGACGCTTCGAACTCAACCGCGAAGGCGGACATACCGAGCATCGTATCCTCCACCACGAGGACCTCACGGGCGCCGAGATCGAACGGGCCCTGATAACCTCGGTACGCAAGCACCCCAACATCACGGTTCTCGAACACCATTTCGCCATCGACCTGCTGACACAGCATCACCTGGGCGAATTCGTCACCCGCCACACGCGCGGCCTGGCCTGCTTCGGAGCTTACGTACTGAACCTGGAGAGCAACGAGATCGAAACCGTGCTGGCCAAATTCACCGTCGTCGCTGCAGGCGGCTGCGGCAACGTCTATTCTTCGACGACCAATCCGAGCGTCGCCACGGGCGACGGCATCGCCATGTGCCACCGCGCCAAGGCGATCACCGAAAACATGGAGTTCATCCAATTCCATCCCACCTCGCTCTACCATCCGGCCGAAAAGCCCAATTTCCTCATCACGGAGGCGATGCGGGGTTACGGCGCGATCCTGCGTCTGCAAAACGGCGAAGAGTTCATGGACAAATACCACCCGATGAAATCGCTCGCCCGCGCGACGTGACGGCCCGGGCCATCTATACCGAAATGACCCGCCGGGGCGAGGACTTCGTCTATCTCGACGTGCGGCACAAAGATCCGGAGCAGACGCGCCGGCATTTCCCGAACATCTACGAAAAATGCCTCTCGCTCGGCATCGACATCACCCGCGACCTGATCCCCGTCACGCCGGCGGCGCACTACTGCTGCGGCGGGGTGAAAGTAGATCTCAACGGCGAAACCTCGATCCGGCGGCTCTATGCGCTGGGAGAAACCTCCTGCACGGGACTGCACGGCGCCAACCGGCTGGCTTCGAACTCCCTGATCGAAGCGGTCGTCTATGCCGACCAGGCCGCCAAACATGCCGCCTCGCGGCTCTCCTCGGTCGAGATCCAGGAAGGTATTCCCGACTGGGATTTCGAAGGTACCCAGCACACCGAGGAGATGCTGATGATCATCCAGTCCAAGCGCGAGATGCAGGCCATCATGTCCAATTACGTCGGCATCGTCCGTTCGAACCTCTCGCTCGAACGCGCCCTGCGCCGCCTGTCGATCATCTACGAAGAGACCGAAGAGCTGCACAACAAGATCAAGCCCAACCGCGAGCTGTGCGAACTGCGCAACATGATCGCCGTGGCCTACCTGGTCATCAAACAGGGCAGCGCATTGAAAGAATCGGTCGGCTGCCACTACAACTCCGACTACCCCAAACCGGACAATAAATAATCCGCAAGCAAACCTATCCACAACCTTTATTACCATCTATGACCTTACAGGAAGAGATCACCCGCCGGCGGACGTTCGCCGTCATCGCGCACCCGGACGCCGGTAAAACGACCCTGACCGAAAAACTGCTGCTCTTCGGCGGCGCCATCCACGTCGCGGGAGCGGTCAAAAGCAATAAAATCAAGAAGGGAGCCACCTCCGACTTCATGGAGATCGAACGTCAGCGCGGTATTTCGGTCGCTACGTCCGTCATGGGTTTCGAATACCAGGGCCGCAAGATCAACATTCTCGATACCCCGGGCCACGAAGACTTCGCCGAAGATACCTACCGCACGCTGACGGCCGTGGACTCCGTAATCATCGTCATCGACGGCGCCAAGGCGTCGAGTCCCAGACCCGCAAGCTGATGGACGTCTGCCGCATGCGGCAGACCCCGGTGATCGTCTTCGTAAACAAGCTCGACCGCCCCTGCAAGGATCCCTTCGACCTGCTGGACGAAATCGAGAAGGAACTCCGCATCCGGGTACGTCCCCTGTCGTTTCCGATTTCGAGCGGCGACACCTTCAAGGGCGTTTACAACATCTACGAGAAGAACCTCACGCTCTTTACGAGCGACGAACGGCAGACGGCCGACGCTTCAACCGTAGAGATCAACGACCTCGCCTCGCCCGAACTGGACGAATACATCTCCGAACGCTACGCCAAGCAACTGCGCGAAGACACCGAACTGGTCGAAGGCGTGTACGACGCTTTCGACCGCGACGCTTACCTGCGGGCTGAGCTGGCCCCGGTCTTCTTCGGCTCGGCGGTCAATAATTTCGGCGTGAAGGAGTTGCTGGAGTGTTTCATCCGCATCGCCCCCTCGCCGCGCCCTGCGCCGACCGAAACCCGGATCGTGGAGCCTGCCGAGGAGAAAATGACAGGCTTCGTCTTCAAGATCCACGCCAACATGGATCCGAACCACCGCGACCGCATCGCCTTCCTGAAGATCTGCTCCGGCACGTTCGAACGTAACAAGAATTTCCTGCACGTGCGCAGCGGCAAACAGATGAAATTCTCCTCGCCGACGGCTTTCATGGCCGAGAAAAAGTCGATCATCGACTTCGCCTATCCGGGCGACATCGTCGGCCTGCACGACACGGGCAACTTCAAGATCGGCGACACCTTCACCGAAGGCGAAAAGCTCAAATTCACAGGCATTCCCTCCTTCGCACCCGAACAGTTCCGTTATATCGAGAATGCCGATCCACTGAAGTTCAAACAGTTGGCCAAAGGCATCGATCAGCTCATGGACGAAGGCGTCGCGCAGCTCTTCACTTCGTCGCTCAACGGAGATACAAAGCACAGTGGGCGCCCTGCAATTCGAAGTGATCGAATACCGCCTGGCGCACGAATACAACGCCGCCTGCCGCTGGGAGCCGATCTCCATCTATAAAGCCTGCTGGATCGAGAGCGACAACGCCGAGCAGCTGGCCGACTTCAAACGGCGCAAACATACGAACATGGCCATCGACAAGCACGGCCGCGATGTATTTCTGGCCGACACCAGCTATGCCCTGGCCCTGGCGCAGGAAAACTTCAAGGACATCAGATTTTACTTCACCTCGGAGTTCTGATCCCGTTACAAGCAAGTTCTGATCCCGCCAGCAATCATCAAAATATAAACCACCCGTGCTACCATTGCACGGGTGGTTTTATTGTCAAAATAACTACTCTTCCCCGCACAAACGATTCGCGCGACATACCACATCCGTTCTCGATCTCCCCGTTCTTCCACCCACCCCCACAAAAGGGGCTGCCTCTGTAGGCAGCCCTTTCGATTTTCAGGATGGGAAACCCACGCCGACAACAACTCTATTTTTCGAGCCCCATCTTTTCGATCAGAGCCTTGGTTTCGGGCTTGTGTCCCCGGAAATTCACATAGAGCGTCATCGGATGTTCGTGACCGCCCTTCGAGAGAATTTCGCGGCGGAAAGCCTCCGCCACTTCGGGATTGAAAATACCCTTCTCCTTGAACAGCGAGAAGGCATCGGCCGCCAGCACCTCGGCCCACTTGTAACCGTAATAGCCCGCAGCATATCCGCCGGCAAAAATGTGGCTGAAAGCCGGCGACATCGCAGCACCCTCGACAACCGGGAGTACCTGAGCCGGAGCCATCGCCGTCCGTTCAAACAGTTCGACATCGCCCTCGAACGGCTTGTCGATCGAATGCCATGCCATGTCGTTGAGCCCGTACAGCAACTGGCGGACATTGAAATAAGCCGCCTGATAGTTCTCTGCGGCGACGATCTTGGCAATCAGGTCGGCAGGAATCGGTTCTCCGGTCTTGTAATTCACGGCCCACAAGTCGAGGAACTCTTTCTCGGTCGCCCAATTCTCCATGATCTGCGAAGGCAGCTCGACGAAATCCTGATATACGTGCGTACCGCTGATCGACTCGTGCTCTCCCTCCGAAAGAATGGCGTGCAGCGCGTGTCCGAACTCATGCAGGAAAGTTTCGAATTCACTGAAAGTAAGCAGTGAAGGAGTCGTATCGGTCGGCTTGGTGAAGTTCATCACCAGCGACACCAGCGGGCGGGTTTCGTGTTCCTCGACGATTGAAACGCTCCGGAACTCGGTTTCCCAAGCCCCGCCGCGTTTGGTAGCCCGGGGGAAGAAGTCGAGGTAAAGTTCCGCCAGGAAGCGACCGTCCTTGTCGGTCACGTCGTAAGCCGTCACCTCGGGATGATAGACCGGGACTTCGGGATTCGGCGTGAAATTAAGGCCGTAGAGCTTATTGGCAAGCAGGAATACCCCCCGCTTCACACTGTCCAACTGCAAGTAAGGCTTCACCAACTCCTCGTTGAGCTCGTATTTCTCATGGCGGTACTTCTCCGAGTAATAAGCCATATCCCAGGGCATGACCTCGCCTTCGAAACCCTGCGAGCGGGCATACTCCCCGATCGTATTGTAATCCTTCACGGCATACTCCTTGGTCTGGGCAAGCAATTCATCCAGGAAAGCATTGACCGTCTGCGCGTTTTCAGCCATTCGGTCGGCCAGCACGTAATCGGCGTACGTCGGATACCCCAACAGGTTGGCGATCTTCAAACGCAGATTGACCATCCGCTTGATGTTCTCCGTATTGTCGAACTCACCGCCCAAGCAGAGGGAGTTGCTGGCTCTCCAAAGCTTCTCCTTCAGCTCGCGGTTGGTCGAATACTCCATGAAAGGGACGTAACTCGGCGCCTGAAGCGTCACCGTCCATCCCTGCTCGCCACGGGCCTTGGCTTCGGCGGCCATACCGTCCCGCACGAAATCGGGAAGCTCGGCCACCTGCGCCGGATCCGTGATATTGATCGTAAAGGCATTCGTGGCAGCCAGCACATTGTGGCTGAACCGGAGCGAAAGCTCCGAAAGTTCGGTCGAATATTGCCGGTACAGTTCCTTGTCCTCATCGGAAAGGTTCGCACCGCTGCGCACGAAACCGTTATAGGTTTCCTCCAGCAATTTCTTGTCCTCTTTCGAAAGGAACCACCCCGGATGTTCATAGACGGCCTTCACACGCTCGAAGAGCTGCGGGTTGAGCGATATGTCGTTGGACAGGGCCGTCAATTTGGGCTGTACGTTCTCGGCCACCTGCTGCATCTCGGGCGTAGCATCCGCTTCGAGCAGGTTGAAAAAAATACCTTCGACCCGCGAAAGCAGCCGGCCCTGACGATCGAGCGCCACGATCGTATTATTGAAGGTCGGCTTGGCTGGATTGTTTACGATCGCGTCGATTTCGGCACGCGACACAGCGATCGCGGCATCGAACGCCGGTTCGTAATCGGACACCCGGATCCGGTCGAACGGCGGGGTTTCGTGCGGCGTATTCCACTCCGCGAGCAAGGGGTTGTTCGTATCAATTTCAGGCAGCTGGGCAACGGGCATCGTATGGTCCGCGCATCCGGCTGCCAAAGCGGTTAAAAATGTCATAACAATCTTTTTCATCGGTTAAATTAGATTTTAGGCTTTTCATTCGGTTCGAGGGTCACGACGGGCACGGCAAGGCTGTCGGCAGGTTCTTCGGGCAGCTCCTCCATCAGGCCACAGGCCACGAGCATCGCCCGTTTATCAGGATCGGCCCCGCGAAAATCCCGGTAGAGGGTCATACCGTCCGCCGAACCACCCCGCGAAAGCAGCGTCCGGAATTTCCGGGCGGTCGCACGGTCGAATACGTCGCCGGTCTGTTCGAAAGCCCGGAAAGCGTCTTTGTCGAGGACCTGCGCCCAGATATAGAAATAGTATCCCGACGCATAGCCCCCATCGAAAATATGCAGGAAATAGGGATAGCGGTAGCGGGGCTGTATCTGCGGGATCAATCCCCGGCGACCGTACACGGCATCGGCTTCGAACTCGTTCACATCGAAAGGTTCGTACTCCGTAATAGCGTGAATATCCATATCGGTAAGAGCGGCAGCTACCAGTTCGGTGACAATGAAGCCCTGGTTGAACTTGCCGCTTTCGCGGATGCGCTTGATCAAGCGTTCGGGAATCACCTCTCCCGTCGTATAATTGATCGCATAGTGGCGCAGCACTTCGGGTTCGGTCGCCCAATTCTCCATGATCTGCGAAGGGAGCTCCACGAAATCGCCCTCCACCCTGCCGAGCGACCGATATTTCACGTCGGCGAAAAGCGCATGCAGCCCGTGCCCAAACTCATGAAAAAGGGTCTGGACCTCATCGAGCGTAAGCAGCGAAGGCGTCAATTTGGTCGGCGGAGTAAAATTGCATACGATGGCGACCACAGGAGCGATGCGTTCGTCGCCTTCGTAGCGCTGGCTGCGGAACGCGGTACACCACGCACCGCTGCTCTTGCCGCTGCGCGGAAAAAAGTCGAAATAGAGCACGCCCAAATGAGTCCCGTCCACGTCGAGCACCTCATATACCGAGCAATCCTTGTGGTAAACCGGTGCGACCAACGGACGGAACGTAATCCCGTAAAGCCGGTTCGCCAGCGAAAAAGCGCCTTCCCGAACATTTTCGAGCGAAAAATAGGGCCGCAGCGTAGCATCGTCGAGCGCATATTTGTCCTTGCGCACCTTTTCGGCGTAATACCACCAATCCCAGGGTTCGAACGTCGCCCCCGGCACATCCCGCTGCAACATCGTATTCATCTCGGCCATCTCTTCCTTGGCGCGATCGAGCGCCGGCGTCCACACTTCGTTCAACAACTCATAAACGGCAGCGGGCGTTCCGGCCATCTCATCGGCCGTCACATAAGCCGCATAGGAGGGATAGCCCAGCAAGCGGGCTTTCTCGTTACGCAGGCGGGCGAAATCGTTCACCAGAGAGCGGTTATCGTACTCGCTGCCTTCGTTGCAACGGTCGATATATGCTTTGTACAACTGCTCCCGCAAGTCGCGCTGAGTAGAATACGTGAGAAACGGAATCCGGCTGGGAGCGTCGAGCGTAACGACCCACGCATCGTTCAATCCCAACTCCGCAGCCTTCTCCCGGGCCATCCCCTGCACGCTTGCAGGCAGCCCGTCGAGCTGTTTCTCCGTCAGTTTCAACATAAAATCATTCGTCGCCCGGAGGACATTATTGCCGAATTTCACGGGCAGCAGCGCCAATTCGCCGTTAATTTGACGCAACCGCTCCTTCTGCTGCGGATCGAGCAGCGCTCCCGCCCGCACGAACTTACCGTAAATCTTCTCCACCAGGCGCGTCTGCACGGCATCGAGGCCGAGGCTGCCGCGACGGTCGTAAACGGCTTTGATCTTGTCGAAAAGCACCTCGTCGAGCAGAATATTGTCCCGATGGGCGGCCAGCAACGGCATCGCCTGCTCTTTCGCCGCCAATAACTGATCGTTCACGTCGGCCGAACAGAGCATGTTGAAAACCAGCCCCACCTGCTCCAGCATCAAACCCGAACGGTCGTAAGCCAGAATGACATTCTCGAAAGAGGGCTGATCGCCGTTGGATTTGATAGCGTCGATCTCGGCTTCCTGAATCGACATCGCCCGCTGGAAGGCAGGCAGAAAGTGTTCGGGCCGGATCCGGTCGAAAGGAGGCACGCCGTAGGGCGTTTCCCACTCCTCGAAGAACGGATTCTCCGCCACCTCTTTACGCTGGTTGCATCCCGTAGTCATAAGCAGAATCAATGAAATTAAAAATAAAGAATATCGCTTCATCGGTTCGTTGGATTTTATTTACCTTTGCAAAGGTAAACAATTTATAAAAAATGCAACTGTTTTACGCCCCCGATATCGTTCCTCCGGAATATACGCTCAGCGAGGAAGAGTCGAAACACTGCATCCGCGTGCTTCGCATGGCCTGCGGCGAAGAGCTGCACATCACCGACGGCCGCGGTAACCTCTACCGCTGTGAAATCGTGGACGACAATCCCAAACGCTGCCGGGTGCGGGTGCGCGACACCAACAGCGAATTCGGCAAGCTGCCCTACCGCCTGACGATGGCCGTCGCCCCGACGAAAAACAACGACCGGTTCGAATGGTTCCTCGAAAAAGCCACGGAAATCGGGGTCGCGGAGATCATCCCCCTCGCCACGGAGCATAGCGAGCGACGCACGCTCAAGCCCGAACGGGAGAACAAGGTCATCACGGCTGCCGTGAAACAGTCGCTCAAAGCCTACCACCCCCGCCTGCACGAAATAACTCCGCTGCGACAGGTCATCAAGCAGCCCTTCGACGGACAGAAATTCATCGCCCACTGCGACGCTCCCCGTTCGGCCCTGGGCAAGGCATTTCTGCCCCACATCCTGCACAAAGGAGGCGACGTACTGGTTCTGATCGGGCCGGAAGGGGACTTCTCGCCCGAAGAGATCGACCTGGCCGTCCGGGGAGGTTTCCGCGAAATCACGCTCGGCTCGCAGCGCCTGCGCACGGAAACGGCCGCCGTCATGGCGACCGCATTGGTGGCTGCCGCCAACGAATCCGAAATCGGAACGGACGACAGACAACCGTCTTCAAAACCGGTACAATGAAACAACTTTGGGAAATATTCTGGTCGTTTTTCAAAATCGGACTCTTCACCTTCGGAGGCGGCTACGCCATGATCCCGCTGATCCAACGCGAGGTGATCGACCACCGCAAGTGGATCCCCGCTTCGGAATTTCTCGACCTGCTGACCCTGGCACAATCGGTCCCCGGCCCTATTGCGATCAACACGGCCGTCTTCGTCGGATACAAACGCTCGGGGCTCCGAGGCGCCTGCGCATCGCTGCTGGGCGCCGTGCTGCCGTCGTTCCTCATCATCCTGGCGATCGCCCTCTTCTTCGCGGGCATCCGTCAGAACCCCGTCGTCGATGCAGCCTTCAAAGGAATGCGCCCGGCGGTCGTTGCCCTGATCATCGCTCCGCTGGTCACCCTCACGCGGGGCATGCACTGGAGCATGATCGTGCTGGCCGCCGCACTGGCCGGACTGATCTGGTGGCTGGGTCTTTCACCGGTACTGATTCTTGCCGCCGGTGCAGGTGCAGGCATCGTCTGGGAATTGTCTATCGCAAAAAAGAGTAAGCAATGATATTCTGGGAACTGTTCGTCAGCTATCTGAAAATCGGATTCTTCGGCTTCGGCGGCGGTTATGCCATGCTGTCGCTGATCCAGAACGAAGTGGTCGTCCAGCACGCCTGGATGACCAACGCCGAATTCGCCGACATCGTGGCCGTATCGCAGATCACGCCCGGCCCCATCGCCATCAATTCGGCGACTTACGTGGGTTACACAGTTGGAATGCAAAGCGGCAGCGTATGGTACGGTATTCTGGGCTCGGTCATTGCGACTTTCGCGGTCTGCCTGCCGTCAATGACGCTGATGATTCTAGTCGCCCGCTACATCGCCCGACTCAAGGGCAATCCGCTGGTAAGCGGCGCCATGCGGGGACTCCGCCCGGTAGTGATCGGCATGATTGGGGCGGCCGCGCTCCTGCTGATGTTTCCGCAGGACGCAGGCGACGCCAGCTTCATCGACTTCTGGAGTTGGATTCTCTTCGGCGGCGTACTCGCAGGCTCCTACTTCAAACTCAATCCGATCCTGCTGATCGTCCTCTCGGCTGCCGCAGGCATCGCGATCTATCTTTAACCGCGCTTACTCTCCTCCGGCGACGAAGAAGATGCCGCCCGTAAAGAGCACTACCAGGAAAGAGATCAGGGCCAATGCCGTAAGCACCATGAATCCGATGTGCACGAAGCCCCATTTCTCGCCTCCGTGCGGCAGTCTCGGCGAGGTCAGAGCCGCGATAAGGCCCACGACAGGCGTAAGGATCAGACTTAAAACGAACGTCCAGGCGAATCCGATCTTGCGGCGGCTGCCGACGAGCCCGATCAGTACGGAAATAAGACACCAGGTCAGGATACCCAGTACAATAGAGAGCGTAGTCATAATTTCATAAGTTTTTCAAAACCGCTCTGCCCCGTACCGGCAAACCGATCGTCGGCTACCTGACAAAACGACAGTACGTCCCCAGGGGAAGCCGCTTGCCGGCCCGGTCGTCGAAGCAGAGTTCTCCGAATTGTTCCTCAAACGGCGTGCCGAAGGCCTGTCGCACGGCGGTCGAAGCGAGCGTTGCCGACAACCCCATCGAATAAGGTTCAACACCAGAAACGCTCCGCGCGGCTCCAACAACCGGGCGCAACATTCGAGCATCTCGCCGATGTTATCCTCCAGAATCCACTTTTCGCCGTTGGCACCCCGTCCGTAAGCCGGGGGATCGAGGATAATTCCGTTGTAGCGGTTACCTCGCCGCACTTCGCGCTGCACGAATTTGAGCGCGTCTTCGACGATCCAGCGCACCCCCTCCAAACCGCTCTGCTCCATATTCTCCCGCGCCCAGGTCACGACCTGTTTGACCGAATCCACGTGGGTCGTATCGGCTCCCGCCGCCCGGGCCGCGAGCGTCGCTCCGCCCGTATAGGCAAAGAGATTCAGGACCTTCGGCGTCCGTTCCTCCGCTCTCATCCGCACACAGTTGTCGTAGATGAAATTCCAGTTGGCCGCCTGCTCCGGAAAAAGCCCCACGTGTTTGAACGAAGTGAGGCCCAAGCGCATGCGCAGCCGCATCCCTTCGTAGGCGTAGTCCACCGTCCACCGGGACGGCATCCCGGACCGCAACCGCCACTCCCCGCGTTCTTCGCTGCGTCCGTCGCGCAGGAACGAGGCGTCGGCCAGGCGGCGCCACTCCTGCTCCGTAAGACTCCGCCGCCAAATGGCCTGCGGCTCAGGCCGGCGCACGACATAACGGCCGAAGCGTTCGAGTTTCTCGAAATCGCCGGAATCGATCAGTTCGTAGTCGGGGAATCGGGGAATCAGGGCTTCAAACATGGAATTATCTTTAATCATACATCATATAACGAATTATCCGGTTCGTACACGGCATACTGCCGACATCCTACTTCTTTTACCGGCCTGCGGCGAACAGGTGCAAGCCGAACAAATTTCACCGAGCCGCCCGCAGAAACGGAACTCGCCCGCAACTTCCACCGCCGAAATAATCAGACCGATCCGGCCAATCGAAAGCACGGGACTCTTTTGTTATTTTCGATCGCTCTCGTCGATCAGGCTCATTTCGCACCGGGCACAGTCGAACCGGAGCCGGTATCGGAACCGGCCGCGCATCAGAAACAGCTCTCCTTTCAGCGTCGGATGCTCCTTCAGGCACTGTCCGATCTCACGCCGAATGCAATAGGCCGAACGCATGACCGGATGCCCTGCCGTCGCAGGTTCCAGATCGAGTCCGCGTGCAATCCGCGTCACACCGTGATCGCGGTAAAACTCCTCGGCCAGACGATTCGTCACATTCTCCTCGGCCGTCAGGACTTTCGACGGATAGGGCGCAGAACGATCCTCGGGCAAAATCGCATGGACGACAGGACGGTCGAGCCGTGCCCGGCGCAAACGCTCCAGCCCCTCGCGGCGCAGCTCCGCCAGCAGCGATACCGGCACGAAACGGTCGCACCCTTCGGAGCGAACTTCCCGCACGTCGAAAATCGTATCTCCGCTGCGGGAAAGTTGTGCGGCGACGGTTTCCGACATCTTCCGGGAATCTTTCGCCGGTTCGAACGCCCCGTCACGCGTAACCTCGGCTACAACCCCCTCGCAATCGGTAAAACGCACCGTTACTCGCTGCGGCGTTATCGCCGCGTCGGCACGCACGGGAATCCGCGCCGCGTACGGCTGCGGTCGAGCGCCAACGAAAAGCGGCGGTCGAAATTGCGGAACACCTCCGCCCCGGGGACGACGCCCTCCATCCGGTTGGGCACGATCCGATTTCCGGCGACCTCATTGACATTGGTACCCGCCAACCCGTTCCAGGTCCGGAAACAGATGCCGTCCCCGGGCGCCAGGTCGTGCGGCCCGGCCAACGTGAAGTTCCGGCCATCAACCCGGGCTACTCGGCCCACGAACTCGCCGACGGACTTGGGCGTATCGAACGACGCGACTCCCGCCCGGCGACCGTCGAAGAAATACTCCGATTCGCCCCGCGTGAAGCTCTTCGAAGGATCCGGCTGAAAGTCCGGCCTGCTCTCCCCCACGGACGAGCGCAGAATCCCGGCCGCGACGCGAGCGCCCGATCGATCCGCTGGCGGTAATGGCTCACGACATTTTTAATATATCCGACATCCTTCAGGCGTCCTTCGATCTTGAACGAGGTAATCCCCGCATCGATCAGCTCGCCTATACGGTCCGACAAATTCAAATCCCGCACCGACAGCAAATGCCGCCCCTTGACGACCGTACGCCCGGACTCGTCCACCAGATCGTAGGTCAGGCGGCAGGGCTGGCTGCAAGCGCCCCGGTTACCGCTGCGTTCGCTCATCGAACGCGACAGGAAACAGCGGCCGCTGTACCCCACGCAGATCGCCCCGTGGACGAAACACTCCAGATCGCCCCCGCAGGCGGCACGGATCGTCCGGATCTCGTCGAGCGACAAGGCCCGCTCCAGAATCACGCGGGCAAAGCCGCAGCGCTCCAGAAAAAGCGCCTGCTCCGGCGTACGTGTGGCCGCCTGCGTCGAAGCGTGCAGCTCGACCGGCAGATTCATCCGCCGCAGCGCCATGTCCTGCACGATCAGGGCGTCCACCCCGGCGGCGATCAGCTCCCTGGCCTGCCGCTCGGCTTCGGCCAACTCGCCGTCATAGAGCAACGTATTGAGCGTAGCATGCACCCGTACACCGTATTGATGGGCATACTCTACCGCTCGGGCGATCTCCTCCGCAGAATTGCCCGCCGCGTGGCGCGCACCGAAGCGGGCGCCTCCGATATAGAGGGCGTCGGCGCCGTAATCGACCGCAGCGACGGCCGCCTGCAAATCTTTGGCGGGAGCGAGTAATTCGATGGATTTCACGGTGCTTTGTCGGAAAATATGCCGAAGAAAAAACCCGAAACGACATCCGGTTCCCTCGGGCCGCGTCGAGGCGTGTCTTATCTCGGGGCAAAAGTAAAAAATAATCGGCAAATGTGCTTGCGATTGGGGTTTGTTTTGTAATTTTGCTTTCCGAACACGTAATATTTCAAGACCATGCTTACGATCAAGCAACTCAGGGACGACCGCGAGGCGGCCATCCGCCGTCTGGCAAAAAAGGGAGTGGACGCCGCTCCGGTAATCGCCGAAATCGAAAAACTGGACGACCGCCGCAAGGCGATCCAGCACGAACTGGACGAATGTCTGGCCACACAGAACCAGGCGGCCAAACAGATCGGTGCATTGATGGGTCAGGGACGGCGCGACGAAGCCGAAGCCAAAAAAGCGGAAGTCGCGTCCCTCAAGGAGCGGTCGAACGCGCTGAATGCCGAATTCAAAGAGGTTTCGGATGCTCTTCAGGCCGCGATCGTCACCCTGCCGAACTTCCCGGCCGACATCGTGCCC